>Ga0102928_1001381_pt1 | contig 15225 bp, 11 predicted proteins | sample SalPonR1_B_D1_MG_FD_78504 | JGI IMG/M metagenome (GOLD analysis project Ga0102928, IMG submission 78504) | Salt pond soil microbial communities from South San Francisco under conditions of wetland restoration - Salt Pond MetaG R1_B_D1_MG | ecosystem: Environmental > Aquatic > Marine > Intertidal...
AGACCCGGCCCCCAGATGCCGGATTTTTTCAATCGCACAGGCTCGGCCGAATAGGCCCATGCGGCCAGCACACCGAAGACGGTGGCACCAAAGCCCCATGGCCCGAGGGTGGCACCCAAGCCAAGGGCAAGGCCGCTCATGACAAGCGCGATCCAGAGCCCCCATCGGCCCGGAATTGCCCCCGAGGGGATAGGGCGGTGCGGCTCATTGATGGCATCGACATGCCGGTCGCACCAATCGTTGGCGGCTTGGCTCATCCCGCAGACCACCGGGCCAGCGAGAAGCATGCCCGTCAGCACCGCCAAAGGCGCAGAACTTAACGGCACGCCCGAGGCGATCACGCCACAAAGGTAGGCCCATATCGGCGGGAACCATGTGATCGGCTTGATCAAGGTAAGCATGGCGCGCGGACGCGGGACGCGACGCGCGTCGTGTATGTCGTAACTGACATTCATGGTGTCAATTAGACTATACACTTTGGCATTTTTAAAGAGGTTTGTTTGCCACAGGTGCGGCTAATGGCACTGATCAGCTGTCTTTACCGGACTCCAGAAGACCATACTTGCGCAATTTGACATAAAGGCTCTGGCGCGACAGGCCCAGCATCTCGGCAGCGGCAACGCGGTTGTTGTTGGTCATTTGAACCGCCGTTTCGATGCACATCTTTTCAACCACGTCGGAAGTGGCCGAAACAAGATCCTTGAGAGAGGCCGTGCCAACCAAATCCATGACATTGCGCATGGCCTCTTCACTGACCATGACGTTTTTATCTTCGACATCAGGCAGTTGGGTCGAAGACGCATCGCGAATGATCAGGCCATAAGCCGCCTCCTCGCCCCGTTGGCGGAAACTGGAAATAGCGATATCGACCGGAGTGCGCGTACCAACACCGCTTTTGAGTTGTGCGGAGTAATGACGAACACGCCCTTTCTTGGCGGCACTTTCCAGAAGCAGCTTGAGATCCACAGAACCACGCATCAGGAATTCAGACAAGGATTGATCCTGCACATCGCGCAACTGCATCGCATCGACCATCACAAGGAAGGCTTCGTTGGCTTCGCGCACGAATCCCCTGCCATCAAGCAAAACGATCGCATCAGCCGAAGCCGCATAGAGCGATACAAGTGACTGCGCGAATTCGGTGCCTGATACATCACTGTCGTCTGCGGATTCGAGCACACAAAGCAACATCAATTCCCCAGCGGCCCGGAAATATTTGGGCCTGAGGTTGAGGACCCGGCCATTGCGGCGCGAAACGGCTTCGACACTGCGCGCGGATTCAGCGTTAGCGGCAGCCTGCAATGCTTCCATGAATTCACCGCGTCTACGCCCCTCGAAACTCTGCGGCATAAAGTTGCCCTCAAGAGTGTCGGGCTTGCTGCCAAGAAGCGAAGCGGCGGCAGAGTTGATTTCGCGGATACGCGCCTTTTCCGGCTCGACGATGATCAGCGGCGTTTCGGACTCCTCAAGCACCACGCGGAACAGTGTTTTCTCACTGCGCAGAAGCTGTTGATCGCGTTCGCGGGCAAGCTGTTCCCGCACCAGACGCTGCTGTATTTCTGCCAAGGGCTGCATATCGCGGCCAATCAGCAAAAGCTCGCCCGAGTCACTCATGCGGTGTAGGGTATAGCGGACCGGGAACTCCCACGTGGCGTTGTCCATATGATTGAGTTCAATGGCGCGCACCAAGCCATCAGTGGATTTCGCCATTTCGGTCAAACGCTGGGCGAACTTCGCAACACTGTCAGCGGTCAGAAAATCTTTGAAGGGGCGTCCGACCCAGTGATCGAGACATCCAAGCGATGCGCTATCAGGATTCACCGAGATGCCTTGCACGTTGCCTTCGGCATCCAGATACACCGAGATGTCAGAGGATTGCTCCAGAACATCGCTGAGGTGACCGACGTCGGGCAAGCCTCCGGCGCGCATTCGTTCAGATGTGCGTCCTTGTCTGGTCACTATTTCACCCCGATACACCAAACCGAAGGCCTGGGTTTTCAAACGTCAATCAGCACCGTTCCGGTCACTGATGAAAGCCCTGCCCGCTCCACCGCTTCACGCACACTACGCACCGCGTAGTCCGCACCGGTGATTTTTTCGACCTTGGCAGGATCTTCAACGGCAAGGCCACCGACCGCGATTGGAGGACAATGATCCACTTTGGCTTTGAGGTATTCAACTAGTTTTTGAGACTTTTCAACCGAATTCGCCGTTGCTGCTGAAATTCCAAGCAGGGAAAACCCGCTTGTTTCAATCATAGCGGCGATTTCTTCATTCGTTAGGCCGATCGCCATGTGAACCCAAAGACCGTGGCGACGGAATTGATCGGCAGCGACGAAGGCCCCAAGCGAGTGATCCTCGAAGTCAGGCGCGATCATCAAAACCGATTGCCCAAGCGGAATACTGCGATTGAGCCATCCAACCTCGCCCGGCTCGGCCTTGTTACGAAACAGGGCCTGCAAGCGTGCCGCGCCAACGGTTACATCGACAAAACTTGCCTTGTCGCTGACCCACATTTCACCGAGGAAGCGCGCGACAGCGGGGATATATTTCTGAAAGACCTCTTCCGACGAGACGCCCGACGCCATAAGCTTGGAAAGCGCCGCATGGTGGCTGGTTTCGGATGCGGAAATCATGGCCTCGGCCAAATACGCAACCCATTCACCCCGGTTGCGCGGGCTGTCCGGTTGGGATTTAGAAAGAACAGATCTCAGTGCGGATTCAACCAAGAACCGGATTGCGGGGTCACCCTTTTGACCGATGCCAGAGCCGTTATCGTCTTTTTCGTCACCCATGCGCTGCTCCTATGGCCGCACTGCAATGTTGCGTTTTGCAACGATGAATTCTCTGCTCTGTTAGGATAAGTCTGCGCGGCACTTGGTCAAATGTCAATTTTTATTGACAAACAGGACGCTCAAACCAGCGCAAGCCCTTGGGAAAAACCGCTATTTTTCATTTGAAATTTCGCTAATACTTCAAAAAATGGCCAGTTTGCCCCAACATTGTCACGCGGATGAGCCAGCAGGCAACTTTTGCAGACACCCAAAACTTCTATAGTGTAAATTATAATTGACACTTTCACCCCTCAAGCCCTAGCATCTAGAGACCAGACACCGGCATTCGAGGGAACAATGACGCCTAGTGCGCAAAACACGACCCAGCCGGCTGCGCTCTATACTGCCGCGCAGCGAGCGCGGAGGGACTCTAGCCGCTGGACTCTTGTGCAAGGCATTCTCGCCCCTCTGCAATTCGCGGTCTTCGTGATCTCTTTGATCCTTGTCTTGCGCTACTTGTGGAGTGGCGCGGGATATGAGGCAGCCACATGGTCCATCTTGATCAAGACCGGGTTCCTTTATCTCATCATGGTGACTGGCGCGATTTGGGAAAAAATCGTTTTCGGACAGTACCTTTTTGCACCGGCCTTCTTTTGGGAAGATGTCTTTAGCTTTGCCGTTATAGGGCTGCATACAGCCTATGTCTGGGCGCTGTTCAGCAGCGCGCTGGAGCCTGTTTCCCTGATGCTTTTGGCGCTTCTCGCATATGCGGCCTATGTCATCAACGCAGGGCAATTTCTGCTCAAACTACGGGCCGCACGCTTGCAGGCGGGGGCCACGGCATGACCCGCCATACCCCCCCGCCCCCGGCCCTGGGATGCCGCCATGCACCGATTCTGAAGGAACGCGGGCAGCACGAGGTCTTCTGTGGTTTGACGGGAATCATTTGGCTGCACCGCAAGATGCAGGATGCGTTCTTCCTGGTGGTCGGTAGTCGCACATGCGCGCATCTTCTGCAAAGTGCCGCCGGTGTCATGATATTTGCGGAACCCCGATTCGGCACCGCGATTCTGGAAGAAAGCGATCTGGCTGGTCTGGCCGATGCCCATGAGGAGCTTGAACGCGAAGTCGACCGGCTTTTGGCGCGCCGCGGTGATATTCGGCAGCTTTTCCTGGTCGGCAGCTGCCCGTCCGAGGTAATCAAACTGGACCTTGCACGCGCAGCCGAGCGTTTGAGTGCAAGACATGCGCCGCGCGTGCGGGTGCTGAACTATTCTGGCTCGGGGATTGAGACCACATTTACCGAAGGCGAGGATGCCTGCCTTGCGGCGATGGTGCCCACACTGCCCGATAGCGACGCGCGCCAGTTGATGGTCGTCGGCGCATTGCCGGACGTGGCCGAGGATCAGGCGCTGGACCTTCTGGCGCAGATCGGGATCGACAAGATAACCGTCCTGCCCGCCCGCCATGCGGACACCGAAGTTTCCGTTGGACCAAACACCAGCTTTGCCCTGACGCAGGCTTTCCTGGGGGGCACCCATGCCGCCTTGGAAAGACGCGGGGCGCGTCACATCCCCGCGCCGTTCCCGTTCGGCGAGGAAGGCACCACGGCGTGGCTTCGCGCCGTTGCGCGGGATTTCGGCATTGATCAGGCGCATGTTGATGCCGTGATAGACGCGCCCCGCGCACGCGCCCGAAAGGCGGTTGCCAAGGCAGCCGAAACGCTTTCGGGCAAATCGCTGTTCTTTTTCCCTGACAGCCAGATGGAAATTCCGCTGGCCCGGTTCCTGACCCGCGAATGCGGCATGGAGGCCGTGGAGGTTGGGGCACCTTATATCCACAAGGCGCTTGTCGGGCCTGATCTGGATTTGCTGGCCGATGGACCGGTGATTTCCGAGGGACAGGACGTGGAATTGCAATTGGACCGCTGCCGCGCGGCACAGCCTGACCTGACGGTCTGCGGGCTTGGTCTTGCCAACCCGCTGGAGGCGGAGGGTCTATGTACCAAGTGGGCCATCGAACTGGTGTTCACGCCGGTGCATTTCTACGAACAGGCTGGCGATCTGGCCAGTCTCTTTGCCCGCCCCATGCGCCGCCATAACCTTCTCAAGCTGGAGGCGGCGGAATGAAGCTGTCGGTCTGGACATATGAAGGCCCGCCGCATGTTGGGGCGCTGCGCGTCGCCACCGCGATGCAAGGGCTGCATTATGTACTGCACGCGCCGCAGGGCGACACCTATGCCGACCTTCTGTTCACCATGATTGAGCGGCGCAACCATCGCCCGCCGGTGACCTACACCACTTTTCAGGCCCGCGATCTGGGCTCGGACACGGCCAACCTGTTCAAGACCGCTTGCGAAGCAGCCTATGAACGGTTCCAGCCGCAGGCCATGATTGTCGGCGCCTCCTGCACCGCGGAATTGATCCAGGACGATCCAGGCGGAATGGCCGAGACCATGGGCATGCCCATCCCCATCATCCCGCTGGAACTGCCCAGCTACCAGCGCAAGGAAAACTTCGGTGCTGATGAAACCCTGTTCCAATTGGTGCGCCGCTTGGCGCAACCGATGGAACGGACCGAACAGGTGACCGCCAATCTTATTGGCCCGACAGCCCTTGGATTTCGACACCGCGACGATATCACCGAAGTCACCGCGCTTTTGAACCATATGGGTATCGCGGTGAACGTCTGCGCCCCTTATGGGGCCACGCCCGAGGATCTGAGTCGGCTGGGCGCGGCCCATTTCAACGTGCTGATGTATCCCGAAACCGGCGAGGCCGCCTGCCGCTGGATGGAGCGAGATTTGGGCCTGCCCTTTACGAAAACCGTGCCCATCGGTGTGGGCGCCACCCGCGATTTCGTGAACGAGGTGGCGCAGATTACCGGGCTTGCGGCCAAGCTGGACGACAGCCGCCTGCGCCTGCCTTGGTATTCGGCCAGCGTCGATTCCACCTATCTGACCGGCAAGCGCGTTTTCATTTTCGGTGACGGCACGCATGTCACCACAGCGGCGCGCATCGCCCGTGACGAGATGGGCTTCGAGGTTGTGGGTCTTGGCTGCTACAACCGTGAAATGGCCCGCCCGGTGCGGGCCTTGGCCAAGGAATATGGCGTTGAGGCGCTGATTTCCGATGATCATCTGGACGTGGAAGCGGCGATTGCCGAGGCCGCGCCAGAGTTGATCCTTGGCACCCAAATGGAGCGACACATCGGCAAGCGGTTGGGCATCCCCTGCGCCGTCATCTCGTCCCCCGTACACGTACAGGATTTCCCAGCGCGCTATAGCCCGCAGATGGGCATCGAGGGCGCGAATGTGATTTTCGACACTTGGGTGCATCCGCTGGTTATGGGGCTGGAAGAGCATCTGTTGACCATGTTCCGCGAGGATTTCGAATTTCACGACGACGCGGGTGCCAGCCACCACGGCGGCGCGCATGTGGCGCGCGATGCGGGGGGGCTGTCTGCCCCCCGTCCCGGACAAGCCGGGACTCCCCCCGAGGATATTTCGGAACAAGAGAAAACCGGCGAGGTCATCTGGCTGGATGCCGCCGAGCGCGAGTTGAAGAAAATCCCCTTTTTCGTGCGCGGCAAGGCCAAGCGCAACACCGAGGCCTTCGCCAGCGAACGCGGACTTGAAGAAATCAGCATCGACACCCTTTACGAGGCCAAGGCCCACTATGCGCGATGACGTGACCATAACCCATGGCCCTGCGCCCTATCGCGTGGTGATCCTGACGCTGGACAGCCACGCAGCCGGACCTTGCGCCCGCGTGGCCGAGCGTATGGCCGAGGATTTTCCGGGGCTGGAACTCAGCGTCCATGCGGCCGCCGAATGGGGTGAATGTGATGCGGCTTTGACCCGGGCACGGGCGGCGATTGCCAGCGCCGACATCGTGATCGCCAACCTGTTGTTCCTAGAAGAGCATATCAACGCCATTCTGCCGGATCTTGAGGCGCGCCGCGATCACTGCGACGCCATGGCGGGGATCATCGCGGATGCGAAGATCGTGAAATGCACCCGTATGGGGACCTTGGACATGGCCGCGCCCGAAAGCGGCACCCGCAAACTTTTGAAAAAGCTGCGTGGGGCAAATAAATCGGGCGGCGCGGGGCCGGCCAAATCGGATGATGGCGCGCGTAAAATGCGCATGTTGCGTCGCTTACCACGCATTCTCAAGCTGATCCCCGGAAAGGCGCAGGACCTGCGCGCTTGGTTCTTGGTCATGCAGTATTGGCTGGGGGCGTCTGACGACAATATCGAGTCGATGGTGCGGTTCTTGATCTCGCGCTATTGCAACCGTGACGATTGGCGTGGTGTGCAGGCCCCTGCCCCCTTGGAATACCCCGAAACCGGGCTTTATCACCCTGATCTGACGGACCGGATCACCACCGACCCCGCCGACCTACCCACGCCCGACGCCCCGAAAGGCACCGTCGGCCTTTTGATGATGCGCAGCTATGTGCTGGCGGGGGATACGGCGCACTACGACGCAGTCATTCGCGGGCTTGAGGCACAGGGCCTCAAGGTACTGCCCGCCTTTGCCGGAGGGCTGGATGGTCGCCCCGCCATCGATGGCTTTTTCCGCGATGAGGCGGGGGCGAAGGTTGACGCGCTCTTGTCACTGACCGGGTTCAGCCTTGTGGGTGGCCCCGCGTATAATGACAACGACGCGGCCATCAAGGTGCTTCGGGAACTCGATGTGCCCTACGTGGCCGCGCATCCGCTAGAGTTTCAAACGCTGGATCAATGGGCCAAATCAACCCAGGGCCTTGGCCCGATCGAGACGACGATGCTTATCGCCTTGCCCGAGCTTGACGGGGCCACGACACCCACAGTTTTTGCCGGACGTCATGGGGCCGAAGGGTGCACAGGCTGTGCGCGGGCCTGTCCAACCACATCCACCGTCAAAGCCATGGCCCCCTGCCCCGAACGGGTGCAAGTTTTGGCCGCGCGCGTTGCCCGGCAGGCCGCATTGCACCGCGCCAAGGTGGCAGAACGGCGCGTTGGCATTGTTCTCTTTGGCTTTCCGCCCAATGCCGGGGCGGCGGGCACGGCGGCCTATCTCGACGTCTTCACCTCGCTTTACAACACGCTGCACGCCATGGCGGCGCGTGGCTATGACCTGACCCCGCCCCAAAGCGTCGAGGCCCTGCGCGCCACCGTCCTTGAAGGTACGGCACAGCAATACGGTCAAGAGGCCAATGTGGCTGCCCATGTCGGGGCCGATGAGATGGTGCGCAACACGCCTTGGCTGGACGAGATCGAGGCTCAGTGGGGCGCCGCCCCGGGGCGCGTGCAATCCGACGGGCGCGGCGTTTTCGTGCTAGGCGCGCAATTCGGCAAGGTTTTCGTTGGGCTGCAACCAGCCTTTGGCTACGAGGGCGATCCCATGCGCCTGCTGTTCGAGCGCGGTTTTGCCCCCACGCACGCCTTTGCACAATTCTACCTGTGGCTGCGGCACTCTTTCCAAGCCGATGTGCTGTTGCATTTCGGTATGCACGGCGCCTTGGAGTTCATGCCAGGCAAGCAGACCGGTCCGGGCGCCGCGTGCTGGCCAGACCGGCTGATCGGCGATATGCCGAATATCTATCTTTATGCCTCCAACAACCCGTCCGAGGCGACGCTGGCCAAACGACGTTCGGGCGCGGTGACGATTAGCCATCTGACACCACCATTGGCCACATCCGGCCTATACAAAGCGTTGGCCGAGTTGAAAGACAGCCTGACGCGCTGGCGCGGAATGGCGCCAGAGGCCCCCGAGCGCCATGAGATCGAAACCCTGATACAAGAACAGGCGGAGGCCGTCGATATGGGCGGCGATGCGCCAGAGGCGCTCTGGCTGCGCCTGCTGGAAACCGAAGAGGCGCTGATCCCTGAGGGCCTGCACGTTATGGGCCGGGCGATGGAGGCCGGGGCACGTGCCGAGTATCTTGACCTGATGGGCGAGACGGATGCCGAGGCCCGGGCGCGCGTCAATGCGCATCTACAAACCGACAGCGAAATTCCGGCGCTGCTTCATGCGCTTGAGGGGCGCTATACCCCGCCTGTCCCCGGTGGCGATCTGATACGTTCACCCGAAATTCTGCCGACCGGGCGCAACATCCATGCCTTTGACCCATTCCGCATGCCCACCGCCTTTGCCTGCCGCGAGGGGGCAAAGCAGGCGCAGCTATTGTTGGCAACGCACAAAACCCTGCCCCGTAGTGTGGCGCTGGTGCTTTGGGGGTCCGACAACATCAAGTCCGATGGTGCGCCACTAGCGCAGGCCCTATCCCTGATCGGGGCAGCTGCGCGCTTTGACGGCTTCGGGCGGCTTTGCGGGGCGGACCTTGTCCCGCTGGAGCAATTAGGCCGCCCGCGGATTGACGTGATCATGACGCTATCGGGCATTTTCCGCGACCTGCTGCCGCTACAGACCAAGCTGCTGGCCGAGGCGGCCCTGAAGGCGGCGACGGCGGATGAGCCCCAAGAGCGGAATTTCATCCGTGCCCACGCGCTGGCCTACGCCGAGAAGATCGGCTGTGACCTTGAAACCGCCGCTTTGCGGGTCTTTTCGAATGCCGAGGGGGCTTATGGGTCAAACGTCAACCAACTGGTCGATAGTTCGGCCTTTGGTGACGAGGATGAATTGGCCGATGCCTACGAGGCGCGCAAAAGCTTTGCCTATGGTGTCAACGGCAAGCCGACACAGCATACCGCCCTCCTACAAGAGGCGCTGCGCGATGTTGATATCGCCTATCAAAACCTTGAATCGGTCGAACTGGGGGTCACCACCGTGGACCACTATTTCGATACGCTGGGCGGGATTTCCCGAGCGGTGAAACGCGCCCGCGATGGGCAAGAGGCGGCTGTCTATATATCGGACACCACCTGCGGGGCGGGCAAGATGCGCACGCTCGCCGATCAGGTCGCGCTTGAAACGCGGGCCCGCTCGCTCAACCCGAAATTCCACGAGGCCCTGCTCAAGCACGGGGCCGAGGGTGTGCGGCAGATCGAAAGCCATTTGACCAATACGCTGGGCTGGTCGGCTACGACGGGTCAGGTTGACCCTTGGGTCTATCAGCGTCTTTCGGAAACCTTTGTTCTGGACGACAGCATGCGTCAGCGGTTGAGCGACCTGAACCCGGTCGCCTCCTCCCGCATGGCCAACCGGCTGCTGGAGGCACATGACCGGGCCTATTGGAGCCCTGACGATGATACGCTGGCCGCCCTGCGTGACGCAGCGGACGCGCTTGAAGACCGACTTGAAGGGGTGGCCGCCGAATGACACCACAGCATCCCCCATACCAATGCAGCACAAAGCCGCGCCCGGGCGACGGGCCCATCCCCCATAAATGGAGGACGATATCATGAGTCCACTGGATACCAAGCAGCCCCCCTCAGCCCGGGCCAACATGCGCGAGGCCGCCGGCCTCGAAGCCCGCAAATCCGTGCAGAGTCCGCCGGTTCTCAAGGGGCAGGACGGCGAAGGATCGGTGCAGGTGCATCAGGACCCGTCGATGAAAATCGAAGGCGCCAAGGTCTTTTCCGTTTATGGCAAGGGCGGGATCGGCAAATCGACAACCTCCTCGAACCTGTCAGCGGCCTTTGCCCAGATGGGCAAGCGCGTGCTGCAGATCGGCTGTGACCCCAAGCATGACAGCACCTTTACCCTCACCGGGCAGTTGCAGCCCACAGTCATCGACATCCTCAAGGAGGTGGATTTCCACGCCGAGGAACTGCGCCCCGAGGATTTCGTCACCGACGGCTGGGGCGGCGTGAAGTGCGTCGAAGCCGGCGGCCCCCCGGCCGGGACGGGCTGCGGCGGCTACGTCGTGGGGCAGACTGTTAAACTGCTCAAGCAGCACCACATGCTGGAAGACACCGACGTCGTGATTTTCGACGTGCTGGGCGATGTGGTCTGCGGCGGGTTTGCCGCGCCCTTGCAACACGCCGACCGCGCGATGATCGTCACCGCCAATGATTTCGACAGCATTTATGCGATGAACCGGATCATTGCCGCGGTGCAGGCCAAGTCGAACAACTACAAGGTGCGGCTGGCGGGCTGCGTCGCGAACCGCTCGCAGGACACGGACGAGGTAGACCGTTATTGCGCCAAGGTCGGGTTCAACTGCATCGCGCATATGCCCGATTTCGACGCCATCCGCCGGTCACGCCTCAAGAAAAAGACCCTCTTCGAGATGCCGGACGAGGACGACATCCTCATGGCGCGCAAGGAATACGTACGCATGGCCGAAACCCTTTGGAACGGGACCGAACCTTTGGCGCCTGCGCCGATGGAAGACCGCGATATCTTTGAACTGCTGGGATTTGATTGATGCCTGACGGACGGCCCACCGATATGCCCGTTCCGGCGTTGACCCGGGACAGTGACGCCGCCGCCAGCGGTGTCTGCGGCTGGTCGCAAACGCGCGACCGGGTGGAGACCTATTTCGACAAGACCGCCACCCGCACGTGGGAGCGGCTGACCAGCGATGCGCCAGTCTCGCGTATTCGCGAAACCGTGCGGCGGGGCCGCGATGAGATGCGCGCGCAGATGCTATCGCGCCTGCCCGCAGACCTGCGCGGCGCGCGCATCTTGGATGCAGGCTGCGGCGCGGGGCAAATGAGTGCAGAATTGGCCGCCCGTGGGGCTGATGTGGTGGCAGTGGATATCTCGCCGTCGCTGGTTGAGATCGCGGCGGCCCGTTTGCCTGAAGCGCTTTCGGGCCAGGTGCAGTTTCTGTCGGGCGATATGCTGTCCGACGCCTTGGGACAGTTCGATCACGTCCTCGCCATGGACAGCCTGATTTACTACGACCGCCATGACATTGCCCGCGCACTGGTTACCCTGGCCCGCCGGACGCAGGGCAATATCGTCTTTACCGTTGCCCCACGCACATTGCTTTTGATGACGATGTGGCGCGCGGGGCAATTGTTCCCCCGCTCAGATCGCTCACCCACGATGATCCCGCACGCCCCCGCCGCCTTGCAAAAGGCCTTGCAGCGGGCCGAGGCACCCGGACGTCTGAGCGCGCTCAACCGCGTGACATCGGGCTTTTACATTTCGCAGGCGATGGAGCTTTCGATATGATACGTCGCCCGTCCTCCCTGATGGCTCTGACCACGCGAGTCTTGCCCTTTGCCGATGCGGCAAGCGAGGGCCTGCCGATGTCGCAGCTTTTGCGGCTATCGCTGTTTCAGGTGTCGGTGGGGATGGCGACGGTGATGCTTTTGGGCACACTGAACCGCGTGATGATCGTGGAGCTTTCGGTGCCGGCTGTGATCGTGGCGGTGATGATCGCCCTGCCTGTCCTGATAGCGCCGTTCCGCGCGCTTTTGGGATTCCGGTCAGACACCCATCGCAGTGCCATCGGCTGGAAGCGCATCCCGTACCTCTGGTTCGGCTCACTTTGGCAGATGGGCGGTTTGGCGGTGATGCCCTTTGCCTTGCTTGTGTTGTCGGGTCAACAGGCGGTTGGCCCCACATGGGCAGGAGAGGTGCTGGCCGCGCTGGCCTTCCTGATGACCGGGCTTGGACTGCATATGACACAAACCGCCGGTCTGGCGCTCGCCACGGACAGGGCGGATGATGAAACCCGTCCCCGGGTCGTGGCATTGCTTTACGTCATGTTCTTGTTGGGCATGGGGCTTTCGGCGCTGATCATTGGCTGGTTGCTGCGTGATTTTGCCCCCTTCACCTTGGTGCGCGTGGTGCAAGGGGCTGCCGTTGTCGGCATTGTCTTGAACCTGATCGCCCTGTGGAAACAAGAAAAAGTGACCCCGATGAGCCGCGAGGAACGCGCCGCGCCGCGCCCACGTTTCAAGGAGGCTTGGGCAGACCTGCTTGCAGGCGGCCAGGCGGGCCGCCTTCTGGCGGTGGTCTTCTTCGGGACCATGGCCTTCAACATGCAAGACGTGCTCCTTGAACCCTATGGCGGCGAAATCCTTGGCCTTTCGGTTGCGGCGACCACGGTCCTCACAGCCGTCTGGGCCTTGGGCGCACTGGTCGGCTTTGCGCTGGCCGGGAGGATGCTTTCGCAAGGTCGCTGCGCCTATCGCATCGCCGCCATTGGGCTGCTTGCCGGGGTCGTGGCCTTTTGCACGGTGATCTTCGCCGCGCCCATGGGATCAAGCGTGATGTTCTTTACCGGCGCTGGCCTGATCGGTTTTGGCAGCGGACTTTTTGCCGTGGCCACACTGACCGCCGCGATGACCATGCCCGCCAAGGGTGTTGCAGGCCACGGCCTCGCGCTGGGTGCCTGGGGGGCCGCGCAAGCTACGGCTGCGGGCCTTTCGATAGCTTTGGGCGGTGGCCTGCGCGACTGGATCGGTGGCATGGCCACCTCGGGGCAATTGGGCGAAGCGCTCAATACACCGGCGACCGGATACTCCTTTGTCTACCATGTCGAGATCGGGCTTTTGTTCGTCACCCTCGCAGCCCTCGGGCCGCTGGTGCGCTATGCCCCTTCTCGTCCCCGCAACACTCCCAAGGAATCGGCCCGAATCGGCTTGGCCGACTTTCCCACATAAGACCCGCCGCCTTTGAAAGGATACGGACATGACAGAAACATTTTTTGGACAAGTGGACCTCGCCAGCGTTGCGCTGTGGCTGTTCTGGATCTTCTTTGCACTGCTGATTTTCTACATTCAGCGTGAAAACATGCGTGAGGGCTATCCGCTTGAGGATGACGACGGCAACCTGTCGGCCAATCAAGGGCCCTTCCCAGTGCCAAGCGACAAGACTTTCAAGCTACCGCATGGCCGGGGCGAACTGACCGTGCCATCGGGGCAAAACCCCGACCGCAAAGACCTGGCGCTGGAAAAGACCGGCGCCGGGAATGGCTTCCCCTTTGTTCCGACGGGCGATCCGATGGTGGATGGCGTCGGCCCGGCCTCATGGGCACCACGCCGAGATGTGCCCGAACTGGATGGCCATGGCCATCCCAAAATCGTGCCGATGGGGGCCACCGATCAATTCCATGTGGCCGCAGGACGCGATCCGCGTGGCCTGCCGGTGATGGCGGGTGATGGAGAGATCGTGGGTATGATCACTGACATGTGGATCGACGAGCCCGAACAACTTGTCCGCTACATTGAGGCGAAACTGGACGAGGATCACGGCGGCGGCAAGCGGCTGATCCCGCTGACGATGGCACGGATCAAATCGAACCACGTCAAGGTGCGGTCGATCTTTGGCAAGCATTTTGCCGCTGTGCCAAAAATCGCATCACCCAACCAAGTCACCTTGCTCGAAGAGGAAAAGATCTGCGGCTACTACGCCGGCGGAACACTTTACGCCTCGCAAGAGCGGCTTGAGCCGCAACTGGGCTAACCCAGAGAAGGAGGCCACCATGAGCACCGACCACGACGATTTCGCCGTTGAGCCCGTCAAGGGATTGCCCGAAACCCCACCCGAGGGGGAGCATATCCTGTGGCAGGGGCGACCCAACTGGTGGGCCCTCACACGCGAGTCGCTGAACTTGCTGTGGGTGGCGGGATACTTCGTGATCCTTGCGCTGTGGCGGTTCGGCACGCTGATGGATCAAGTCAGCCTGTCGTCGGCCTTCGCGGCCTCCTTTCCCTTCATCATACTTGGCGGGATCGTCTGTGCGCTGCTGCTGGTGATTGGCATCGTACAGGCGCGCAGCACGGTCTACACGATCACCAACCGCCGGGTGGCCATGCGCATTGGCGCGGCACTGACCGTCACGCTGAACCTGCCGTTTTCACAGATCGCCCGCGCCGACCTGAACACCCGCCGTGATGGCACCGGGACCATCGCGCTGGACCTGCTGGACGATACGCGCCTCAGCTACCTTGTATGCTGGCCGCATGTGCGCCCGTGGCACATCCGCCGCACGCAACCGGCCCTGCGCTGTATTCCGCAGGCCCAAGAGATTGCCAAACTTCTATCCGAGGCCGCCGAGGCGCATGTCAGCACCCCGAAACTGGCCCCGACTCCGTCGCAGGCACATGCGCCTGTCGCCGCCGAATGAAAGCGAGACCATGACCCAGACCGATACACAGCCCGCCATCCGAACCCCGCAGGACAGGGATTTGATCCCACGCCTTATGGTGCGCGCGATGCTGGGGCTGGTGTTGGCGGTGCTGGCCTTGGTCACCTACGCGCGGCTGACCGACCGGCCGCTGATTTCTACCCCGCCCGAAGGCGCTGTCATCCATGAGCGCAGCCTGATGTTGGCCGGGGATATGTCGGGGGCCGTCACGGTGACCGCCCCGGATGGCACGCTGATTGCCGATCTTGGCCCCGAACAGGGTGGCTTTATCTCGGGTGTCTGGCGGGTCATCGAACGCGAACGCACCAAACACCGGGCCGCCATGGACGGCCCCGTCACAGTCATGCGGCACGACACGGGCCGCATCTCGATCCACGACCCGTCAACGGGCTGGAGCGCCGATTTAATGGGATTCGGCGCAGATAACGCCAAGGCCTTCGCGCGGCTTTTG
>Ga0102928_1001386_pt1 | contig 15209 bp, 17 predicted proteins | sample SalPonR1_B_D1_MG_FD_78504 | JGI IMG/M metagenome (GOLD analysis project Ga0102928, IMG submission 78504) | Salt pond soil microbial communities from South San Francisco under conditions of wetland restoration - Salt Pond MetaG R1_B_D1_MG | ecosystem: Environmental > Aquatic > Marine > Intertidal...
CGTGGCCGCCCGGCAAGAGATTGAACGCGTCGTGCGTCAGATCACCAAGGTGGAAACCGCGATCGAGCCGAAGTTTCAGGATCATTTCGTGGCGGCCAATGCCATTCCGCACAAAACCGACCCGTTCCCGGAATTGGCCAAGATCGTGCCGTTGCCGAATGTCAGCTTCAATACCGGTGGTGACGGCGGTGGCGAAGATGGCGGGCGTCGGCGTCGTCGGCGACGCGCCTAATCCCTCGCCGGATCTCTGGGGTAAGTGCCTGCCAATGTCAGGTGTTCGAGCCGCAGAAACAGCGGTCGAAATCAACGTATTTGAGTAGATCCTCGGTTTGGCCGACAGGGGCGAGCCGGGAACAGCCCTCAAATGCATCGGCACTTTCAAACACTTGAACCATGCCGGTTTTGCCTTTGGCGGCGGTGATACACAGACGTTCGCCCGGCGCAAGTGTTGCCGCGCGCCGATCTGCGCTGCTGGTTTCGACCGCAAAAAAATGCGTATGTTCATTCAGGTTGCGCACGCAAAGCTTGTGCGCGGCGGTTTTCAGGGGGGTGGCTTTGGGCCTGCCGGGATTTGTTGCCGCGTCTTTTGGGGGTGAAAAGCTGGCCAGATAGGCAATGACATCGCGGCGGTCCTGTTCATCTTTCAGGCGGAAGCGCATGTTGGCCTGCGCCTTGGGGTCATCAAGATAGGACCGAAGAAAGTCTTGTGGCCCGGTAAGATAGGCAAAGAGGCTGCCTGCATCCCAAATCAGCCCTGCTTTGCTTGCCGCTTGCATCGAGGTGCCATAGCGATAGCCCTCGTAAGTTCCCGCAGGTCTGCCGAGTAAGCCGGTCAAAACCGGCCCGACGCGGTTTTCCGCATCGGCCCCAACCATGTGGCAGGCTTTGCATTGGTTGAAAATCTTTTCGCCGGCCTGTGCATCCTGCGCGAAAGCCGCAGAACCGGGCAGAATCAGGCACGCGGTGATTATTAGCCGGAACATGGATCTCTCCTCACTGTAGCCATCATCGTTAGCCTCGTGAGGGGGCGTCAAACACGAAACATTCGCGGCAGCGCACGTTGGTGTGAGCGCATTGTGACCCTGCTTGAGCATCATGAGATGTAGGGTGTCCTTGCAATATAGGAGGATATTTTCATGAAAACCGCATTGATTTCCGCGATCGCCACGATCGGACTGGCTGGGGCCGTGATGGCGCAGGACGCGCCCTTCGGCACAGATGCCGATGCCGACTACGCCGATCAGGTCTGGAGCGCCATGGAAGAGATGAACCTTGCAGGTGAAGGTATGCTGCGGACATTCCCCTACGAAGGTCTGGCCCCGCATGGCATGATGCTCGAGACGCTCTACACTGAGGCCACTGTCGACGGCCATACCGGTGATTTGATCATCAAACGCAACTATGGCCCCGAAGGTGTAAGCGCGGATGCGGTCCTGTCCGAGCCCGACAAGCATCTGGGGGCTGTCACGGTGATGTTCCGCCGCGAGGCGGGCTTTGACCCGGACAATTCAGATTGGTTCTGGGTCAAATATCTGCCCGACGGCTCATTGGACAAGAACCCCAAAGGCATGCGCCTTGCCGGGCGTGTCGCCAAGGGGGCCGATCAGGGCTGCATCGCCTGCCATGCCGGTGCTGGCCCGGACATGGTTTTCACCTCGGATCACGTGACAAAAGTGGCGCAGTAAGGGCCACGCTTTCCCGAATGGTGACAAGGCGTGCCTTTGCGCGCCTTGCCTCTTGACCTCATCTGCCAGATTGCCTAGCAACCGGCGTTGGCGCGGGTATGGTGAAAAGGTATCACGCGAGCTTCCCAAGCTTAAGTTACGGGTTCGATTCCCGTTACCCGCTCCAGATAATTCCGATCGCTGGCTTTTGGGGGGCGCTGCCCCCGTCGCCCGTTGGGCGACTCCCCCGGGATATTTTTGAACAAAAGAAGGGGGCGGCGTGGCTCTTGAGGCAGTGGGGCTGTTCCTCTAATGCTGACGGTCCGAACAGCAAAGGGACGGGTCATGGCATTTACCATCGCAATCGACGGTCCGGCAGCGGCCGGCAAAGGGACGGTTTCAAAGGCCGTGGCGGACCATTTCGGTTTTGCGCATCTGGATACCGGGCTGCTTTATCGGGCGACGGGGCGGCGCACGCTGGATGGCACCGATCCGGTCGAGGCGGCGCACGCATTGCAGGCCAGCGATCTTGAAGCGGCGGATTTGCGCACGCCGGATGTTGCACAGGCGGCTAGCCGTGTCGCCGCCATACCCGAAGTGCGCCAAGCTTTGGTGGATTTTCAGCGGGCCTTTGCCCGGCGTTCGGGCGGCGCGGTTCTGGATGGCCGCGATATCGGCACGGTGATCTGCCCCGAGGCCGAGGTGAAACTGTTTGTCACTGCCAGCGATGCGGTGCGCGCCGAGCGTCGGTTTCGCGAATTGCGTGACAAGGGATTCGAGACCACGCTTGAGGCGGTTCTGGCGGATCTGCAGACCCGCGATGCCCGCGACAGTGCCCGTGCGGCAGCGCCCCTGAAGCCCGCCGATGATGCGGTGCGCATTGATACGTCGCAGATGAGCATAGATCAGGCCGTGGCGGCGGCCATCGCCGAGGTGCAAGCGCGGCTTGACGCGTGATCGGCGCAAGCCTGCCAGCCAAAGGGCCGTTGCACGAAGGGCTTGCAATCAAGGGGGCAAGCGGCTAAACGCAAGCCCGTCGACAGGGCGGTAAACGTCGCGGATAAAGAGATCGAGCAGGGTCGGGTTGCCGGCCCTCTTTATTTTGCGTTCCGCCTGACCAACGAAACCCCAAGACCGGCGGAGACAACCGCGCGGCCGGAAAAATGCACTTGTAAAGGACAATCACGCCACATGGCTCAGAACACATCCATGGAGGAATTCGAAGCCCTCCTTAATGAAAGCCTCGAAATGGACACGCCCAATGAGGGCACTGTCGTCAAAGGTAAGGTCATCGCTGTCGAAGCGGGCCAAGCCATCATCGATGTCGGCTACAAAATGGAAGGCCGCGTCGATCTGAAAGAATTCGCAAATCCCGGTGAAGCACCAGAAATCGCCCCCGGCGATGAGGTAGAGGTCTATCTGCGTTCGGCAGAGAATGCCCGCGGCGAAGCCGTGCTTAGCCGCGAGATGGCCCGCCGCGAAGAGGCATGGGATCGTCTTGAAAAGGCCTATGCCGACGATCAGCGCGTCGAAGGCGCGATCTTTGGCCGGGTCAAGGGCGGCTTTACCGTCGATCTGGGCGGTGCCGTAGCCTTCTTGCCGGGCAGCCAAGTCGATGTGCGCCCCGTGCGCGACGCTGGCCCGCTGATGGGTCTCAAGCAGCCGTTCCAGATTCTGAAAATGGACCGCCGCCGTGGCAACATCGTTGTGTCGCGCCGCGCTATCTTGGAAGAATCGCGCGCCGAACAGCGCGCCGAGGTCATCGCCAAACTGTCCGAAGGCGACACGGTGGACGGCGTCGTCAAGAACATCACCGAATACGGGGCCTTTGTGGACCTTGGCGGTGTCGACGGCCTGCTGCACGTGACCGATATGGCATGGCGCCGGGTGAACCACCCGTCGGAAATCCTGTCGATCGGCGAAACCGTCAAGGTTCAGGTCATCAAGATCAACAAAGACACACACCGCATCAGCCTTGGCATGAAGCAGTTGCAGGAAGATCCGTGGGATCTGGTGGGTGCCAAGTATCCGTTGGGCTCGGTCCATACGGGCCGCGTGACCAACATCACCGACTACGGCGCATTTGTCGAGCTGGAGCCGGGTGTTGAAGGTCTTGTTCACGTCTCGGAAATGTCCTGGACCAAAAAGAACGTTCACCCCGGCAAGATCGTTTCGACCAGCCAAGAAGTCGAAGTCATGGTTCTGGAAATCGATCCCAGCAAACGCCGCGTGTCACTTGGTCTTAAGCAGACACAGCGTAACCCGTGGGAAGTGTTCGCAGAAACCCATCCCGTCGGCACCGAAGTCGAGGGCGAGGTCAAGAACATCACCGAATTTGGCCTGTTCATCGGTCTGCCCGGCGATATCGACGGCATGGTTCACCTGTCCGACCTGTCGTGGGATGAGCGTGGCGAAGACGCGATTCAAAGCTACAAGAAGGGCGACATGGTCAAGGCCGTCGTCTCGGAAGTGGATGTCGAGAAAGAGCGTATCTCGCTGTCGATCAAAGCGCTTGACGGTGATCCTTTCGCGGAAGCCGTTGGCGGCGTGAAGCGTGGCTCGATCATCACCGTCGAAGTGACCGCGATCGAAGATGGCGGCATCGAGGTGGAATATGAAGGTATGAAAAGCTTCATTCGCCGCTCCGATCTGTCGCGTGACCGCTCTGAGCAGCGCCCCGAGCGCTTCTCGGTCGGGGATAAGGTTGACGCGCGTGTCACCAACATCGACAGCAAATCGCGCCGTCTGGGTCTGTCGATCAAGGCCCGCGAAATCGCCGAAGAAAAAGAAGCCGTGCAGCAGTATGGCAGCTCGGATTCAGGCGCATCGCTGGGCGACATTCTTGGTGCAGCCCTCAAGGGCGACGACGACTAAAATCAGTGCCTGATAAAGGCATGCGCGGCCTCGCCTTTTTGGCGGGGCCGTTTTCGTTTGATCGGGTGCAGATGCATTTTCCGCTGGCTTTCCCTTTGCGAATCAACAGTTTTTCTGCGCCGCAAAATCAACTTCGAATGGCAGGTTGACGGCATACCATGGCCTGATTGTATGCGTTTTTCCTGTGGCGCGGGCAAAATAAAGCGATTTCAGGCCAGAACCTGCGGCCTTTCTGTTTCGGTTTTTCGCGATCCTGACTATAGTTCTGTTTAACGACTTGATGCGTGACGACAAAACAATCCTCGGGGGGGACAATGATCCGATCGGAGCTGATCCAGAAAATTGCCGACGAAAACCCGCATCTCTATCAACGTGATGTTGAGCGTATCGTGAACACCATTTTTAGCGAGATCACTGCTGCCATGTCAGAGGGCAACCGGGTCGAGCTTCGTGGCTTCGGCGCGTTCTCGGTGAAAAAGCGTGACGCCCGTGTGGGTCGCAATCCGCGCACCGGAGAATCCGTGCATGTTGAAGAAAAACACGTTCCGTTTTTCAAGGCGGGGAAACTGCTACGCGACCGGCTGAACGGAAAATCCTGATGCGTTACATTCGTTATGCCTCAATCGCCGTCTTTGCGCTGGCACTGATCCTGATTGCCCTCGCCAACCGCAACATGGTGCAGGTCAAGGTGCTGCCCGATGAATTGTCCGGGCTTGCCGCGCTGAATCCCAGTTATGAACTGCCCCTGTTCGTCGTGATTTTCGGTGGCATCTTGTTTGGCCTGATTGTTGGGCTGATCTGGGAATGGTTCCGGGAACATGGCGAACGCGCCGAGGCGGCCCGCAAGGCTCGTGAGCTGAGCGCGCTGCGCGCCGAGGTAAGGCGCTTGAAAGGCGAAAAGCGCAAGGACAAGGACGAGGTGCTGGCCATTCTGGATGAGGCCAGCTAAACCGCCGCCCATGGCCACCGATATCAAAGTCAAGATTTGCGGGCTGACAGACCCCGCCGATATCCCTGCCGCCATTCTGGCGGGGGCGTCTTATGTGGGATTCGTGTTTTTCCCTAAATCCCCCCGGCATCTTGTGCTTGAGGATGCGGCGTTCATGGCCGCCGCCGTGCCAGTGGGTATCATGAAGGTTGCGCTGACGGTGGATGCCGACGACGCCATGCTGGATGCGCTGACCGAACAGGTGCCGCTTGATATGTTGCAACTCCACGGCTCTGAGACGCCCGAGCGTGTGGCCGAGGTCAAGGCACGCTATGGGCTGCCGGTGATGAAAGCCGTGGGCATCGCTGACGCAGATGATTTGCCCCAGCTTGACGCTTTTGGCCGCGTGGCGGACCAGTTGCTGGTCGATGCCAAGCCCCCAAGAGGGGCGGATCGGCCCGGTGGCAATGCGCTGGCCTTTGACTGGAGCTTGATCGCAGGCCGCCGCTGGCCTGTGCCATGGATGCTGGCGGGCGGGCTGACGCCTGATAACGCTGCGCAGGCCGTGCGGCTGACGGGCGCGCGCCAGCTTGATGTCTCGTCAGGTGTCGAAAGCGCGCCGGGCGTCAAGGATGGCGCGCTGATGCGCGCCTTTGTCGAGGCGGCGAAATCCGGTACGCGTTAATGCCGAATTAACCATCCGCGGTTCATGTTCGACGCATGAGTGGATTGCCTGAACATCTGACACCGGAAATTTGGTTGGCCCAACTTTTTTCTTCGCAAGAGGCGCGCCGCGGGGGTGGTCAAACGGCAGATTCGCGATGTGGAACGGTTGGTCGGTCGCGCGGCCTTTGTGTCTGCGGTGCGGGCGCGAGGGTTTCAGGCTGTCGAAAACGGCCGTCACTTCGTGGCCTTTTGCAATTCGGCCCCAATCCGGCGCGTTTGTTGTTGATGGGCTGGCAAGGGCTTTGGAAAGCCCTTGACCCAAGCCGCTTGTAAGCGGCTTTTGCACGTGGTTTGAAGCCACGTGTTGAAGGCGTTTCGAAACGCCTTCAATCTTGGCCTCGGTCGGATTTCGCTGGAAAATCGCGGACACGTCCCATATTGAACGACAGGATCAAGGCCCAGACGGGAAGGCATACACCATGAACGACCTTTTCAATTCCTTCATGACCGGACCCGATGAAAAGGGCCGGTTCGGTGATTTCGGCGGGCGGTTCGTCTCGGAAACGCTGATGCCGCTGATTCTTGAACTGGAACAGCAATACGAACATGCCAAAACCGATCAGTCTTTCTGGGACGAAATGCACGATCTGTGGACCCATTACGTGGGCCGGCCCAGTCCGTTATATTACGCCGACCGGCTGACCAAACATCTGGGCGGGGCCAAGATTTATCTCAAGCGGGATGAGTTGAACCACACCGGCGCGCACAAGATCAACAACGTGCTGGGTCAGATTATTCTGGCCCGCCGCATGGGCAAAACCCGCATCATCGCTGAAACCGGCGCCGGTCAGCATGGCGTCGCCACCGCCACCGTTTGCGCCAAGTTCGGCCTGAAATGCGTGGTCTACATGGGCGCGCATGATGTCGAACGGCAAAAACCCAATGTCTTCCGCATGCGGCTTCTGGGTGCCGAGGTGATCCCTGTGACCAGCGGTCGGGGCACCCTCAAGGACGCGATGAACGATGCGCTCCGCGATTGGGTGACCAATGTGCGCGACACGTTCTATTGCATCGGCACGGTTGCCGGGCCGCACCCGTACCCGGCCATGGTCCGCGATTTTCAGTCGATCATCGGCCAAGAAACCCGCGAACAGATGCATGCCGCCGAAGGTCGGCTGCCCGATACCATCATTGCGGCCATCGGTGGTGGTTCGAACGCGATGGGCCTGTTCTATCCGTTTCTTGACGATAAATCGGTCAACATCATCGGGGTCGAGGCCGGGGGCAAGGGCGTCAATACCAAGATGGAGCATTGCGCCAGCCTGACCGGCGGCCGCCCCGGCGTGCTGCACGGCAACCGCACCTATCTTTTGCAAGATGACGACGGCCAGATTTTGGAAGGCTATTCCATATCGGCGGGTCTGGATTACCCCGGCATCGGCCCCGAGCATAGCTGGTTGCACGATATCGGGCGCGCGCAATACGTGTCGATCACCGACAAAGAGGCGCTTGAGGCGTTCCAGCTGTGCTGCGAGAAAGAGGGGATCATTCCTGCGCTCGAACCCAGCCACGCGATGGCGCATGTGATGAAAATCGCCCCTGATCTGCCTGCGGATCACCTGCTGGTGATGAACATGTGTGGCCGCGGTGACAAAGATATTTTCACCGTCGCGCGCCACTTGGGCTTTGACATGGACGATGCCGACTAAAGCCATAAACCCCGGTTTATGGACCCTGATTTAAACCCCCGGCCCACTGGCGCCGGGGGTTTTTCGTGCCTACTATTCGGAACACGCGCTCAATATCGCTGCACCTCTGTGGTAGAAATCCTATGAAACGTCGCCATCTTGCCCTTGCCCTGATTGCCCTACTGGTGCCGCTGGCCCAGCCCGGAACGGCGCAAACCGCCCAAGACCGGATCGTTGCGCAGCTGCGTGATCAGGGGTTTGACGAGATTACCATCACCCGCACCCTTTTGGGCCGTGTTCGCATCGTTGCTGAAGAAGACGACACGCTGCGCGAGATCATCCTCAACCCTTCCACCGGCGCGATCCTACGCGATTACTGGACCGAGTTGGATGATGATGACGATGATCACGAGGACGGCCACGACGACGACGACGACTACGACGATGATGATGACCGCCGCCGCGTTCTGGATGATGAGTACGAGCGCGACGATGATTGATCCGACACGCGCCTGCATTGCCAATGCCATCGGGTGGCCACAGTGAAGGCCCCGCTGTCCTATCTGTTGCTTTTTGCCGTGCAGTTCGCCTGCGCGGCGGTGTTTCTATACGATATTCTGGCCAATCTTCTGGGGCTACGCGCCGCGCCGATCAGTTGGCAGTTCTATGAATTCATCGAGATTGGCGCGGCGCTTGGCCTGACTCTGGGGGTTAGCGCGACAGGCTGGATGTTGGCCCGCGCCATCCGCCGCCAACACCGCGCTGAAAGCAGCCTGCGGCTGGCCTCAGGCGCGTTCATGGTGGTGTTGGAGGAACGGTTCGAGCAATGGGGCCTTACACCGGCAGAACGTGACGTGGCGCTGTTCGCGGTCAAGGGACTGTCGCTGGCGGATATCGCAGCGCTGCGCAACACCTCTGAGGGCACGGTCAAGGCGCAAAGCAACGCGATCTATCGCAAGGCTGGGGTCAGCGGGCGGGCGCAATTGCTGAGCCTGTTTATCGACGATCTGATGGGCGAGGCTTTGCCCGGTATCCCATCCGATACGGCCCCAAACGGACCGGCCTTACCCAAAACAGGCTAGGCCCGGTGACTTAGCCAGAGAGGAAATCAAACCGGTGCGGCGTGTTCTTCCAGAACGCGCAGCGGCACGATCTCAAGTGCGCGCTTATGGGTGGCCGCAAGCCGCACTTTTGGGGCGCATCCTTCGTCATGGGCCTGCAAAAACCGTGCGGCGCACAGGCACCATTGGTCGCCCGGTTTCAGCCCCGCAAAGCCAAATTCAAGGCGTGGGGTGCTAAGATCGTTACCGACATATTTGGAAAACGCCAGAAATTCGGCGGTCATCAACGCGCACACGGTGTGGCTGCCCTGATCTTCGGCGCAGGTGTTGCAATGCCCGTCACGGAAAAATCCCGTGATCGGATCTTGGGAACATTCCTGCAATACGCCGCCCAGAACATTGACCGGGTCATCTTTGCCAATCATCGCGCAGCCTCCGTTTGGTGAAATGATAGCACGTCGCGCCGGGATTTCATCCCTCTTGCAGCACGGTCTCGAACCCTTCGAAGGTGGGCGGCCCCATCAGCGCGTCTTGTGTCTTGGATTGCCCGGCGCCCTTGTGCGCATCGCGGAACTGTTGGGATTTGGTCCATGCCTCGAACGCATCGCGGCTGTCCCAGATCACATGGCTGGAATACAGCCGATATCCGTCGCCATCTGGCCCTTTTAAAAGGCGAAATTCGTGAAAGCCGTCCATTTCCTTCAGTCTGCTTTCGCGTTCGGCCCACATGGTTTCGAACTGTGCCTCATGTCCATGACGCACCTGAAAGCGGTTCATCGCGATAAATCCCATTGCAGCCCCCGTTGTTTTTCACTTCCCCACTACATAGGACACAAAGGCCCGGTTCAACCACCTAAAGTGCCCCGGCGATACGTCGCATCATGGCCATGTTTTCCGCGTGCGCGCCGGGCTCGCGAAACTGACGGTCTGCGGCGGTCACCGCGATGACCACATCGCGGTTTTGATCAATGTAGATATATTGCCCATAAATTCCGCGAGCCATGAACACGCCCTCGGGCGCGCCGGCGGGAACCCACCATTGATAGCCATAGCCCATCTTGCCCGCGTCGGTTGGTGCGCTTGCACGGGTCGAGGCCGCGATCCAGCCTGCTGGCACCACCTGACGGCCCTGATAAGCGCCCATCTGTTCCACCATCAGGCCGAACCTTGCGTAATCGCGGGTGCGCATGTTCAGCCCGCCCAGAACAAAGGCCACGCCGTTGCCGTCGCTCAGGTAATAGGGGTCGGCCTCAAGGCCCAAAGGTGTGATGACCTTCTCGCTCATCAAGTCGGGGATGTCGCGCCCTGTTGCGCCGCGAATGATCATGCCCAGAACATGGGTGTCGATCGAGACATATTTCCAAGTCGCGCCCGGCTGGGCCGCCCGCACCGCCAACCCGCTGGCGAACCCATCCATTGAACCGCCCAAGGCCAACACTCGGCCCATGCGGTTGATGTCCGAATCATAGTCCAGATAATCCTCGTCAAATTCGACGCCGCTGGTCATCTGCAAGATATGCCGGATCGTGGCGCCGTCATAGGCGCTGTCGGCCAGTTGCGGCGCGTAACGCAATACCGGCGCGTCGATTGAGCTTATCGCGCCTTCTTCCAGCAGAATGCCGAACAGCACCGACAAATAGCTTTTGGCCATCGACCAGCTTATGCGCAGATCATCGGGGCTGGTGCCTTTGTGATAGCTTTCATGCACGATGCGCCCATCATCCAGCACCAACAGCGATGTCAGATCCCGCGATGCAATCCAGTCCTCGACACCCTCGGGCAGAGCCATCGGGTCGCCCATCGGTAAGGCCTGAATAGGTCCGTCTCCGCGCGCCACAGGCACCGTCAGAAAGGCCCGATCCATGTTCGAGAAGTTTGAAACGATGCGATCTTTGTCGAACAGGGTGTTCACCGCCCAAAGGCGCGCGATTTCTTCGCGTTTCCACAGGCCGATCACGACAGCGGCCAATGCAGCCATCAAAATCAGCCGAAATCCCCATTTAAAGACGGCGCGCATGTTCCTCTCCCCCGATTTGCCTTGGATCAGAAAAGCACCCCCGTGCGCCTGCGTCCAGCGTGACGCAGCGGCCAGATGCAGGTGAAGCCAAGGCCTGCGCGGCGGGGCAGGGGCGTTTGCGACCGCTCAGCGGAACCTGTCGACCAGCTTTTGCATCGGGCTTCTTGTATCCTCGGCGGGTGGCTCGTCTGGCGTGCCCGCTGGCTTTACTTGGGCTTGGGGCTTTGGTTTGGCGGGTTTTGCGGGCGCCATGCGTTGTGCGACCGCGTTGAGAAATCTGTCTTTCCTCCCACCTGCCAATTCGGGTGCGCCATCGCCAAGACCCCGCATCAGATCATCCAACCATTCGGCATCGGCCTTGGCGAAATCCTGCAACACGTACTGCGCGACCAATTCCTTGCGCCCGGGATGACCAATGCCAAGCCTGACCCTTTGATAGTGTTCGCCAATATGCTGATGGATTGAGCGTAAGCCGTTATGCCCAGCGTGGCCGCCCCCCATCTTGACCCGCACCTTGCCGGGGGCAAGATCAAGCTCATCATGAAAAACGGTTATATCCTCAGGTGTTAGTTTGTAGAATCGCATTGCCTCACCCACCGACTGGCCGCTGAGGTTCATAAAGGTCATCGGTTTGAGAAGGATGACTTTTTCACTCTCCAACCGGCCTTCGCACAGTTCGGCTTGAAACTTTTGTTTCCACGGGCCGAACCCATGATCTTTGGCGATCCGGTCTAGCGCCATAAAACCTATATTGTGCCGGTTTTTCGCGTATTTGGTGCCGGGATTTCCCAAACCCACAAATAGTAGCATTGCCGTTGCCCCTGTCTTTGGTGATTGTGGTCTAAGCCGCATGGCGCGTGGAATCAACGAACAAGGGATCGAAATGGCCGAATACGAGATCAATGGCGTCAAGCTTCAGATCCCTGATGAGCTGCTTAGCAAACGCATTGCCGAGAAACTTGAAAGCGGCCGCTATGAAGGACACGAGGCCAACGCGGCCGTGATGCGCGTGCGCGGTGACACCCGGGTTTTGGAACTGGGGTCGGGGCTTGGATATATTGCGTCGATCTGCGCGGCGATTGCGGGGCCGGAAAACGTAACGACGGTTGAGGCCAATCCCGATATGTTGCCCGTGGTGCGCGGCAATCTGGAACTCAACGGGTTTGCGGATGTGACCCTTTTGCACGGGGCGGTGACCGGGCAGGCGGATGCGGGCGAAACCATTGAATTTGAGCGTACCAAGGCGTTTTGGGGGGCGTCTATCGCGCGCGAGGGATCGAACCCGGATGCCGTTGTCAGCGTGCCTTTCTTGCGCTTGTCCGATCTATTGAAACGATACCGGCCACATATCGTGATCATGGATATCGAAGGCGCGGAACAAACCTTGTTCGATGAACTGTGGCCCGCCCATGTGCGTAGCGTGATGATGGAACTGCATCCGGGGCGCTATCCTGACACGACGATCAAGAAAATCATTGATTGCCTGTCGGCCTCGGGCCTGACCTATGACCCCGGTCCGTCGCGCGGGCGTATTTTGGGCTTTCGCAGGCTACGGAACAAATAAAAACGCGAGCCTGTTCGGGCCCGCGTTTCCGTCACTATATCAAGGGTCGAGGCTTATTCTTCGCCGGCTTCATCTTCACCGACAGTTGGCACTTCTACACCCTCTTCCGCTTCATCCTCGTCGTCTGCAGATTTCAGCGCCGATGGGGCTGAGACGTTGCAAATCACGAAGTCGCGGTCGATGGTCGGTTTGGCGCCGGCGGGCAGATCGATCTGGCTGATGGTGAACGTATCGCCGATATCCATGCCCGATAGATCAACGGTGATCTTTTCAGGGATATCGCCGGCCGTGACGACCAGCTCAACCTCGTTACGAACCACAGTCACAACGCCGCCCTTCTTGATGCCGGGCGCTTCTTCTTCGTTGATGAATTCAACCGGGATAAACAGGTTGATCTTGGTCGTGCGGCGCAGGCGCATCAGGTCAAGGTGCGTGGGCAAGTCTTTGACGATATCGCGCTGAACGTCGCGGCAGATCACCCTCACATCGTCATGCCCGTCAACCTTGAGGTTGAACAGGGTCGACTTGAAGCGGCCTTGCTTCAGTTTTTTGATCAGAGCGTTATAGGGGATCTGGATCGGAAGAGGATCAACATCACCACCAAAAACGATGCCCGGAACCATATGTGCACGACGTGCTGCACGAGCGGCGCCCTTGCCCGTCCCCGTGCGTTCCTGGGCGTGAAGATCAGGAATTTCTCCAGCCATTGTATTCTCCGTATGTTAGGGCAGGGTTCCTCCAAGGCTGTAACCCCGCGTGAAGCCGCGCGTATAGACCGTATCAGCCTGTATGAAAAGGGCGAAAATCCGATCCTGCGTGGAATCCTTGGCCCGGTTCGTGGCCGCCATGATGCCGGGCGTGGTGTCGCGGTTGGATCAAGGTCGGGGCAAGGCTGCTATTAGTCTTGCCAATCGCCCTCGAACCCTTTTGGCACCATTAGAATGTCGCGGTCCAAATCCTTGACGTCGGTGCGACCACACAGGGCCATCGATACATCCAGTTCCTTGTGAATGACCTCAAGCGCCTTGGTCACGCCCTCTTCGCCCATGGCGCCAAGGCCATAGACGAAGGCGCGCCCGATATAGGTGCCCTTGGCCCCAAGGCTCAGCGCCTTGAGAACGTCCTGCCCCGAACGGATGCCGCTATCGAGGTGCACCTCGATCTTGTCGCCTACAGCGTCCATGATCGCGGGCAGGGCGCGAATGGCGCTGAGTGCGCCGTCCAACTGCCGCCCGCCGTGATTTGACACGATGATTGCATCCGCCCCGACATTAAGCGCCTCGCGCGCATCGCGCGGGTCTATGATGCCCTTGATGATCAGCGGGCCATCCCACATCTTGCGAAACTCGCGGATACGATCCCAGTTCAGCGACGGATCGAAAGCCTCGGCGGTCCATGTGCTCAGCGATGAAGGATCGGTTACGCCCTTGGCGTGGCCCACGATATTGCCGAAAGACCGGCGCTTGGTGCCCAGCATCCCAAGGCCCCATTGCACCTTGGTCATCATGTTGGCCACTGACTTGGCGGTCAGTTTTGGCGGGGCGGACAAGCCGTTTTTCAGATCTTTGTGCCGTTGCCCAAGCACTTGTAGATCCACCGTGATCATCGCCGCCGAACATTTGGCGTCTTTCGCGCGATCAAACAGACGCTGCATGAAATCGTCGTCTTTTAGGGTGTAGACCTGAAACCAGAACGGTTTGTCGGTGTTTTCGGCCACGTCCTCGATCGAACAGATCGACATGGTCGACAAGGTGAACGGCACGCCGAACTTTTCAGCAGCGCGGGCGGCTTTGATCTCGCCATCGGCGTGCTGCATCCCGGTTAATCCAACCGGGGCCAGCGCCACCGGCATCGCCACATCCTGCCCGATCATCTGGCTGGCGGTGCTGCGCCCGGCCATATCCATGGCGACCCGCTGCCGCAGATAGATATCCAAGAAATCCGAGGTGTTTTCACGAAAGGTCTGCTCGGTCCAGCTGCCGGATTCGGCATAGTCGTAGAACATGCGCGGCACCCGTCGTGCATAAATACGCTTGAGGTCATCAATGCAGGTGATCACGGACATGAAAGTAACTCCGGGCTGAACTGGTCAAGTTTAGTTACCAGTATAAAGCCCCGCGCGCAATCTGTGCCCGCGCCGTTCCAGCGTTCTGTTATGCGAGTGCGTGGGTCAGGCCGAATGCGCCCCATCGGCCAGTCCGCGCACGAACTCCAGCACCTCGGGAACCGGGGTGCCCCCGGCCAATTTGCCGACAATTGCCGAGCCAACAACCGCGCCATCCGCGACACTGGCAATCTCGCGGCTGGTCTCCGGGGTGCGAATGCCAAAGCCGACGATGATCGGCAGATCGGTCTGGGCCTTGATGCGGGTCACTTCCGGGGCGACATCGGCGGCTTCGGCGGCGGCTGCACCGGTAATGCCGGTGATCGACACATAATAGACAAAGCCACTGGTGTTTTGCAGCACCTTCGGCAGGCGTTTGTCATCTGTGGTGGGGGTGGCCAAGCGGATAAAGTTCAACCCGGCGTTCTGTGCCGGAATGCACAGCTCGTCGTCCTCCTCGGGCGGCAGGTCAACCACGATCAACCCGTCAATGCCCGCAGCCTTGGCATCGGTCAGAAATTTGTCGACGCCCCGATTATAAATCGGGTTGTAGTAGCCCATCATCACGATCGGGGTCGTGTCATCGCCTTTGCGAAACTCAGCCGCCATCGCCAGTGTTTTTTCCAGCGTCTGCCCACCCTCA
>Ga0102928_1001398_pt1 | contig 15116 bp, 14 predicted proteins | sample SalPonR1_B_D1_MG_FD_78504 | JGI IMG/M metagenome (GOLD analysis project Ga0102928, IMG submission 78504) | Salt pond soil microbial communities from South San Francisco under conditions of wetland restoration - Salt Pond MetaG R1_B_D1_MG | ecosystem: Environmental > Aquatic > Marine > Intertidal...
CACCAATATTTAAAGATTAAAATTTAAACATTGGATTTTGCCTGTTATTTGATGCTTCGAATTTGTGGTTTAAATTCTTGTCCCTCCGCTTAACAGGTAGAGAATGGCCATTCTTACTGCCACGCCGTTGGTTACCTGGCTGAGAATGATAGACCGGTCGCTGTCGGCTACTTCACTCTCCATTTCAACACCGCGATTTACCGGGCCCGGGTGCATGATCGTGAAATCGGGATATTTCTCAAGATGCTCCATTTTGATACCGAACTTTTCGTGATATTCGCGAATGCTGGGAAAGAGTTCGGTTCCGGTATCCTGCCGCTCCAGCTGTATGCGCAAAGCCATGGCTATGTCACACCGTGATAGCGTATCCTCCAAATCATAAGAGACGTCAACTCCCAGGTCCTCAACAAAGACGGGCATAAAAGTCTTGGGGCCGCAAACTGTTACTTTGGCGCCCAGCTTATTAAGGCCGATAATATTCGAACGCACCACCCTGCTGTGAGAAATATCACCGATGATGGCTACGTGCCTGCCCTCCAAATCAGGATAAACCTGCTGCATGGTAAACATATCGAGCAGTGCTTGTGTGGGGTGCTCGTGCGCACCGTCACCGGCATTGATAATTGCCGCATCGACCACGCGGGTGAGGAAATAAGGCACTCCGGGACTTTCGTGCCTTACCACAACCATATCTATTTTCATTGAACTGATGTTCCGGATGGTATCCTTGAGCGTCTCTCCTTTCTTTACGCTCGATGAACCGGTTGAGAAATTCACCACATCCGCACCCATGCGCTTTTGGGCCAGCTCGAAAGACAAGCGGGTCCGGGTACTGCTTTCATAAAAGAGGTTGACGATGGTTTTGTCACGAAGCGTTGGCACTTTGGGAACCGGCCGATCCAGAATTTCACGAAAATACTTGGCCTGCTCCAGCACAAAGAGAATGTCTTCTCTCGAATATTCTTTAAGGCCAAGCAGATGCTTTTGAGAAAAATCGTATTCGCGGATGTCGGTATTCTCAGCCATCACGATTCGTCATTATTAGGGTTCTGTACCACATAAACGGCATCTTCATCATCCAGCTCTTTCACTTTAACCCTGACCTCTTCCTTGATATGGGTGGGCAGCTTGATACCAACATAGTCTGCACTGATGGGCAGCTCCCGGTGCCCCCTGTCAACCATGGCGCAGAACTTAATGCTGTTAGGCCTGCCGTAGCTCATCAGGGCATCCATCGCAGAACGAACCGTACGCCCGGTATAGAGTACATCATCTACTAGGACAATATCCCGCTCGTACAAATCGAAAGGAATTTCAGTGACTTTAACTTCCGGCATTTTCAGCTTGCTTCGAAAGTCGTCACGATAAAAAGTGACATCCAGAACGCCGAAATCAACATCCAGGTTGAAATCTTTTAAAATAATTTCTTTAATTCGCTTGCCAATATAAACACCGCGTGTCTGCATGCCGATGATTGCGAGCCTGGAGGGATCGTCATGCGGTTCCAGAAACTGGTGGGCAAATCGCATATAAGTGCGATTCAGATCATCCGCAGACATGATTTTAGCTCTATTCAAACGAAGGTACCTTATACTGTGTTTTCCGGGTGAAGCCTGTTAAGCTGCATGAATTTATGGAATGCATCATAGGAACTCAATTCATTATTTGCCAAACCGGTTTAATCAGAAGATAACACACGGCACTGACAAAAATATTACTTTCACTATATGAACAAAGCTTTTTTTCTCGATCGCGACGGGACCATAAACGTGGATTATAATTTTGTTCACACCCCCGAGGAGTGGACCTGGTGCAGCGGAGCCGTAGATGCCATTCGCCGCCTCAATGAGTCCGGCTTCAAAGTGATTGTAGTCACTAACCAGTCCGGAATCAGCCGCGGGCGATACAGTTCGGAGCAGGTTGAACGCCTTCACGACTGGGTAGACCGTGAACTGCTAAAAGCCGATGCCCGAATTGATGACTGGTATATCGCACCGCATCATCCCAAACACGACCCCGACCCTGCCCGCTTTCCCAAGGAGGACCGAAAACCCGGCAAGGGCATGTTTAAGAAGGCGTCTGAAAAGCACGATATCGATTTCAGCGTTTCCTTCATGGCAGGCGACAAGATCACTGACTTGAAACCGGCCGTTGAATTAGGTATTACCCCCTTCTTTATCCGGTCGAGGCATGAACCGAAGCAGGATGGGGACTGGCTTGAAAGTCACGAAATCCCCTCTTACGACACATTGCAACAGGCATTAAATGATCAGTTTGAATTATGAGTACACTAAGCAACAAAGGTAGTGAAGGTATAAAAACAAGCATGGTATCCATTGACTTCTGGGATACCCTCGTTGACGCCGCTGTCGGCGGAAAGGAACGGCGCAAGATACGCTTTGATGCACTGTGTGAAATATCCCAGGAATATGTCACTGAAATGCCGACTGCCCAGATAGAGGCGGCTACCAAAGAGGCATCGGATGAGTTTAACAGGATATGGTTCAAACAGCAACGAACACCAAAAACGGAAGAGCTGGTGAATACTATCTTAAATACATTGGGCATACCCGCCACTAAAAAAGAGATGGGCTACTTGGTCAATGTTTTTGAGGAGTCGCTGCTCGACGGCCAGCCTGCAATTCTGGATGGTGCCGGGGAGGCCATTGAAGCACTGTCCGGGAATTACAGACTGACCCTGATTTCCGATACCATGTATTCGCCCGGCAGGGTTATCCGCAATTTTCTTGAAGACCACTCACTGCTTGATCATTTCGACTCTTTTCTTTTCAGTGACGAGGCAGGATACAGCAAGCCGAACCCGAAGGCCTTCTATAAGATGCTGGAGGATACGGGCTGTGAAGCTGAAGGGTCGTACCATATTGGCGACCGCCTAAATACGGATATCGCCGGGGCTAAAAAGGTCGGCATGCATGCCATCTTATTTACCGGCATATCCATGAAAAGAAATGGCTCTGATCCCGCCGCAAATGCCGAACCGGACCATGAATGCAACAACTGGCATGAAGTTCAAGAATTGCTTCTTTAGTACCGCTTTGCTTTACCAAGCGTCCACGCTTGGTACATTGCTAGTTCAAAGTTATATCTAAGGGATTCTTAATATTTATACTGAAGGTGCCTTAATGGTAACTAATACACTTTTATTTGCGCCCTACTCTTGCTACCTTTGCACCGAGTTTAGAAACTAAAGGATAAACTGATTCTTACCGATTTATTATGAAAATTCACGAGTATCAAGCCAAAGAGATTTTAAAAGATTACGGAGTCGCCGTACCTGCCGGAGTAGCTGCAGAAAGCGTTGACAAGGCCGTTGAAGCGGCAAAAGAAATGAAAGAAGGCGGCACATCCCTTTTTGTAGTTAAAGCCCAGATTCATGCCGGCGGACGAGGCAAGGGAAGAACCAAAAACAGCGACGCCAAAGGCGTAATTCTTTGCAAGAGCATTGACGAAGTGCGGGAAGCTGCCGAGTCTCTGTTGGGCGATACCCTGGTAACCATTCAAACCGGTGAAGAAGGGCAAAAAGTTAAAAAGATTTATGTAACCGACGGGGTTGATATTGAGCAGGAGTTCTACCTCGGCATCCTGCTTGACCGGGCCAAAAGCAAGAACGTTATCATGGTCTCCACCGAAGGCGGGGTTGAAATCGAAAAAGTTGCTGAAGAGACTCCCGAAAAAATTATCAAGGAGTGGGTTGAACCCGGAATGGGCCTGCAGCATAACCAGGCCCGCCACCTGGCCTTTGCCCTGGGGCTGGAAGGCGATGCCTTCAAGAAGGCCGTTAAATTTATTATGGCACTTTATAACTGCTACGTTGAAACGGATGCCAGCCTGGTAGAGATCAATCCTTTGGTACTGACCCCCGGCGGCGATGTCTTTGCTCTTGATGCCAAGATGACCTTCGATGACAATGCACTCTTCCGTCACAAAGATATTCAGAAACTGCGCGATGAATCAGAAGAAAATCCGGCAGAACTCGAAGCGTCCAAGCACGGACTGAACTACATCAAGCTTGACGGCAATGTAGGCTGCATGGTTAACGGTGCCGGACTTGCGATGGCGACCATGGATATTATCAAACTATCCGGCGGCGAGCCCGCCAACTTCCTGGACGTGGGCGGAGGCGCCAACGTTGATACCGTTAAAAACGGCTTCCGAATTATCCTGGAAGATCAAAATGTAAGAGCAATCCTAATCAACATCTTTGGCGGCATTGTACGCTGCGACCGTGTAGCCAATGGTATTATTGAAGCGGTAAAAGATCCGGAAATAGCCAAAAAGGTAGAAAACGTACCGATCATAGTTCGCCTGCAAGGTACCAACGCCGAAGAGGCCAAAGAGATCATTGATAACTCAGATCTCAATGTGATCTCTGCCGTACTGCTTAAAGAGGCAGCCGAGCAGGTCTCTAAGGTACTGGCAGCCTGATTACTGACTCCTGATTATTTATTTATAATCATCTTTAAAAACCCTGTGCGAATTACCCTCGTACAGGGTTTTGCAGTATGTTGGGACTGCTATAGCATAAATACCATTTACGGTATGCTCAGAGGCCATTTACCAGTATCAGTAACCTCAGTCTTAATAATTTTTTAATCGATGTGCCGGCAAAGCGCCCACTTTTATAAAGAGCTGCCCCTGCTCGACGATTTTTCAGCAGCCTCTGATATAGATCACTATCATGAAATGCCTTCTGACTGGTATATCGTTGCCACAGACATTGTCAATTCAACCGCTGCCGTCCGGGATAAAAACTATAAAAGCGTCAATATTCTCGGTGCTTCGCCCATAGCGGCGATACTCAATCTGACCGACCGAAATTCCATCCCTTTTGTCTTTGGAGGTGACGGAGCCTTTATCTGCATTCCGCCCGAGCTTGTTGATTCCTGCCGGGAAATACTTTCGGCATGCAGGAATATCGGCTTTAAGTCCTACGGTTTGGAACTGCGGGCTGCCATCATTCCGGTTTCCTATCTGAATGAGATGGATAAACCATTGAAAATAGCCCGGTTCAAGGCTTCCGATAATTTTGTGCAGGCTTTATTTATGGGTGAGGGCATTGCCTATTCCGACTACCTTCTCAAATGCGACGATAAAAAATATGAACAGTTTCATGTTTTGGAAGCCGAACATTCCCCACAGGTGAATTTCGAAGGCCTCGAATGCCGGTGGAAGGAAGTCAGGCATAGCGACAAGGAAGTCATCACCCTTCTGGTCTATGCCAAGCCCGGCCGGGACGGTGACACTGCTTCAGTTTATACCGAGGTCATACAAAAACTTAGAGACCTGTTCGGTTTTGACTTTGGAACAAACCCCATAGATCCCGTGGCCCTGAGCATGAACTTTTCCTTCTCTGAACTCATGGGCGAAACCAAGCTACGTACTTTCGGCATGGGACTGATAGAACGCTGGAAGTATATAATAAAAACCCAAATGGAGATCCTGACCGGCAAAGTGTTTATGAGATTGGGTTACAGGAGCTCTAAAACAGACTGGAGCCGCTACAAAAGCGACCTTTCGCTCAATTCCGATTACCGGAAATTTGACGACATGCTCCGGGTTGTCATCACCGGAAAAACAGAACAGCGAAAAACGCTGGAAAAGTATCTTGACGGGCTATTTGAGGCGTCAAAACTGGCCTACGGCATTCACGTTACTGATGCGGCCATGGTTACCTGCATGGTATTTGAGTATCACCGGGATCACATTCACTTTGTTGACGGAAGCAACGGTGGCTATGTTATGGCTTCCAAACAGCTGAAAGAGCAAATAAAGGTACTGGACGAAACCTTACAGGATTAAAAAGCGCTATAGAATCAGCTTACCGGCTGTTTCATCAGCTCACTTTTTACTTTTTTGTAATAGTCTTCGTAGCGTGTAACAATTTTACTCATTTCAAATCGCTCAGCCTGTTTGCGGGCGTTTCTGGATAGCTCTTCGTGATGCTCTTCATCCTGTAAAATATCAACCGCATGTTTTGCCATGCATTCAATATCATCCAGGTCGCAGAGATAACCGGTTTCCCCATGTACATTCACTTCAGGAAGCCCGCCAATATTGGTGCTGATTACAGGCACGCTGCAGCTCATGGCTTCCAGTGCCGCAAGACCGAAAGTCTCTGAACCGGAAGGAATCAGGAACAGGTCGGCAATAGAAAGTATCTCTTCCACATTTTCCTGCTTCCCTAAGAAACGCACCTGATCACATATTTTTAACTCACGGCACCGGCGTTCTGCGCGCTGCCGGTCGGGACCGTCGCCTACCAGCAATAGTTTTGCTTTAATATCATTCTTAAGAACCTCATGAAACACAGAAATCACTTCCGGTACCCGCTTCACTTCACGGAAGTTTGAAACGTGCACCACAATCTTTTCCCCGTCCGGACATATTGCCTTTTTAAAATGCGTCTTATTCGACTTTTTGAATCGATCCAGATCAATAAAATTAGGTATTACTTCAATATCCTTCTTTATGTCGAAACGCTTATAGGTTTCCTCTTTTAGATATTCAGATACCGCGGTCACGCCATCACTCTGGTTGATAGAAAAATCTACCACGCTCTTGTAGCTGGCGTCACTGCCAACCAGGGTGATATCCGTACCATGCAGGGTGGTTATGATGGGAATATTCGCTGCCCTTTCGCCTAATATCTGTTTGGCCAGAAAAGCACTTGTTGCATGAGGGATGGCGTAGTGAACATGAAGAACGTCGATTCCTTCAAACTCAATCATATTCGCCATCTGATTGGCCAAAGCCAGATCATAAGGCGGATATTCGAATAACGGATAGGAATTTATATTAACCTCGTGGTACGAAATATTGGTCTGAAAAGTATCCAGCCGCGCCGGACGGGCATAACTGAGTATGTGCAGGTTGTGATCTCGCTGTACCAGCCCTTTGGCAAGTTCGGTAGCAACGACGCCGCTGCCTCCAAATGTTGGATAACAGACAATGCCAATATTCATAATAAAGGTAACTTTAGTTGTTTCAATTTCTAACGCTCACCACCCGGTGGGTATTGTAAATGCTGATAGCCTAACCAAGGATACCGCCGGATAAATTCCCAATCTAAGCAATTAGGTGCAAAGTATTTGAACCCTTATATTATAGAGTTTTGAAAAATCGCTCGAAAGCGGTTTACTGTTACATTATGTCACTGAATTAATAAACCGACAAACCTACTATGGCAGGGCATTCCAAATGGGCCAATATAAAGCATAAAAAGGCCAAAGAAGATAAAAAGCGAGCTAAGATATTCAACAAGCACCTCAGGGAAATTACCGTAGCAGCGCGCGAAGGAGGCGGTGATCCCGAAATGAATGCTCGTCTTGATACGGCTATTGAAAATGCTAAAAGTGATAATGTACCAAAAGATAATATTGAGCGTGCCATAAAGAAAGGCACCGGCGAGCTCGATGAAGGCGAGGGCCGTTACGAAGAAGCGACCTATGAAGGCTACGGTCCCGGCGGCATTGCCTACTTTATTGAAGTTACCACCAATAATTATAACCGTACAGTCGGTGAAATCCGCCACATTTTTACCAAGCACGGTGGCAACCTCGGCACCGACGGTTCCGTTGGGTACCTTTTCGAACAGAAAGGCATGATTCGCGTAGAGGCAGAAGACCATGACGAGGAAGAGTTTATGCTTGACGCGATTGATGCCGGGGCGGAAGAGATTGAGCCCGATGAAAATTTCTTTGCCATTACGACCGGCCGGGAGTCGATGTATGAGGTCAAGGACAGACTTGAAGAACAGGGTTATGAAATTGACTCAGCCGAGCTCGTTCGCATCCCCATGACGGAAGTCAAGGTTGATGAAGGAACGGCCCTGTCTAACTTCAAGCTGATGGAAAAATTTGAAGACAATGATGATGTATCCGACGTGTTTACAAATATGAAAATGGACGAGGAGACGCTGGCCATTGCCGAGAACATGGACTGATTTGTAACAATTTCTCTGTAAAAAATTCGTTTAAAGCAGGGAAACCAATACATTAGCCTTCATGTTTAGTCCTTATAGATTGCAGAAATTAACTTTGTGACCATGAACAGAATCTTAGTATTACTTATTGGAATATTCCTGCTGGGAGCATCCCTGAATGATGCCCGTGAGGCAAATAATGCATACCGCAACGGGGAGTATGCAAAGGCTATTGAGCTTTATAAAAAAGCTATAGAGCAGAATCCGGAAAATACCAAGCTCTATTACAACCTTGGGAATGCCCTGGCCAAAGATGGCAAGACCGAAGAGGCTATTCGCTTTTTCGAGCAGTTTAAAGCCATGACGGAAGACCCTGAGCAGCGGGCCATGGCTGACTATAATATTGGCAATATCTATTCCGAGACTAAAAAATGGGATAAAGCCGTAAACCATTACAAAAATTCACTGCGCTATCAACCACTGGATCAGGATGCCAAGAATAATTACGAGATTGCAGTCAACAAGAAAGAAGAAGAGCAGAACCAGGAGCAACAACAGCAGCAGAATTCAGACAATCAGCAGAATCAACAGCAGCAAAATAAGCAGCAGCAACAAAATCAGGATCAGCAGCAGAACCAAAACCAGCAACAGCAACAACAGCAGCAAAACGAACAGCAGTCTCAGCAGAATCCGCAGCAACAGCAGCAGTCCACCCAGATAAGCAAGGCGGAAGCCGAGAAGATTTTAAAAGCCCTGGAGCAAAAAGAAAAAGAACTTTTAAAAGAGTTTAAAAAACAGAAAACCGAGTCGAGCAACAGTACCAATGAAAAGGACTGGTAAGCCTTTCACAATATTTCTCTTATTACTCCCCCTGTTTAGCATTTTTGCCGGCAACAGCCGGGCACAATCGGCAGATATTAATGTCGTGGCCACTGTTTCCCAAACCACCGTCTATACCGGTGAAAGAATAAGTTTGTCTGTGGAAGTAAGCGGCGATTTCAATAATGTATCGAGGCCAAGCCTGCCCGAATTCACCGGCTTCCGGCTGCTCAGCAACAATCCTTCCACCTCACGGAGCTATAGTTTCGTGAACGGCAAAACGAGCTCTTCATACACCTACTCCTACTATCTCATTGCCCGGGAAAAAGGCACTTATACCATCCCCTCTATTACAGTTAGTATTGATAGTAAAGAATTTACCACAGATCCCATTGATGTTGAAATAGTAGACCGGAACAGCTCTGCAAACGAACCCGGCTCGGATTCCAGGCCGGAAATCTTTCTGCGCATGGAGGTATCCGACACCAACCCTGTACCGGGGCAGCAGCTCATTACCGATGTAATCCTCTACTTCAAAGACGGACTTGAGGTTAACTCCTATCAGCCCGTACCCGGCTGGAAAGCAGAGGGATTCTGGAAAGAGGAATTGGAAAATACCGAAAGGCCACGGGCCGAATCGACTATCATAGACGGCGTTCGATACCGTAAAGCCCGGCTGCTGCAGTTTGCCCTTTTCCCGACTAAAACCGGCGAACTCAGTATCAGTCCCTATGAAATTATTGTATCAGTGCGTGCGGCATCCTCGAGGGAGGATCCCTTCAGCAGTTTCTTTGGTGGGTTTGGATCTAACCAGCGACAGGTTGAATTGAAAACCGATCCACTTAAGCTGAATGTGGAACCTCTCCCGGACATTGACCCCGCCAGCTATACCGGGGCGGTAGGCTCTTACAGAATTAACCGGAAAATAAGCACCAGAGAAGCCGTTGTCGGCGAATCCATTGAAATTGAAACGACTATCCGCGGTACCGGAAATGTGCCTTTGATAACCAAGCCCGAATACGAATTGCCCGATGGACTTGAAATATATGATCCCCAGCAGGCTTCTTCCCTGAACCGTCGAAACCAGCAAATTAGCGGTTCTAAGGTATTTACCGATATCGTAATTGCCCGCACACCGGGCAGCTATACCATCCCCCAAGCAACTCTGGCCTATTTTGATCCCTCACGTAATCAATACATTAGGGAGAGTCTGCCGGCCCTGACATTTTCCGTAAACAGCGATCCCAATGCGCAGGCATCAACCGACCAGCCCATGACCTTTTCGGTTAAACCGGTTACAGGCCTTGCAAGCTGGACTTCCGATACCCCTGCTAAACTGGCCGGGCAATGGTGGTTCTGGGCGGGTATACTATTTCCGATGCTGGTGCTGGGAGTCGCCTACTGGCAGAAAACCTATAGGGACAAAATGACAAACAATACCGCTTTCGCCCGGTCTAAAAGAGCTTCCTCAATTGCAGAAGAACGGCTTGCCAAAGCCATCGAAAAGTCGGAAGGGGGAAATATCAGGGAAGCCTACAACCTGCTGCAAAAAGCATTGACCGGTTATATAAGCGACAAGCTGAACTTACCCGAAGCCGGACTTTCCAATCAGAGCTACATATCAGCCCTTCAGGATGAAGGAGTGGATATGGAACTGCTCAAAAATATTCGGATGCTGCTTGACAAGTGCGCAACCATAAGCTATGCTCCCGACAGTTCCCACGCCTATTTGAAGTCACATGTCGGGCTGGCACAAAGTATTCTCGAGAAATTGAAAAAAGAACTGTAAGAATTTACCTGAACAACACTCAATCATGAAACGAATCGGTACCGGCCTGCTTTTTGCAGTTTTTATGATGCATGCTTCCCTGGGCCTTGCGCAGGAAAACGCGCAGCCCATTTTTGACCGCGGTAACGATGCACTGGTTGCCGGAAATTACCTGCAGGCGGTCACTGCCTATAAAGAGCTTGAAAGCCGTAATATGATATCAGGAGCCCTGTTCTTAAACATGGGCATCAGTTATGTGCAGCTGGATTCACTGGGTAAGGCAAAATATTATTTTATTAAGGCTTCACGCTTTGAGGAAACGGAAGAGCAGGCAAACAGGGGTCTGGACTTTGTGGAACAGCGTTTCAGCCGTCAATCAGCCGTACTGCCCAAACTGCCCTGGGACAAAGCTGTAGACTGGCTTAAACTGAATATGGGTGCTTCTTCCCTATTAGGAATCGGAATTATTCTTTTGAATATTGGCATCCTCGCTTTTGTGAGCACCTGGTTCTGGGTACCATATGAGAAACCGGTGCAGCGTTCCGGACTGGGAGCATCTGCAATCGGTCTTTTAATAGTTTTTTTAAGCTTTTATGTTCAGTACGTTAGCCAGCGCTACAGTGAAGCCGTGATGGTTCACCGTCAGACGAATGTAGTGGAACAGCCGCAAGAAGACGCTGCGGTTGTGAGCCAGGCCTATGAAGGATACACCTTCACCGTGGATGAATATCGCAGTGAAGAACAGCAAGGCTGGAGCTATGTTCGCATGAGCAACGGTTTGTACGGCTGGATTCCCAATAATGAAATCAAGGTTTTATAATTAATAACCGCAGTTTAACATGGATCAAAACAGGTCCTTTCTGATGCGGCGAAACAAAAATAGAGATATGTCTAAAGTTCAAGATTATATAGATTCGCATAAAGATCATTTCAAAGAAGAGCTGTTTGAACTGCTACGCATTCCCAGTATAAGCACCAATTCCGAGCACAAGAAAGATGTTTTGGATGCGGCCCGCTACCTCGTCGATCGTCTAAACGACCTGGATCTTGACCGGGTGGAATTATTTGAAACCGATGGAAATCCTATCGTATTTGCAGAATTGATTACTGACGATTCAAAGCCAACCGTTCTGGTTTACGGACACTATGACGTACAGCCCCCCGACCCCATAAATAAATGGGATACTCCGCCTTTTGAACCGACCGTTCGCGATGGCGACATATACGCGCGCGGTGCAAGTGACGACAAGGGACAGTCTTTTACTCATGTTAAAGCACTTGAGGCATATCGAAAAACAGGTACGGAGTTTCCCGTAAATATTAAATTTATATTTGAAGGGGAAGAAGAAATCGGCTCTCCCCACCTTGTACCTTTTATCAAGGAGCATAAAGAAATGCTGGAGTGTGATATGGTACTCATATCAGATACGGCGATGTTTGCTGAGGATACGCCATCCATTACCTACGGCCTTCGCGGCCTGGCTTATATGGAAGTGGATGTGGTCGGTCCCAACAGGGATCTGCACTCGGGTGTATATGGGGGTGCCGTTGATAACCCGGCCAATGTACTGGCTAATATTATCACAAAGCTAAAAGATGACAACGGCGTTATTCAGGTTCCGGGCTTTTATGAAGATGTAGTTCAGCTCAACGAAGAAGAACGCGAAGAGTATAAAAAACTCCCTTTTAACGAAGAGGCCTTCATGAGCAATCTCGGGCTTGACGCCCTGAATGGTGAAAAAGGATACTCCACGCTGGAGCGCACATCTGCACGTCCCTCTCTTGATGTGAACGGACTTTGGGGCGGTTACCAGGGGGAAGGCGCTAAAACCGTGCTGCCTTCCGAAGCGGGAGCAAAAATCAGCATGCGCCTGGTTCCGGATCAGGATCCAAAAGAAATTGCCCGGCTGTTTAAAGAGTATGTTGAATCACTGGCACCCGAAACGGTCGAGGTTACGGTTTCTGAGCATCATGGCGGCCAGCCTGCTATTACGGATCTGTCGTTCTACGGGCTCCAGGCTGCTGCAGAAGCTTTCAAAGATGTGTATGACAAAGAGCCCTTATTTACTCGTGAAGGCGGATCCATCCCCATCGTCGCTGACTTTGAGGATGTGCTGGGCGCTCAATCCATCTTAATGGGCTTTGGGCTGAACAGCGATGCTATTCATTCGCCTAACGAAAAATTTGCCCTCAAAGATTTTTACAGGGGCATTGCTACTTCGGCACGGTTCTTTGAGTTACTGCCAAAATACTCCTGATAACCGGCATGCCGCGTACCGTCTATTCACCGAAGAGTCGGCACCGGCCCGTATGTGAAAATCAATTATTCTATGTTTACTAAGTTTCGGGCAGCTCTTCTGGGCTACTTATTCGCATTAGCGCTGTTTTTGCTGCTTACATCCTGTGGGGTCACCGGGGAAGGTGAATTCACAGAAACCTTCACCTTCGATGTACAAAGGCAATCAGAAATTGTTTCGGATACCACCGGCCGGCAGGTGGCGCCGGACAGTATCATAACGGTGTATAATTTTTCTATTGAACCGGGTTCGAGCCTGGTATTTGAATACGGGCGAAATGTGCACCCACCCAAAAACGTAACTGACGCAGGCCTTTTAGAAACTCTCGTTTTCCAGATTCCTACCGGCTCTGACACCTTTGAGCTGACAGGCAATCAGCTGTCAGAAGCACAATCTTTTTACAGAAGGGGCTGCTTTTGTCCGGAGTCCGGTGCCGGGTTCAGGGTGAGTGATGGCTTCCTGGAGGGAGAAAAGCTGAGTGCCAACATCTGGTTTGTCAGGGCTGATGTTGTCATTACCGGGTTCAGGCAGAACTATGAAATAACATTCGAGCACATCTTTAGGCTAAAGCAGTAAAGCGTATTCCGCCATCCCACCGAATGCTATAATGCCATCTGAAGAAGAGGGAAATCCTGCACTTATTTCATGCCTTTTTACTATAATGAAATAAATGCCAATTAAAAGGGATGTGAGATGACACAATGCAAAAATATGAACCGCCGGTTTTCTATGGCAATAATGATAATGTTACCGGTTCTGTTAATGGGCACAATGAAAGTATATAGCCAGTCGCCTGTTAATTCGGGCGAAACTGAAAAGTATCTCATGATTCGTACTGATGATGTAGGCATGAGCCATTCGGTGAATACGGGTGTAACCCGCCTGCTTGAAACGGGGTACCCGGTTTCCGTATCCGTTATGTTCGCCTGTCCCTGGTACCAGGAAGCCGTGTCGGTACTGAAGAAATACGACCATATATCTGTCGGCGTACACCTGACGCTGAACTCAGAATGGGAGCATTATCGATGGGGTCCGGTTGCAGGGAGGGAAGCGGTGCCAACGTTGACTGACGAAAACGGCTACTTCTTTCACTCGTCGTCTACGCTGTATAATAACAATCCCGATCGGTCTGAACTTGAAAAAGAGCTGCGTGCCCAGATAGAAAGGGCATTGGCGTCCGGCCTTGAAATCGATTACCTGGACTACCATATGGGTACCGCAATCGGAGACCCTATGTTCAGGGAAGTTACCGAAGAGCTGGCCGAAGAATATAAGCTGGGACTTTGGGGCTATTTTGGCAGCAGTGAATTTTATGATCACTATCGTGCCACTCCCGAGGACAAAGTTGACAGTCTTAATACCATGATGAACAGAGTAGAGCCCGGTTACAGCTACCTGGTTACGCATGTAGGAATTGACAATGCGGAACTGGGTGCTATGAAAGATATGAACAACTCAGCACCGCTGGCAAAGATGAGTGCCAACCGCCAGGGAGAGCTGGATGCCTTAACCTCAGACTCTTTTGCCAGGGCACTTAAAAAGAATAACATTAAGCTGGTTACCTTCGGCGATCTGATAGATTTCAAAGGCTTAGAGAATATGAAGCGGCCCGAGGGAGAAGAAAATTAATTTATTGCGATGCCAAGCTGCCGTGCATTATGGTATTAGCCGGCTACCCGGCAGCTGCCGGAAAAGTTACCTTCATCCGATCAGCTCTCTCCAGCCGGGCCGGAAATTGTTACGCATATCCAGCCACTCGTTAGCCTCTTCAAGGTTCGGCACTTTCATATTTTCAGCATCCCACTGCAACTTGAGGTTTTTGTCGCTGAACTTGATGGCCATATTACCCAACAGCATCGTTTCGGTCAGCTTGGCGGCATATTCGAAGTCGGAGCTTGTTTTTCCTTTGCCCTTGGCGGCATTCACCCATTCCTGGTGAATTTCCGGCGGACGCTCGATCATCATTTTGGGCTGGCCGATCTTTTCCAGGTCCGACTCCGGAATAAAACGCGGGTTATTGCCGTAAACATCAGCCATCAGCTTGCCTTTGCTGCCGTGAAAGATCATTCCGCCGCCCCAGGAACCCATGGGTTTGCCTTCTTCCAGCTCATCCGGACGAGGAGGCAGCATGCCGCCGTCATACCAGGTCAGCTTAACAGGCTTTCTTTTTCCCTTGGCAGGAAAGTTATAGTTTACGATGGAACCTAGTGGAAAGGCCTCATCATTAAAAGGTGTGCTGCTGGCATGGACATTTTCCGGCATGCCTAAGTCAAGCGCCCAGTAAGGCTGG
>Ga0102928_1001400_pt1 | contig 15111 bp, 10 predicted proteins | sample SalPonR1_B_D1_MG_FD_78504 | JGI IMG/M metagenome (GOLD analysis project Ga0102928, IMG submission 78504) | Salt pond soil microbial communities from South San Francisco under conditions of wetland restoration - Salt Pond MetaG R1_B_D1_MG | ecosystem: Environmental > Aquatic > Marine > Intertidal...
ACAGATAGGGGCTCAATCCGTAGCACTTGTTCTTGTTATAAACAACGAACGGGGGATGGAGCAATTTCTCAAAGGAGATCAATTTAAACTCGGGGGTGAGATAGGAATAGCTGCAGGTCCGGTCGGTCGACAGGGTGGGGCTGCAACAGATATACAGCTTAAAGCCTCAATATACAGTTATTCCATGAGCAAGGGCCTTTTCGCCGGGCTGACCATTGAGGGTTCTGAACTTGACGTAGATGAAAATGCCAATAATGTTTACTGGGGAGGACCTGTATCACCCAGATCAGCCTTGAAAAAAAGAGCTTCCAGCAGTCGAATTAAACCCCTGATCAGGGAAATTGAACGCCTTATCGCAATAGCTGACTGATCATCTCTGCAGGACCGTTACGTGTAGGTACCGGTCCTGTATTTTTCCCCTTCCATAAAATTTCCATAATTTTTTTGTTTATTGATCCCCTGGTCCCATATCTTTAGCAACTTTAATGATAATGTATATCATAGACGTTGTTAAATATTAGACGAATACGGAATGAAGGACAATTCCGGGATCAGGGAGGATATTATGAAAAACTCAAAACAGCCTTTGGCCGGAAGGGTGACACTTGTAACAGGAGCTGGAGGAGGTATAGGAAGAGCCATTTCTTCGCGTTTTGCCTCTCTTGGCTCCAGGGTATATCTCTGTGATGTCAGGGACAGCGGATCGATAGCAGAAGAAATAAACGATCAATATAAAGTAAAACTTGCAGAACCAGCTACATGCGATATTTCATCGGATTGTCAGGTTCTAAAAATGTTCCGAAATATTGAGGAAAAGGATAAGGGCATCGATATTCTTGTTAACAATGCCGCCATCCAGGGTCCCAATGGCCCAACCCATTTCCCCGATATCACATTGGATGGCTTCAGAAAAACTTTTGATATTGATCTCAGCGGAGCGGTCTATTGCATTCTGAATGCTCTACCTCATATGAAGAAACAGAGATGGGGAAGGATAATTTTCACTGCAGCTCCTTTATCCTCATCTGGTATCCCTTCTCCATACCTTGCAGGCAAGGCCGGATTTACAGGCCTTGCAAAACATATAGCCCAAAAATATCATCAATTCAATATAAGCACTTTTGCCCTCGCTCTTCGACATGTTGATACCCCAATGATACGCAGTGTTATCAGCAGCAGACATATGAACGTTGAAGAGGGCATAAAGAAAATGCACGAAAAATCTCTTACCGGAAGAATGATAACACCCGGAGAGATCGCTGACCTTTACGCCCTTTTTGCAACAGCTCCTGAAAGAAGCATTGGAGGTCTTACACTGCTTGCTGATGGCGGGATCACATATCTGCGCTAAAGATCAGATATCACTTCAAGGAGGATAAAAACATGAATAATTTGAACATATCACATAAAGGCAAAAAGTGCCTCCTTTTTGGGGCAAACAGTACAACCGGAAACAGGGTCAGAAAATACCTTGAATCGGAAGGAACCACAACCGGGCTTCTGGATCTTAAGGGATATGAAACACCGGGAATTCAAAAAGCAGGATCTTTTTCAGAAACTATCATACCGGAAGATCCGGAAAGCACAGATCATGCGATCAAAAATTTCCTTCAGAGTTGTGGCTGCCCCGATTACCTCATTCTTTCCTGGTATCTGGATCAAATGCGTAACGATCTTGAAAAAGACCTTTACGATCCACAAACATGGAAAACCTATGTTGATAAATGGGTAATGAGCTACTTTCAGATCCTTAAAGCTGTTTATCCTTCTATGGCTGAAAAAGGATCTGGCAGGATCGTTTTCTTTCTAAGTACCAGAGGATACACCGGAGAAGGCGAAGGAGAGGGAGAGCTCTCTCTTGGAGGAAGTATATATGAAGCAGGTTGTTCAAGTGCCATTACAGGAATGATGACATCAATAGCAAGAGATATCATTCCCCGGGGAATATCCCTCAATGGCATTGCCCTGGGAAACAACTTCCAGGACAAATGGCAGGAAACAGAATGGGCTCTGAATCTATGGCTTTCGGGGATAGGCACTTATTCCTGCGGTCAGATCTACAGGGTTTACTGAGTTCCTCAATTAGCAGAAATAGAACAGGATATTTTTCAGGAGGTGCAAAGTTTTGACACTGTCTTTAAGTAAAGAAAACAGTGAAATGGTCCTGGAGAAATGGGGTATTAACCAATTATCCCGGGAGCAACAGATCATCAGGATCTTCGAGAAAGTCAGGGATATTCCTTTCGGAACCTGCGGATCAAGGGAACCTCTGGATGTTTATATCAACAATAAGGGTACGTGTTCAGGGAAAAATTTCCTTCTGAGAGAACTTTTCAAGGCTGTCGGGATGGAAACAAAAGATATGATCTGCCTTCAGAGATGGAAAGACCTGACTTGGTTCCCGGATGATGAGTATTCAGTGGTAAAGCTTTCAGAAGATCTTCTTGAAATGCTTGCCAAAGTTGAGATCGTGGATTTTCATAATTATGTAATGATCCATCCCTGTGATCGATGGATAAGGGTAGACGCAACAATTGATCTGCCATTGAAAAAACTGGGGTTCCACACTGTCAGGGAATGGGATGGCATATCTGATATGCCTCTTTGTTTTGTTGGAACGGACAAGATATGGGAATGCGGGGAAGATGGTTCCGGGAAAAAAGCTGAACTGACTGCCCTGCTCCCGAAAAATATTCGCAAGGCCAGGCAGGCATTCCTGGAAAAACTCACTGAATGGATCGACGCATGGAGGATCAACGTCGGGTGACAGTATCCTTTCTGCAGACAGGAAAATAATTCTCAAGGGGGGAACTAACTATGGCAGAAAAGTACATAATGGTCCACGATATGGGTACCACAGGCAACAAAGCCATTATTGTCGACGAAGAACTGAATATGGTAGCTTCGGAGTGCATCGAATTTCAAACCTATTATCCTCATCTCAACTGGTCTACCCAGAAGATCTCAGAAGTCTACAAAACCGTAGTCGACTCAACGAGAATGGTTTTGGCAAAAAGCAAGATTGATCCTCGAGATATCGCTGTTATTTCTTTCAGCAACCAGATGATGACAATGATCCCCGTGGACAGACATGGGGAAGTCCTTATGGACGAGGTAGGTATCTGGTGTGATATGCGACAGAAGGAACAGGCAGAAAGGCTCATGAACGAACTGGGCGGAAATGACGAGTATTACAGAATAACAGGTGTCGGATGGCAGCCTGAGCTTGCACCCATCTGTAAAGTAATGTGGTACAGAGATAATGTTCCTGAAATATACAACCGAACATATAAATTTCTGCAGTACAAAGAGCTTGTGGCCGAACGACTCACTGGAGAAATAGCAACTGAATACGGAGATATGTCCATGAACGGAATGATGGACTCCAGAAAGAAGGAAATATCACCGGATATTTTTAAAGCCGCCGGTGTAGATACCGGGAAGATCCCTGACATTATCAACTCACATGATATTGTCGGGCATGTGACCGCTGCTGCAGCTGAGGAATTTGGCCTCGCTGAAGGAACACCGGTAACCCTGGGCTCAGGAGATGTTATTTGCGCTAATACTGGCGCTGGTGTCATTAAGTCAGGCATGGGTTACACCTATATAGGCTCAGCAAACTGGTCAGCTGTATACTCTGATGAACCTGTACTGGATCCCCGGTATAAAATGAACTGCAACACAATTCAGCCATTCGGAGGATATAACCTGGTTATGATAACAGCCTCCGGGGGTATAGCCCAGGATTGGTTCAAAGATGGAAACTATTCTACAGACCGGAATATGCTGGAAAACATAACAGGACTTTCCGTTTACAGCAAAATGCACCAGGATGCAGGCGAGATCGGTCCGGGAGCTGAAGGACTGCTTTTCTTCCCCTATCTTAGAGGAGGAGGGGCTCCTCACTTCGATATCAATGCAAGAGCATCTTTTCTGGGACTGGGAATGACACACACTCGTGCCCATATGCTAAGGGCAATATATGAAGGAGTCTGTTTCAATATGAGATGGCTCTATGATCTTTACGAAGAACTTGGTGTACCCATCTACTCTCTTGACAGAATAAGGGCTATAGGCGGAGGGGTAAGAAACGATCTGTGGATGCAGATATATGCAGATGTTAATGGTCAGAAATTCAGCCGTCTCAAAGCTCCACAACAGTCTACCGCGCTGGGAGCAGCAATTATTGGAGGAGTTGGCACAGGTATATGGAAAGATTATGAGGAAGCCACTTCAAAGATCGGAATAGAAAAGACCTTTGAACCCGATAAAAATGCGCATGAGATATACGAAAATCTGTATCCCTTATACAGGGAATCCTTTTCCAGCGTTGCGACGACATTTTCAAAGATGGCCAAATTCAACGAAAAGTTCTCTTCATAAAAAGACATCCTGATCCAGGCCAGGATAGTGTAAACCAGTCTCTGGCCTGGATCAGGTTTTAATGAAGAATTTCAAGATCAGCTATCACAGGAAGATGGTCGGACGCAATTCGGGTAAGACTATTATAAGGAACTTTAAAATCCTTCACAATAAAATGCGGGGAATAGAATATGTAATCAATTCTGCCCAGAGGATAACGACTGTAAAAGGTCTTTTCAGGCTTCCTTGAACGCAGGGAAGTCTGAACCTCCAGAAATTTTTTTCTGAGCATTCTGTATGTTCTCGACGAAGGAAAAGCGTTAAAATCACCGCAGAGAATTATCGGCCCATGGCAGTCAGGATGATCCAGCCAGTCCGTTCCTGCTAATGACAGAAGCTGGCTTGCCCTTGAATGCTTTCTGAAACCAAGGTGTGTATTAACGAGATTAATCTCTTTTCCCCCGATCTCTATCCTTACCCAGATGGCTCCTCGTTTTTCACCTCTATGACCATGATAACTCTCAAAATCCCCCGCTTTTACCATTTTCATTGGCAGACGACTCAGAATGGCATCTCCATATTCCTCTTCTTCAAAAATTATTGGAGGATGAAAATGATGATCCATGGCAAGGCTTCTTGCTATATCAAGGGGTTGATCAACGCCCCCGGTCCTCCGAAGGTTAACATCAAGTTCCTGAAGAGCTACAACATCAGGTTCATATCGTGCAATAACCCTTGCTATCCTCTCGGGAGAGACCCTGCCGTCCAATCCAATACAGCTGTGGACATTGTAAGTCATGACCCTGAATTCCCTGATCTCACTCGAATAGGTTATCTCTGACCCTTTACGTGTTCTTTCGGATCTTCCAAGAAATTCAAGAACACCTTTCCGGAGATCCTCAGGTCTGAGATATCCATAATTACCCTCATCAAGTTCAGAATCTGAAGGAGCAAGAATAAAACCTTCTGTCTCAACATTTCCCGGACCTGCATGAGAACCATTTTCAGAAGGAAAACTTAAAGGCTGTTTTCCCGGTTCCCAACCGGAAAGAACAAATTCTCCAGCATCCCTGTTATTAACAAGGTCGATAAGATCTGCTGCAACCGTCTCAAGAAAGGGATGGTCTTTACCAATTACATTCAGTGCATCATCTGGAAGGATCCATTTTCCTGAGGAATTCCATACTATGACTCTCCCTTCATTATCTTTGACAAAGACGGAAGGAATTCCTGCTTCCCCGACAAGTCGACCAGCTATTTCCATTTTTTCTCTTTCTTCCAGGTGCCTTTCAGTATATATAAAACCCAGTGGCCCCATTGCAGTCACTATAGGCCCCTTAAGATCCTCTGGAAGATGATATTCTATCCTGCGCTTCAAAAACCCCTCTATGTAGCTATACCCGAGATGCCTGACTCTCTGCCCCTGGATACCCCTTTTTTCCTGAAGAAGAACTGAATCGGCAGATCTATATCTGTCAAAAACCTTCGCCACTGCCTGTTGCACAGTCATGCCGGCAATTTCCTGATATGAAAGGACATCCTCCTGACCATGATCTGAAAATACCCATATTTCATAATGACGAAAAGGAGATTTCTGAGCTATATTCCATATTCTCCGTACGGCATTATCTATACCACCAAGACCCCAGTATGCAAAGGCAGAAGATGGACCGCGTCTGTGTGCCTGTTCGTCATAGCCTATAAAATTACAGGATATAATTTTTCTGTTCCTGATTATGTCCATGGATATACCCGCAATGATAAGTTCTCTTGCAAGAATGGTGACTCCTATTCTTGAAGGGATGAACTTGATCTCTTTCCATAGATCTTTTCCTGATATCAAACCCCTGAACATATCTGTGAAAGCAAGAATAAATTCTATTATTAAAAGAAAAATGGTTCGAATAAAAGAAGGAATATGGAGAATAAAAAATATTATCACAGACAGGGGAGAACCTTTTTCAAACAGGGTATCCCAACCCATATTTGAGGCACAGAAATGCGCTTCATCGGCTCCTCCTGTGTATATATTCGAATATGAACTTCCACCTTCAAGGAGTCCTCTACCCCTTTTTTTAAGACGTTTTTCCATTGCCAGGGCATCTTCAGGCTCTATCATCCGGAAGATGCGACAATAATAATGGTCATAAAAAGCGAATGCAGGTACCGCACTTTTTACGCCGTAAAAAAGTTCTGCCTGAACTGCAGGAGTACTGGAAGGTAAACCGGAATAAAGGGATTTGAGATCGTAGTGCTGTTTATCCATAAGATCTTGTAAAAACGGAAGCCGTCCCTGGAACATTGCTTTCTCCATATGAACCCGGGCAAGTCCATCTATCTGAACAAGGATAAGCCCGGTTTCCTCCTTACCCTCTTCAGTCTTTGCAAGTTTCAATAATTTTACAAGCCATTTTGACCTGCTGAAGAACCTTCTAAATCTAAAGATTGCCTGTTCCAGACGGGCTATCATATTATTTACCCTGTTTCTCCTCCTTGAAGGAACTTGCAGCCGCCTCTGCCACATTTCGTACAAGATCCCATTCAACCTTTAACTGATCCATCGCCGTTTCCCAGAAACCTACCTGAGATATTTTATAATCACCATGATCCCGGCAAACATTTGTGTAAAGATCCATCAGACGATTGACACATTTACTCAAGTCAAGTGAATCAGCTGTTGAAAAGGACTTTTCTTTCATTAGATCAAAATCTTTCTTTGATAAAGAATAAATGTTTTCCATGGCAGAAGAAAATGACTCAACCGAAACATCATACAGGAGCCTGCCGTTTTCTCCATCTTTTACAACCTCACGAATACCTGGAGCATCAAGAGCTATAACCGGAAGAGAAGCAGCCATGGCCTCCGCGATAACCATACCCTGGGTCTCGCTCTTTGATGCGAATGTAAATATATCCATAGCATGATATGCATCAACAAGATCCTGACCATCGAGCTTACCTGCCATATATAGCCGATCTGCAAGACCTTCTTCGCTAAAGATCTTCTTTATGGATTTTTCAGAAGGACCGCTTCCTACTACAAGAAAAGAACTTTCAGGAACTTTTTTAATAAATTCACGTACGGACCTCGCAAGGAATTCAAGATTTTTTTCTGGTGCCAGACGTCCCAGATGACCTGCTAAAAAATTGTTTTCCGGTATGTTAAACCGTTTCCTGAAACCTGAGCGGTCACCTGAGGAAAAATCCTTGACCCGGATGCCGGTGGGAATGCTTGTGATAGGGGTCTTTACCCCCCGTTCCCTGAGTATCTTTTCAATACTTTCACTGGGTGTAACAACATGATCTGCAATATTGCAATAGCCCTTTGCCAGCTGAATGGCAAATTTTTTCATTCTGGGAGAATCTCCCGGTACATAATGTGTATATTGTTCGTAATTAGTATGATAAGTAAAAACAAGGGGTATCTCTCTCTGACTGGCTATTCGCACAGCTGTGCTTCCGACCAGGAAAGGGTGATGAGAATGTACAATATCAGGACTGAAAGTATCCAGATGGCGACGTAAAAATCCCGGTATAGGCACAACAACCGAAAAGTCACTTCCATTAAAATTCTGGATCGCGGGGATCCTGACAACATCCTTCTCGTTTACAGGCATAGATACAAATTCCGGTGCAACAACTACAACACGATGTCCCATTTCCCTGAACTCTCTTGTGAACCAGTCCACAGATCGAGCCACCCCTCCAACATGAGGCAGGTATGTATTGGTCATCATAAGGATATTCATCTATCCATGCTCCCTTTCTATTTCTATATGGGTACTCCCCTTTTCTGCTGTAATATCTTCAAAACCTTCGAGTCTGATCTTGATCACAGGTTCCTTTTTGAACCATCTTGCTTCCCAGGTTACACGCACTTTATTTTGCCCGGGTATTATCTTTATTTTCAATGGACCCCATGGGGTGGGAGTTGGTCCAAAAGACATGGGAACCCCTTTGGCGAGCCATTTCCCCGGGATACCGGAACCGAGCACCAGGCTTCCGTCCTGGGATTCCTCCAGAACAAAGGAATTCCGGATAGCCATAACCCACTCGGCTGCAGCCCAGACATGCTGTCCGTCACCCATGCATCCGCCACCAGTACGGGGATGGATAGCTTCCGGCCACTGACCTGTTGGACTTGCCATATCAGCAACATTCTGTATAAGTTCAAAAGCTCTCTTATCATTTGCCCTGAGAAAGATCTGAGCAATATGAAGAGTCAGGTAAGCATTAATACCTGAATGGATCATATCCTGGAAGAATCCGCCGTGGATGAAACAATTATCCTTAAGCCATTCCACGGTATCAAGTACCCTTTTATCGTGAGCCGGCCAGAGTTGAAGCGGGTAACCTGCAACAATGGAACCTACAGCCCCAGGGTCTAATCTCCTGTATGGAGCTGCAGGAATAGCCTGTCTCCCCAGTCTTTTTTCCGACTTTTGCAGATATTCCTCAATTACCCTGATATATTCATCTGCTTCATTTAAATATTTACCAGCCAGTTCGTAACTTTCAGACTTTTCAAGTATTCTGGCTGCTGAACGCAGCCCTTCCACACCCCAGAAGTTGTCCCAATAATAGTAATCATTGGGACCAAGATGTTCGGCACTGAAACCTGCGGGAAGTAGACCGCAGCAATGAGCCCCTTTCTTTCTGGATATCCTTTTTCTCAATATCCAGTTAGCTCCCCTCTCTGCAGCACTCCTCCATACGGACGAAGGATAACTTTCGGTAAGTTCACAGTAACGATTCATTATCCACAGCGCTTCACCGTTGGAATCCCATTCTCCTTCCTGAGAGTGAAAAAAACCAAACGGGTTCTGCCTGGAGGGAAATCTGTCGAGAGACCTGAACGATCTTTCTGTCATATTCACACAAAGCATTGAATTAATGATAAAAGCAGCATCCCGAAACCAGAAACGTTTATAAGTATATGGACCTGGATAGACATCTTCGGGAGAATGCAGTATTAGTGTGCGTAATGCACAATCATAAAGGAACTGTATTCTTTTATCAGGAACTGAAAGATAAGACAGATCTCTGGTAGCGATATCCCAGGCTTCAGCTGCAGTGCTCCATAGAGAGGGAGAAATACCATCTTTGCCATTCTTATCCAGATCGACCCTTACACTCACTGACCTTTCCTCCTCCGGATCAAGCCTGAACATCGCTGCTGCTGTAGACATACCTACATTACATGTAACATGATCTTTTTCCTCACGCCGGTTAAGATCTATTGATACATCCCCCGCGTGATAATCAGAAACAGTGTGAAACTCAACCTTATTATCAAAGGTAACAAGGGGATCACCCTCTATCAACCACTTATCTTCCTCTCCCCTGTCAAGGGTTATATCATTTATAAAACTGACTCCCTCAGGATTATAGGGCCTGAGAGACAATACTATCCATGCCTGCTTTGAGGACCTGCCTGTAAACTGGATCCTGCAAAATGGCCTTCCATCACTGATCTGCATTTCTGCTCTGCTCACAAGTGAAGAACCATACAGTTCTGAAATAGTTTCAATAACAAGGTTATTTTTCATAAAAAGTTTCTGCTGAAGCCCTTCAAGCCGTGAAGGAGCAAGCAGTGTTCCCGTATCTGTTATTATCCATCCCTCAATAGTCCACATATCAGTAAAGGGGATCACTCCCCCGCTCGGGTCAACAAGGGGGAAAACATCCATATCCGGGATCCCGAATGCTGTCCAGTTCCTGTGCGTAAGGTTTATGTGAGTCAATGAAAAAGCCCTTGGGACAAAAGCAGGATCCTCTGGATTGAACTGTCTCTCAACCCACCAGGGCCATACCCAGTCAAGATTCTGCTGGATAGCCCTGCTATTCATAAGCCCTCTTGCATGTAAGATCACACCAGATCTCAGAAGCTCCACAGGTTCATGCACTTCTGAGGGCTGGGAAAAATTCCGCATGCGAGACAGCACTGATACAGGATCAAGAAAACCATGGGCACTCGCCATTTTACGTACAATAAATTTCCATGGAAGCCATTTTAACCAGATAGCACTTCCCTCCCTTTCCCAGTTCTCCACACTATTCTAACATCCCTTCATAACATCACCCAGTTCTGAAATATGAATATCCGAAAATAAATCGAAAGGGCCGTCAGTCAACTGACGGCCCTTTCCCCCCCTATCCTGATCCCCCTTGATCGCGAAACTAAGGTTACAGAATATCTATATTAATCACTTTCCACGAAATCAATCTTTTATTTCCACTTAGCCATATCGAGCAGTTTCTCACTTTTAGCTACAAGGATCGTCCCTGTCATATCTCCTGTAACATTAATGCAGGTCCTCCCCATATCGAGAATGGCATCAATACCAAGGATCATTGCATAAGCAGCAGCTACAGGTGAACCGGCTTCGATTGGAAGGCCTATGGAATCCATTACCAGGAGAAGCATTATTGCACCTGCTCCTGGTACTCCTGCAGTTCCTATCGACGCAAGGACTGCTGTCAATATAACTGTCATCTGCTGCCCAAGGTTTAAAGGTAGACCGATTGCAAATCCTATGAAAAGGGCACAAACACCCTGGTATATCGCCGTACCATCCATATTTATTGTTGCCCCGAGAGGAAGAGTAAAGGAATAGACATTTCTTGAAACACCAAGGTTCTCTCCTGCACATTTCATTGTAACGGGAAGGGTCCCGCTACTGCTCCTTGTAACAAATGCTGTTACCATAGCCTCTCTGCCGCCTTTAAGGAAAGAACGGAAACTGAGTTTATTAAATGACAGCAAACCCCCATAGACAATAAGAACATGCAATATGTAACCCAGAAATGCTGCAACTGTAACAATTCCAAGCGGACCCATTGCCGCAGCTCCCTGTTTTGCAAAGACAACTGCAAGAAGGGCGAAAACACCGATCGGTGCATACTGAAGAACCCAGCGTACTATAATGTACATTACTTCTGCTGCTCCATCAAACAAATTGTAAACAGTATCTCCAGCCTTACGAATTCTCTCATCGCTGCTTATTTTGAGGTAACTGAGCCCTATACCGAAAATAATGGCGAAAAATATTGTGGGAAGAACATTTCCGCCGGAAAGAGCACCGAAGGGATTTTTGGGAACTATATTCAAAATAGTTTGGGAAAGAGATGGCCTTTCCAGAACTCTTCCAGCCGCTTCACCAATAACTCCAAGATCAAGACCGAGTCCGGGCTTGAAAATGTTACCCATCAACAAACCAACAGCAACAGCAAGAGCAGATGTAAACAAATAAAATAGAACTATCTTTATACCGACTTTCCCGAGTTCAGCCGGGCTTATACTTGCAGCTCCTACTACCAGTGTAGTAAGAATAACAGGCATAACGATCATTTTCAGAAGTCTTACAAATATATCTCCCAGAGGAGCGACCCAGAGGATAGATTCCCCTGCTACCAGGCCCACTATTGCACCAAGCACCAACCCTGCGAGAATCCTCAACAAAAGATTAGTTTTAAAATACCAGTCAAACATACCTTCGTTTTTCCCTTTTGCCATAATTTACCCCCCCTGTAAAGGTAAAAAACCTTCTCTTTAATTATATTTTCAGGAGAGACCTGCGTAAATTGACCGGAATGAGTATTTAAGGAAAATAAGATAGCCTTAACTGGCAAACTTATGGGCCATTTGGTGTACTAAAAAATACATTTGTTTATAACTGGATCAGGAAAGATCCCGATCCATTACCTTCTTTATGAATTCCACTTTGGACTTAACATTCAGTTTCCTGTAGATGTGGAGTATATGTTTTTTTACTGTAGAGCTTGCGATATTACAGTCTCGAGCAATTTCCCTGTATGTATAGCCATCGACAATTCCCTTCATGATCTCCTTTTCTCTGGGAGTGAGATTATAATCATGACTCACCTCAGAAACCGTATCCTTCTGAAATTCGTGGAGAAGTACCCTTGCTACATTTGGACTGATCGGGGATCCTCCCGTGCTTAGTGCATTTATCTGAGAAACAAGATCACCGGGCCTGGTATTTTTTAGAATATATCCCGTGGCTCCAGCCTGTATAGCACTCAGAATTTTTTCTTCCTCTTCAAAGATGGTCAGGATTAGAACTTTGACCTGAGGATATAACTGCAGAAGTCTTCTCGTAACCTCTATACCTGATATTCCGGGAAGTTCTATGTCCATCAGCACAATATCCGGAACTCCGTTCTTTTTCACTGACTCAAGAAGGTCTTCCCCCGAAGGGAGGGCATCCATAACTGATATTTCATTTTCCATATCCAGGATGTATCTCAGCCCTTCCCTGACTTCACTTACATCCTCGCATATCATGATATTAATCATATTCACTCACCTTTTCTCCTGTAGGAATCGATATTTCCACTGTTGTTCCTTCCCCGGGAGGAGATACGAGCGAGAAAAGCCCTTTAAGATTCTTCACTCTCTTTCGGATATTGCTCAATCCAAAGCTTGCCCCTGACATATCTTCTTTCGCACCTCCGCAACCATTATCGCTGAACTTCAGAAAAACGAGGGCCCCCCTTACCTCAAGAACAAGATCCACTCGATCAGCACCTGAATGCTTGAGGACATTGTTAACAAGTTCCTGAAGGATCTTTTCTATCTCAAAGCGGATACCCCGCCCCAGGTTGTTGAGCTCTTCAGGAGAACTTGCGCTTGTGTGAAGCTTTATATTCCTGAGTTCAAGGTTTTTGAGAATATTAGCCCTGACAAGTCTGGTAAAATCAATTATCCTCCGTTTGTCAGTTTCGGATGTATGAAGGATTTCCCTGAGATCTTCTATGGCCTGTTCAGTATTACTTTCTATTCTTGATAACATATCCTGGAGAGTAGCAGGGTCCTTTTCGGCTGCCGTACGGGCAACGCTGTTGGAAATAAATATATTTGTAAGCCTTGCCCCGAGAGAATCGTGAAGGTAACCGTAGATCCTCTCCTTTTCCTCTATGATCCTGAGCCTTATGTTTTCTTTCTGAAGGTTTAAAAGTTCCCTGGTACGTTCCTGTACTTTCTCTTCAAGACTTCGGGAATTATCCCGGACAGTATCTATAAGGCGATTGAACTGCCTCGCAAGAATTCCGAATTCATCGGATCTCGACTCTTCGAGTCTTGCATTCCCCTCTCCTGCCTCAAGTCTACGGATAACATTTATCGTATCCTCAAGGGGATTTATCATCATGCTGTTGCTAAGGTAACTCAGTACAACCATCAGGAGAAGCATTAAAAGTACATCGATAAAGGCGATGAATTCTATGCTGGCGATGGTATGTGCCATAATTGCCCCAAGAGGCAGAGCAGTCATAAGTTTCCATCCGGTAATCCTGTTTTCCTTACATTCAACATAGAACTTTTCATCATATCCCCTGGGTGAAATTATGGCTCCATTTCTGCATTCATCAATTTTCTCCTCTTCGAAAAGCTCGAATTCTTTCATTCCCGGATTCTCTATATCATCTCCGTTGAACTGGTTGATTATTGTCCTGTTGTCCCTGTTGAGAAGGATCAGCCTTCCATCCCAACCCAGATCAAGCTCTTTCATCATAAGTTCAAGATCATCCAGCATAATATCTATACCCAGTACTCCAACAAAAGCATCATTTCCTGAATAGACCGGTATTGCTCCTGTTATTCCCATCGCTTCCACACTTGCATATTTGTAAGGCTCCGAGATAATAAACTCCCCTGAATCAGTGGCCTTGGTGTACCAGGGCCTTTCTCTTGGATCATATCCAGGCTCGAGTATGGGACTGTTATCAATGAAGCCTTCGCCGATCCCCCATTCATACATTTTCCCATCAGCTGTACCAAGATAGATAGCCCTTATATGGTCATCCCTGGCATTTACATTCGAGAGGATGATCGGTTTCATTTCCTGTGGGCGAACATTGTAGAACGAGGGATAACCTGACAGAGATACTGCGAGGTCCTCAATATCATCGAAAAAAGAATCTATTCTCATGTCTGTCTGCATGAGAACGGTATGGGAAAGCTCTCCTGCATTTCTAAGGGCAGACTGCTTCAGTGTGCTGTAGCTCATGATAAGCATTGCGGCGAGGAAAAAAAAGACAGTGGCAAAGATCGTAAGTATGAACCTTGTTTTAATGCTTCGAAAATTTCGGTACATGGAATTCTCCCGTTAAGCTCAATTTATTTCCTATCCTGAACAACACCATAACCATGAAAACCGCTGGCGATAACATTCACTGGATAGCCCTTAAGAACGATACGTCAATGATACTACAATTTTTGGGAAGTGAAATTTTTATGCTGTTTGAAAACCAAAGGTTTATAATTGATATTGAGGATCATAAAACATTTCTGTGCAGGTATTTTTAAAACTCTTGATCCAGAATAACAGGAGATGATCTGAAAATGAAAAATATAGGTCTTATAGTTAATCCAGTTGCAGGAATGGGTGGCACTGTAGGTCTCAAGGGTACTGACGGAGACTTTTATTTCAAGGCCCTTGAACTGGGAGCAATTCCGGTCACCCCATATAGAACGCATGACTTCCTGTCTTTTATCGAACACAGGGAAGACATTAAAATATTCACGCCTCCTGGGATAATGGGTGAAAATATCCTGAAACAAACAGAATTGAAATATATTGTTACGGGGCAAATAGCAGAGACAACGACCTCTGAAGACACCGTAAAAATTGCCCGGCTCCTTTTAGAAAAAGGGATGGATCTTCTGGTCTTCGTAGGCGGTGACGGAACTGCCAGAAATATCTATGACGCCATTGGCCTTCA
>Ga0102928_1001421_pt1 | contig 14982 bp, 16 predicted proteins | sample SalPonR1_B_D1_MG_FD_78504 | JGI IMG/M metagenome (GOLD analysis project Ga0102928, IMG submission 78504) | Salt pond soil microbial communities from South San Francisco under conditions of wetland restoration - Salt Pond MetaG R1_B_D1_MG | ecosystem: Environmental > Aquatic > Marine > Intertidal...
AGGGAACGGACTGTAAATCCGTCGGCACAGCCTACGAAGGTTCAAATCCTTCTCCCTCCACCAAATGAAATTATAATGAGCGTTGGCTGATGCACTGGGTTTGTACTGTTTTTACTGCCTGCTGCAAACTGCCTACTGCAAACTGTAGTTATGCGAAAGTGGCTCAGTGGTAGAGCATCGCCTTGCCAAGGCGAGGGTCGCGGGTTCAAATCCCGTCTTTCGCTCCAATATGCGGGTGTAGCTCAGTGGTAGAGCCCCGGCCTTCCAAGCCGGTTGCGAGGGTTCGATCCCCTTCACCCGCTCCAGTTCAACTTTTATAAGTTGTGCCCATAGCTCAGTAGGATAGAGCAACGGCCTTCTAAGCCGTGTGTCCGGGGTTCGAATCCCTGTGGGCACGCCATACGATGGGGATTCGCCAAGTCGGTAAGGCACAGGACTTTGACTCCTGCATTCACTGGTTCGAGTCCAGTATCCCCAGCCACCAAGGCCCATTAGCTCAGTTGGCAGAGCATCTGACTTTTAATCAGGGTGTCCCGCGTTCGAGTCGCGGATGGGTCACCACAAATGGAGAGGTACCGAAGTGGTCATAACGGGGCGGTCTTGAAAACCGTTAGGGTGCGAGCCCACGTGGGTTCGAATCCCACCCTCTCCGCCAGTAATATTTTTTATCTTATTAAGTATTTTGGGAGAAGTACTCAAGAGGCTCAAGAGGACGGTTTGCTAAATCGTTAGGCCGGGTAACCGGTGCGTGGGTTCGAACCCCACCTTCTCCGCCACTAAATTTTTAGGGGTATAGCTCAGTTGGTAGAGCGATGGTCTCCAAAACCATGCGTCGTGGGTTCAAATCCTGCTACCCCTGCCATCAAGAAAATATCTAAATAATTTATTCGTCGGGGTGTAGCGCAGTTTGGTAGCGCATTTGGTTTGGGACCAAAGGGCCGCGGGTTCAAATCCTGCCACCCCGACCACCAATCGAGGGCTTATAGCTCAGCAGGTTAGAGCGCACGCCTGATAAGCGTGAGGTCGGTGGTTCGAGTCCACTTAAGCCCACCATTGGGGCCTTTAGCTCAGTTGGTTAGAGCATCCGGCTCATAACCGGCAGGTCCGGGGTTCGAGTCCCTGAAGGCCCACCATTTTGCCCAGATAGCTCAGTCGGTAGAGCAGGGGACTGAAAATCCCCGTGTCGGTGGTTCGATTCCGCCTCTGGGCACCATAAAAAAAACTGATTCTTTTGAATCAGTTTTTTTTATGGTGTAAATATATTTTCAATGATTATGGCGACAATATCCAAAAGATTGTTTTTGTCCACGGTTTCTCCCGTTGTGACAACCATGCGTTGCGGATTGCCTGATATGAAGGATTTGATGTTTTCACTTGCAAAAGGAATGGAGTTTACATCAATGGTTGAATAAATTTTTCCGCCGATGGCATTCTTGGTAACAGGAATGCTCAAGCTGAAGGAGCCGTTTTCCTTATCAAGTTCAAAAGAGAAGAGGGAGTCGTTGAAAGCGTATCCATAGTCCTGTTTTTCAAGACATATTCCTTTGCATACAATGAAATCGCCGGATAAGCGGAAGTCCTTAAAACGGAAGGTCTTGTTGCATACAATTAATTCATTGCTGAAATCAAAAAATATTTCGGGATTGTCCGCAAATTCAAATATTTTGAGCAATTTGTAAAGGTTGGTTATATCGTCGGCGTTGTGCAAAAGAATTTTATCTTTCAAGCCGGGATCCTTGCTTGAAATGTATTTTTCATAAAGCTCAGCGCTTTCTTTTCCGCTGACAAGGTCAGAGCGGGAAAGCCCCATGTGCTTCTCAACCGTTTTAAGCTTGTAGTCGGGCAATTGGAAATTGAAATGCTTTGTCTTGAGCACCCGCATGAGGTCTATGTTGTAGAATGAATCAAAATGGCCGATTCGGGAATTTTGATTCATTCGAGTATTAAGGAAAGGCAAATCGAAACTTGTGCCGTTATAGGTGATATAGAACCCGCTGGAGACTGCAATGCGGCAAAAGACTGAAAGCATTTGGGCTTCTTCGGAAAAATCTTCAATAAACAATTGATTTAGTGTCAACCTGTTTTTTCTGTCAAAACGAATGAATCCTATAAGGACAACCTTATTTCTATGGGGATTGAGTCCTGTTGTCTCTATATCGAAAATTAGCGAATTCTTTTTTATTGCCTTTTTGAGAACAGGATTGTCTGTCGGAAAAGGAAGTGTAAGAATCCTTTTGATGTGCAGCATAAATTTTCCCCCTTTCGCATCATACGATTATGATAAACTAAATTATGCAAAAAAAAAAGCGAAGGCTTCGCAAAAGATACAAGGCCTTCAAAGTTTTAAAAAGGGTATTGGGAATAAAAATAATATAAATTGAAGTTATCAGGGGGATAACTACGAATAAATTATAACAATATTCGACAAAATTTGCAAGCTGAATTGACAAAAAATTCATTTATTTTAATTAAAGCTGCAATGGTGTATAATTTATTAGAGCTTTAAAGGAGGAAATCATGGAAATATATCTGGATAACAGCGCTACTACAAGGCCTTCAAAGAGTGCAATCAAAGCAATGAATAATGCGATGGAGACAATATACGGCAACCCTTCGTCGCTGCATAGAAAAGGAATGGATGCGGAAAAGATAGTCAGGGATGCAAGAAGGTACGTGGCAGAATCAATAAACGCGGAACCATCTGAAATAATTTTCACTTCCGGTGGAACTGAATCAAACAATTTGGGCATAAGAGGCTTCCTGGAGAGAAATCCCCGTTTGGGAAGGAGAATAGTCACAACGTCTATTGAACACCCTTCGGTGCTGAATCTGTTTGACAATCTCGAAGGGGATTACGAGAAAGTTATTGTTACGGTGGATTCGAATGGATTCTTGCAACTTGAGGATGTTAAAAAAAGCATCGACAGCAATACCGCCTTGGTGAGTGTAATGGCAGTAAACAATGAAATAGGATCAGTCCAGCCCATAATGGAGATAGGAAAGGCTGTAAAGGCATTGAACCCGGATACTGCATTCCATGTGGATTGCGTGCAGGCTTTGGGCAAAATGGAAATAGACGTAAAAAGGATGGGAATAGACTTGCTATCAGGCAGCGGGCACAAGTTCCATGGTCCGAAGGGGATTGGTTTTCTTTATATAAGGAAAGGGATCAAAATAAGTCCTTTGCTTTATGGGGGGAATCAGGAATCGGGAATAAGGAGCGGAACCGAAAATGTGCCGGCCATAGCGGGCATGGGAGCTGCCGTTTGCGACATGATGAAGTCAAAGGATGCCAACCGCCGCAAAATGGAACTTTATAAAGGCAGTCTAATTGAAGGACTTAAAAAGAATTTGACCGGCTGCATGATTCTATCTGACGGTCCGGGGTATTCCCCTAATATAGTCAATGCATGCTTCAAGGATGTTCGCGCCGAGGTTTTGCTGCATTCATTGGAAAACGACGGAATATTTGTTTCATCCGGTTCTGCCTGTTCCTCTAAAAAAAAGGGGAGCAGCCATGTGCTTGAAGCTATAGGGGTGCCCGTAGAATATATAGGCGGCGCTTTAAGAATAAGCTTTACATGGGAGAACAATCATGATGAAATTGCAATTCTGATTAACAGCCTTAAAAAAAATGTGGAAGAGATACGCAAAATAATAAAAGGAAAGGGCAGATGAAAAAATGGAGAATATAATAGCTATAAACTACGGAGAGGTAAGCCTCAAGGGCATGAACAAATCCATCTTCATCAGCCAGCTGATAAAGAACATAAAGTTTAAAATAAGGGATTTCGACAAGGCTGTAGTTTCAAGAGACCAGGGAAGGGTTTATATTGAAGGCTACCGGCCGGAAGAGGAAGAATCCTTAATTGGGCTTTTGAAAGAGGTTTTCGGCATATATTCCATAATACCAGCTTTAAAGTTCGATGGGGGCATGGAAGAAATAGAGGATGTCGTGCTTAGGGCGGCAAGGGCACACGTCGAGGTAATACCTGTAAAAAGCTTCAAGGTAGAGACTAAAAGGGTCAATAAGAAGTTTCCGATGAAATCACCAGAGGTATGCATGTCTCTTGGAGGATTGATACTTGAAAACATCAAAGGACTTGAAGTCGATGTCCATAATCCCGATATGATGGTTTTTGTAGAGATACGTTCATACAATCTGGTTTTCACTAAAAGGATATACGCATTGGGAGGCCTTCCATACAAAACGGGCGGGCGCGCAATGCTCCTCTTGTCCGGAGGGATTGACAGCCCGGTAGCAGGATGGATGACGGCTAAGCGAGGACTGGAAATCGAGGCTGTTCATTTTCACAGTTACCCGTTCACAAGCGAAAGGGCGGAGGAAAAAGTTATGGACCTGGCCAGGCATCTGTGCAGGTACGTAAACATCATAGTTGTACACAGCGTCAATCTATTGCCGATACAGAAGGCGATAAACGAAAACTGCAAGGCCGAGGAAATGACAATACTTTCAAGGCGTTTCATGATGAGAATAGCGGAAAAAATTGCAATGGAAAGAAATTGCCAGGCTTTGATTACAGGAGAAAGCCTCGGGCAGGTTGCCAGCCAAACGGTTGAAAGCATATCCGTAACCAACCAGTCTGTTCAATTGCCGGTTATCAGGCCTCTCATAGCCTCCGACAAGGTGGATATTATGGAAATAGCCCAAAGAATCGGAACGTTCGAAACATCGATACTTCCATTTGAGGATTGTTGTACGGTTTTTCTTCCGAAAAAGCCTCTTACAAAACCCAGATTGTCCAGGATGCTCGAATCGGAAAAGCACATTGAATCGGAAGAGCTTATAGAAAAAGCAGTTTCGGAAAAAACAATCAGACAAATAACCGTCAACTGAAAGGGGTTTTTGAATTGGCGAAATTCTTGAACAGATGGATCGTCAACTCCATTTCCATATATGTCATAGCGTGGTTGTTTGAAGGGGTTGCAGTAAAGGGCTTTGCCACTGCCATGTCCGCCGCATTGCTGCTTAGCGTACTGAACATGCTGATAAGGCCTGTTTTGATTGTTTTGACGCTTCCCATAAACATAATGACACTTGGCATATTCACATTTATACTGAATGGTTTCATGCTGAAAGCTGTGGATTTTTTCGTGGGAGGATTCGTTATAGACAGCTTTGCGACAGCTGTGTTGGCATCGATAATGCTTACTTTTCTTAACATGGCGATAACGGGAATGACAAAGCCTGAACGAAGGCGCAGATAGAAAACGAATGCTATAGACGACCAGTAGAATATAAAAGAAAGATGCCGACAATTTGTCGGCATCTTTCTTTTATATTCGCTTATTCGCTTTCAGTTTCTTCGCTTTCGGTTTCTTCATTATCGCCAATGTCTTCATCATCAACGGAAGTATCTTCTTCTACAACAGGGACAATTTCAACCGGCGGTTCCGGCGGCATGAAACCTTGGGGAGGAAGGAGCTGCCCTGTTGTCGGGTCCGGCGAATTTATCAAATTGGGATTGCTTTCAATGTATTCGTTTACACTCGGTTGAGGCGGTATTATTTGACCGTTTGGAAGCATGAATGATCCGTCAAGCATCAGCAATACGTTCCCGGGCAGTTGAACTGTGCCGTCAGGCATCTGTATGGCTTCATCGGGAAGGTTGTCCATGTTGTATTGGTAAAGGTAACCGTATCCGTGGACATTGCAGTATTTTTGAGGTATTTCATAGATCCAGTCCCTTGGAACAAGAGCATATTCGTTTTTGTCCAAATGCTCGGATGGGATATAGGGGACAGCCCTTTTTACGAACACTCTGTTCTCGAGCGAGGTTATGGGGCAATATCCGGTTGGAATCAGACCGCTGTCGGCGCATACGGTCATTTGCACATGAACATCGTCATATTCCACAGGTTCGGTGCCTTCAGCGAAGTATTCGTTGCGTACAGTATTTCTGGTGTCCATGTAAGAAAGCTCGGTGGGCAGTTTGCCTGACTTTGTGTCTACTGCAACAGTTACTATTCCTTGCGGTTTTTCAAATGAGGTGTCAGGATAGTCTTCATGTATTTTGCTCATGAACGACTGCCATAGAATTGCGCTCGAGCGGCTTCCGCTGTCAAGCTCTACCTGAAGGTCGTTGCCTATCCATACGCTCGCAGAGTAATAAGGAGTGTATCCTACAAACCATGCGTCGTAATTGTCAGTAGTTGTACCGGTTTTGCCTGCCACAGGCATTTTGGAGTTGCTGGATTCAAATTTCGCTCTTGCTCCCGTACCGGCCGTCACGGCTTCATGAAGCATGTCGGTCATAAGGAAAGCTGTTTTTTCATCCACCACAAATTCTTTCCAGGGATCATTTTCGTAAATTATATTGCCGCTGTTGTCGGTTATTTTTGTGAAAGTCCTGGGCTTTACATATATTCCGCTGTTTCCAAGCGATCCGTATGCGGCAGCCATCTCGAGAGGCGAAATTCCTTCTGTCATGCCGCCGAGGGCTAGGGCTGACAGGTTGATATCATTGTAGGCCCCGGATTCCCTTACCGTAGTAATTCCCATTTTTTTAAGATAGTCCACCGAATTTGCAAGGCCCACCTGCTCTTCGGTTTTTACCGCAACTACATTTTGAGACCAGACAATTGCTTCACGGATAGTCGAGAGGCCCCAGTATTTCTCCTTGTACCAGTTCTTGGGCCAGAGGGATCCGTCCGCTCCGTAGTGGGGTATATCGTCTATGACTGTTGCGGGGGTCATGCCCATGTCTATCGCAGGTGTGTAGACGGCCAGAGGCTTAATTGAAGAACCCGGCTGCCTTGGATTTATTGCCCTGTTGAATATTTTCTGTCCGCTTATGTTCCGCCCGCCCATAAGGGCCTTTATCGATCCGGTCGAATAGTCTATGACAACAGAAGCGGACTGGGGCTGAACTACACCCTTGGAGCTGATTGAAAAATTCTCTTTGTCTATTGTTAAATTTTCAGAGTCGTCCATATTGAAAAAGGTTGGGTTTGAATCAAGGAAATCCTTGCTCACAAGCAGATTTTTGGAATCGTCATAAGTTTTGCTTTCAGGAGGTATGGAAACCTTTTGACCTTTGTATATCATTATCTCCGGTATCAGGTATTCATCCGATTGGGGGAGATATTGCTCTTTAGATGTGTCGGCTTTATATGTGTCCTTGACCACGACCTGGATGCCGACAACTTTTCCGCCTTCATATAAAGAGATGAAATTGAGGCGTTTGTTCTTAAGCAGAACAAGATTTCCGCTTTCGTCATATCTGTAATCGGTTTTCGGAATTAAAAGATCGCCGCTTTTGTCTACTATGTTGTCGTAACTGTACAAAATAATCTTGTTACTGATTACTTGGTTTGTTTTAGAATCTCTCCTTATGACAAGAATATTTCCGTTTCTGTCTTTTGGGTATACAAGTTTTGGAAAATTGTCGGAATCAGAGTATACACTCTCGAGATTCCTTTGTATGTCCATATCGAGCGTGGAATAAATCTTGAGTCCCTGTGTGTATAGTATTTCTTGAGCCCTTTCTCTCGTTGTATTCAATGATTCCATAAGGGCCGCGATTACTTCCTCCTTGAGAAGGTCTGAAAAATATGATGAAATTTCGGAATTTTTGTTTTGGCTTGGGTTCAGAATTGTTTTCAAGTCGATTGTCATGCCGTCCTGGTATTCCTCTTCTGTTATATATCCTTCAAGCTTCATGAAGCCTAGTACGCTCTTGTATCTGTCAAGGCTGCTTTCATTGAATACAGTTGTGTATATTTCATCGTTTGAATCTATCACGAAGTCGTCTTCGCCTACATCGGATTTCTTGATGACTTTTATTGGGGAATGAGTTGCGGGGTGCTGAGTTATTCCGGCAATAAGCGCGGCTTCGGGTATGGTAAGGTCGTCGGCATTTTTGCTGAAATAGGTTTGAGATGCCGCGTTTACGCCATATGCTCCGCTTCCCAAGTAAATGGTATTGAGATAGGCTTCGAAGATTTGTTCTTTACGCAGTTCTTTTTCAAGCTGCACTGCGTAGTAGGCTTCCTTTATCTTGCGGGAGAGGGTGCGTGTGCTTTTTATCTCCTCCAGATAGAGGTTTCTTGCCAGCTGCTGGGTTATTGTGCTTGTGCCGCTTATGCGGCCTCCTTTTGAGATGCCCTGGAGCACTGCGCCCACCAGTCTTTTGTAGTTGAATCCGTGGTGATCGAAGAAGGTTCTGTCCTCGGTTGCTATGAAAGCGTTTTTGAGGTCCTCGTCTATGTCCTCGTAGTCGACTATGGTACGCAGTCCGTCACTTTGAATTTTCTCGATGACTAGACCGTTCTGGTCCAATATGAAAGAGTTCTCGTCAAGAATCTGGTTTATCCGCGAAGTATCTACTTTCTTGATGTTTTTAAGGCTTGCGGCCACCAGTCCGGCTGTCATGCCTGCAGCTACGAATCCTGCTAGAAGTATCACGACAAGCATTATCTTGAGAGCGCTTTTGAATCTGTTTTTCTTGCTTTTGGGTTTTGGTTTTTTATGGTCCATTTCATACCTCCGAAGGTTGTTTCTGTGAATATTATTGCAATCAAATGCTATAATATTATAACATAAGAAGAAAGGCGTTTGGCAATAATGAAAGAATTGTAACAAACATAGAATATGGGAGCGATAAAGCTAATGGATAATAAAGAAAACAGAGAACAAAAGGCAATGATAGTAGGGGTCGAAGGGCCAGGCTTTACGGAATTGCCAATAGAAGAGTCTTTGAACGAACTCCAGGGCCTTTGCGAAGCCGCCGGGGCGGTAGTTGTAGACAGAGTAAGGCAGAAAAGAGAAAGGCCGGATCCGGCTTTTTTCATCGGCAAGGGAAAGGTGGATGAAATCCGCAGTTTTGCAGAAGGCCTGCAAGTGGACATAATTATTTTTAACAGTGAACTCACCGGATCACAAATAAGGAACCTCGAGGAGGCGACGGACAAGACGGTAATAGACAGGACCATCCTGATACTGGATATTTTTGCTTTGAGGGCGACAACAAGGCAAGCCAAGCTTCAAGTGGAGCTTGCCCAGCTCAAATATCGTTTGCCAAGGCTAAGAGGAATGGGCAATGCCCTTTCGAGAACAGGTGCAGGGATAGGAACGAGGGGCCCGGGGGAGCAGAAGCTCGAAATCGACCGCCGCCATATAATGAACAGGATTGCTGAAATCAGGAGGCAACTGAGGAAAATCGATCAAGTCAGGCAGGTGCAGAAAAAGAAGCGGACGGAAAAAGAGATTCCCATGGTTGCACTTGTAGGCTACACAAATGCGGGGAAGTCTTCCCTTATGAACCATTTCATTGAAAAAAGCTTGGACGAAGAACTCCTTGGAACCAAGGTATACGAGGAAAACATGCTCTTTGCCACTCTTGACACATCGACTAGGCGCATTGAGATGGAAAAAGGAAAGGTTTTCGTATTGACCGATACAGTAGGGTTTGTGAGTGACCTTCCTCATTTGCTTGTCGAGGCATTCAAGTCGACACTCGAGGAAGTTCTTGATGCGGACTTGCTGGTGAATGTGGTAGACGCATCAAACCCGGATTATCTCATGCAAAAGGATACGACAGACAGGGTTTTGAAGGAAATAGGAGTTTCGGAGGAAATACCTGAAATTGTTGTATACAACAAGATGGATCTTGTGGAAGAAGGGACTTTGCTTTTGGGCGATGCTAAAACAGACATTGATGTTTCGGCGAAAACGGGTTTCGGAATTGACGAGCTGATAAAAAGGATTCAAGGCGTACTGTTTAAAAGCATGGTCAAGATATGGATTCTCATTCCCTACTCGGATGGGGGAGTCTATTCTGAAATAAAAGAAAGGCACAATGTAATTGAAACCGTTTACGAAGAAAACGGCATAAAGGCTTTTGTTGAGCTGAGCCGAAAGGATGCGGGAAGATACAGGAAATTTATCGCAGGGGAAGATGATGCGCAATGAAAAAAGAATACAAGACATTGCTAAAACAGGCTTCATGGGAAGAGGAAGTCAAAAAATCAAGATTCATAGCTTATGTAAAGCCGGTTGAGACGGAAGAAGAAGCGAATGAATTCATTGGGACAATAAAAAAAAGAAATAAGGATGCAAGACATAATGTTCCGGTTTTCGTATTGGGGGAAGGGCAAGAAATACAGCGTTGCAGCGATGATGGAGAGCCGAGCGGCACCGCCGGTGTACCTATTCTTGAAATGATAAAGAACATGGAATTGACCAATTTAGTTGTTGTTGTAACGCGTTGGTTCGGAGGGATCAAGCTTGGAACGGGAGGCCTCGTGAGGGCTTACACACATGTCGCGAAAAAGGCCTTTGAAGAGGCAGGCATAGCTAGAAAGACTTTGCTTTCCCTGTTTGCAGTCAATGTCGATTATTCGATGCACGGGAAAATTCAAAATTTCCTTTATGACAGCAAATACATCCTTGAAAAAACCGAGTTTGACGAAAATGTACACATGTTCATATATTCACGTCCTGAAGACGACGATGAATTCAAAACGAACATTATTAATATTACAAACGGAAAGGCTGAAATGGAAAGGTCGGACGCAGGCTTCCATTTAGTAATAGATGGAAAAATCATTGATTGAGGAGGAAGAAAATGAAATCGCAAGAAGAACTTAAAGAAATGATGCTGGGGAAGAAGACTTGGGCCGTAATTGGCGCAAGCCCCCACAAGAAAAATTTCGGATACAAGATATACAAGACTTTAAAGAGATTTGGATATGAGGTATACCCGGTGAATCCGGGTTGCGAAACAATAGACGGAGACAAGGTGTATGCAAGTATAGGAGACTTGCCCGTCGTGCCTGAATGCATCGATATGGTGGTCAAACCCGAAATCGGGACAAGACTTCTTGATTCAATCAAAAAAGCCGGAGTTTCACATGTTTGGTTTCAGCCTGGAACCATGGACGAGGCGGCAATAAAAAAAACGGAAGAATTGGAGATTGATGCCGTAACGGAAGGTTGCGTAATGGCTGAACTCAACAGAAGGGCAAAAGAAATTCTATAGATGGTAAAGCCCATTTGTGTTATAATTTTTCCATAATTAATTCACGGAGGTAGAAATGGACAAGACGATTGAACAGAAGATTGATTTGACAGTTGACTGGTTGAGGGAAATGGTAAAGTCGAGCGGGGCAAAGGGGCTTTTGGTAGGACTTTCCGGAGGCATCGATTCAACGGTGGTGGCGGGACTTATCAAGAGGGCTTTTCCCAATGATTCGCTTGGGGTCATACTTCCATGCAAAAGTAGCGGAAAGGACCGTGAAGATGCCATTTTGTGCGCTGAGGCCTGCGGAATAGATACCGTAGAGGTCGAGCTGAGCGAGGCCCATGAGACTATACTTAAGAATGTCATGGAAAAGCTAAGAGGGGTAAAAGCGTTTGACGAAAACCGCATCAGGCTCACCGATGCAAATTTGAGAGCCAGGCTTAGAATGAGCACTTTGTATGCAATAGCGGGAGCGATGAGCTACATGGTTGTTGGTACTGACAATGCCGCTGAAACACACACGGGATATTTCACAAAATACGGTGACGGAGGCGTTGACTTGCTGCCCATATCGAGACTCCCCAAAAGGGATGTATATAAGTGGGGAGAAGTTTTAGGAGCTCCTGAATCCGTTCTGAAAAGGGCTCCATCGGCTGGACTTTGGGAAGGGCAGACCGACGAAGGCGAGATGGGCACCACCTACGATATGATTGACGATTATCTTGAAGGCAAAACAATACCGGAAAAAGACCGTAAAATAATCGAAACAATGCATAAGCGTACGGAGCATAAGAGGGAAATGCCGCCTCAGGCGCCGGAATTTTAAATTTTCGCGCAAGACGGAAAGATCCATAAATTAAAATCGGTCAATATGTCAAATGAAGACCGATAGAAGGATTAGAGGTGCAATAGTGGGAAGAATAGGAAACATAATCAACAGAAAGGGTAAGCAGGATGCCAAACGCGGCAAGATTTTCACAAAGCACGCAAGAGCCATAATGGTGGCGACAAGGGAAGGCGGTCCTGAAATAGAATACAACATGTCCCTTAAAAGTGCAGTGGAGAAGGCAAAAGCGGACAATATGCCAAACGACAATATAGACAGGGCAATAAAAAAAGGTTCCGGAGAGACAGATGGAGCGCAATTCGAGGAATTTATATATGAGGGCTACGGACCTTCCGGGGTCGCGGTAATGGTTGAAATCTTGACCGACAACAAAAATCGCGCAGCGGCTGATGTCAGGCACATCTTTTCAAAAAACGGAGGAAATCTCGGTTCAAACGGATGTGTTTCATTCATGTTTGACAGGAAGGGAATACTGTTGCTTTCGGAGGAAGACAACGAGCTTGATGAGGAAACTCTTTTGATGGAGGCACTTGAAGCCGGAGCGGAAGACATACAGTTTGAAGACGGATTCGCCGAAATAATAACATCCATGGAGGATTTTACGGAGGTAAGAGATTTTTTACTGGAAGGCGGATACAAGCTTGCCAAGGCAGAATTGGGATATATACCCCAAACAATGACAAAACTCGAAGAAAGCGGCGACATAGAAAAAATGGAAAAGTTGATAGATATGCTTGAGGATAATGACGACGTGCAGAATATGCATCATAATTGGGAAATGGATGAATATTCGAATTTCGAATGACGGGTTTAGAGCACCATGCTTTTGGTATATAAAGAATAAGACACCGGTTGCCATTCAAAAGAAGGAGGATTCTTATGAGTGTCAGGTATTCGCCAAAAGTAAAAAAAGTTTCAACGAGCTATCTCAGGTCCCATGACAAGGATTCAACAAAAACACTGAGGGAAAGTTCCAGGGAAAACTATTTGCACGAGAAGAAAGAGATGGAGAAGGAGCTATCCTACAACATCGAAACAATATGCAAATTGCTCAATGACCGCTACAGATTTGTGGAAACGCAGAATGTCCGTGGCAGAAATGTTATGATTTTCAGGAACGAGGAAAACAGAATAAAAAAAATAAGATTCGAGTTCGAGGAAAATTATCATAGAGCAGAGGACAAGCTTAAAGAAAAGGCAAATGAATTGGAAGCATAGGAATGCAAATAAAAACAGGCAGATTCGCTAAAAACTGAATTTGCCTGTTTTTCTATTCGGTAAGTTTTACAGGAACCAGTATCGTTTGTCCGGGTCTTATTGTGTGGCTGGACAAATGATTGGTTTCAAATATTTCAAAGACGGTTTCCCTGACGTCTCGGTCCTGATTTTGCGATTCGGCTATTTTCCATATTGTCTCGCCCGGCTTGACTACGATTTCTCTGTACTGTTTTTCCTGCATCCCATTTGCCTGAACAAGCCTCAAAGGCACTGAAAAGATGCAAAATGAAATGAACAGTAAAAGAGCTGTGCTTGTTATGAATTTTCTGCGATTTGCTATTTTGTAGCGCTTTTTCATAATATCACCTCGAACAAGTGTTCTATAAATCCATTATAATAGAACGTGTGTTCTTTGTAAATAGTTTTTTTGAAAAATTTATGTTATAATGTTAAAAAAAAAGGGGACACTTGACGCTTATGGATCCTGTCTTGACATTTTTAGTTGCTGCAGGCATATTCTTGGTTTTTTGGGACTTCAGAAAGTTCAGAGAAGGCAAAAAGCCGGAAGAGACCGAAAACGACGAAAGCACAACAATATTTGATGATGATTTTGAATAAATTAAGGGGTGAAAAAATGAACAGGGGAACGGCTAAAATTATTGCAATTGCGATTGCTGTAGTAATGGTTATATCGGCTTTCGGTGGACTGGTATCACTTTTTGGATGATTATTTGGGATACGGCGATTGACTGTATCCTTTTAATATGTTGGAAAACTATAGAAGAAAAAGAAGGCAGGTGAAAGACGGCATGCTGATTATAGGGATTGATCCGGGATATGCGATTTTGGGATACGGAGTAATTTCGTACGAAGGAAACAGGTTTGATGTAATTGAATATGGAACAGTAAAGACAAGCCCGGATATGGAGTTGCCGGACAGGCTTAAAAAAATTTATGAAGACCTTCATGTTCTTTTTGAAAAATACAAGCCTGATGCCGTGGCCATTGAAGAATTGTTTTTCAGCAGGAACGTCACGACAGCTCTTATGGTAGGACATGCAAGGGGTGCTGCCGTTGTAGCCGCGGCTAAAGCAAATCTTGAAATTTACGAATATACTCCGCTGCAGGTAAAACAGGGAGTTGTAGGCTACGGTAGAGCTGACAAAAAGCAGGTCCAGATAATGGTCAAGACTTTGCTTAATATGAAAGATATCCCAAGGCCTGACGATGCTGCAGACGCTTTGGCTGTGGGAATTTGCCATGCCCATTCGGGAATTATGCAAAAACATTTTAAAATTAAATGAGGTGAACGGTCTTGATTGATTATATAAAAGGGATTGTAAAAGATACGGGAGAAAATTTCATAGTTGTTGAGAACAACGGAATAGGTTATCGCATATTTACTTCGATGAATACAATCGGGGAAATCCGTGATGGAGATGAATTAAAGATATATGCGGACATGGCGGTGAGGGAAGACGATATAAGCCTCTATGGCTTTTACGACAAAAGCGAACTTAAAATGTTCAGGATGCTCAACAAGGTAAATGGAATAGGTTCGAAATTAGCTTTGGCAGTGTTGTCTACTATCGACTACAACGATGTGGCAAGATTCATAGCATTGGGCGATGGCGAATCTCTTACAAGTGTTTCCGGAGTCGGAAAAAAAACTGCTCAGCGGATAATATTGGATTTGAAGGAGAAGGTAATCAAAGAATTCGGTGAAATGGATATGCCTGACAGCGCAAGACATAGCCGGAAAATTCCTTCGAAAGCAGAACACAGAGATGCGGTGGACGCTCTGATGGCACTGGGCTACGGAAGCACAGACGCATCAAATGCCGTGCAGTCGGTTTATGAAGAGGGGATGAAAGCGCAAACAATTATAAAAGAGGCGCTCAAGACTTTGCTGAAGAGATGAGGAGACTGAAA
>Ga0102928_1001422_pt1 | contig 14978 bp, 10 predicted proteins | sample SalPonR1_B_D1_MG_FD_78504 | JGI IMG/M metagenome (GOLD analysis project Ga0102928, IMG submission 78504) | Salt pond soil microbial communities from South San Francisco under conditions of wetland restoration - Salt Pond MetaG R1_B_D1_MG | ecosystem: Environmental > Aquatic > Marine > Intertidal...
GAGCGGCAAGTACATCCAGCGCCAGGGTAACCACTGCGCCAGCTGTCGCTATGATCCGGCGAAAACGACGGGCGAGGGCGCCTGTCCCTACAATGCCCTGTACTGGCACTTCATTGACCGTCACGCCGAGGAGCTCGCGCGCAACAGCCGCATGGGGCTGATTACCGGGGGCTGGCGCAAGCGCAAGGCGGCAGATCGTGAGGCGATCCTTGCGTGGGCGGAACAGACACTGCAGACGATCGGCTAGCCCGCGTCAGGTCCGTTCGATGCCGTCGCACCGCGCAGGCTGCGACGCTGACTGGCGCAGCGCCGGGAGCAATAGACAATGTCGTCCCAGTTCCGCCGCCAGCGAGCACGCCAGGTGAAAGGCCGCTCGCACACCGGGCAGGTTTTCTCGGGCTTCGGCGCTCGTCCCCGCCCCCGCGCACTTCTGTTTTTATCAGGCATCCTGCGCTCAGATTGGCCAGTCGGCGGCATCGGTGACGTAGGTCGGCTGGTGCGGCCTGTCGCCGTCCCACTTGGCCACGAAGCGACCGTCGCTGTCATGGTCGGCGCGCTGCTTGTCCTGATTAAAGCGGCGTCCACCGCGTGGATCGGCGCCGACGCCGGCGAGGTATTGCCAGTTGCCGTAATTGCTGGCGACGTCGAAATCCACCAGGTGATGCTCGAAGAACGCGGCCCCGTAGCGCCAATCGATACCGTATTCGTGGATCAGGCAGCTGGCGACAATCTGCCGGCCGCGATTACTCATCCAGCCCGTGTCGACCAGCTGATGCATAAAGGCATTGACCAACGGGAAGTTGGTGTCGCCCTGGCACCAGCGGGCAAAGTTGCGTGGCTCGAAGGTGCAGCGCATCAGTCGCTTGCCGGCACCGCTGGCGCGGAACAGGTGGCGGGCATCATCAGTTAACGCGCGCCAGTGGAAAAATTCGCGCCAGAGCAGTTCGACATACAGCCAGTGGGTCGACGCATTGGATGTCACCTTCGCCTCGAAGTCCGCCACCTCCTGCGCAACCTGTCGTGGCGACAGACAGCCCGTGGCCAGCCAGGGTGACAGCGTGCTCGAGCCGTCGAGCGGGTCGAGGCCGTTGCGCGTTTCTTTGTAGGACAGGATGCCCTGTTCATCATGTACAAACTGCTGCAGTCGTCGAGCGCCCGCCGCCGCGCCGCCGCGAATCGGCAGTGCCGCACTCGGTCGTGCCGCCGCCGCCGGTATGGCGTGGAAATCTGCCGCCGGCGGCGGGGGGAGTTCCCCGGGGGCAGGGGTCGGTGGCGTGAATGGCAGGGCCTCGACCGCGCGCCGGAAGGGCGTGAACTGCCCCGGCATCTTTGCCAGCGGGAAAGGCAGCGCCGTCTCGGCGAACAGGGTGTTGCCTCGATGAACCTGTACCGGGATGTCCAGCTTGTCACGGAGGGTGCGCACCGCCGCAGCTTCGTACCAGCCGGGTGTGCGTGGCGTGCCGACACGCTCGATACTGAAGCGCCTGACAAGATCCGGGATGACCAGCTCGGGCGAGCCGTGAAGCACCAGAAGATCCTGTCCCAGCCGCGCCAGATCCTCCCGCAGTGCGATCAGGCTTTCGGTGAGAAAGCGCTCGCGCTGCGCGCCAATACCGTGTTGATTACACCATGGCCGATTGCGCGGCCAAAGAAAGACCAGCAGCAGCTGGCTGGCTTGCAGATGTTCCAGTAACGCGGGATTGTCCTGCAGTCGCAGGTCATTCTGGAACCAGTACAGATGTCGCATGAAAGCTCCGGAGTTGGTGAGCAGGGGAGTTACGCTGCCGCGACCCGTCCGGATTGCCGTGAGTCAGGCGCGGGATGTCTGCGAATGCGGCCTTTGGGTCATTTTATCTGCCCTCGTTCCGTGACGGGGTGTGCACACACCGTCAACGCTGTGTGCAAATTCTGCCTCTGCCCCGGGCCTTGGCCTGATAAAGATGTTGATCAGCCCGTCGCAAGAGATCCGTTTCCGCATCGCCCTGTCGGTACTGTGCGATACCGATGCTGATATCCGGCCTCAGCACGGGGATCTCTCCGGTGACGCAGAATGCCTCGGCAGGCATGCACGAGAGTCGGGTTCGAATCCTCTCGGCGGTGCAGCGCGCTGAGTCCCGCTCTGTAAAGGGTAGCAGGATCGCAAACTCGTCGCCGCCGAAGCGAAAAGCGAGATCGGACTCCCGGGTGGTGGCGGTAAAGATGTCTGCCAGTAATCGCAAGATGTGGTCCCCACTCAGGTGGCCCAGTTCATCATTCAGCCTCTTGAAGTGGTCGACATCGATAAGCATGATCGACAGGGTGCCACCGTGCCGTCGTGCCCTGCTGATTTCCTCAGCCAGACGTGCATCGAGTGACGTGCGGTTGAGGAGCCCGGTGAGCCCATCATGCATGGCCAGCGCCCGATAGGACTGTACGCTGAGGGCCATTTCAAGATAGTGGCTTAGACAGTTGACGGCCCTCGACATGAACACTATCTCATCGTCATCCGGGGGCTCGCAGCAGATAACGGCCAGCATGCCGAGGTGCGAATCACCTGGCTTCAGTACAAAGTTCAGCGTCTGGCCTGCGTGCGGGCGTGGCCCGTCTTGCTCTCTGTGTTGGGGCCTGCCGGGCGAATACACAGTGTCTTCGGCTAGCCCATGTTCCCTTGCCCACAGACGAAAGCGCTCGGTCAGCGTCTTTTCTTCGGCGTTGCCCAGAAGTCGTTCGTGCAGGTTCAGTAGGCGTTCAGCGCTACTGACATGCCTGCCATTCTGGGTGTGCTCGCCAAGTGTGGTCCTGCGTTGCAGCCGGATCGGACGATGTGCGTCAATCTTCAGTGTTGGTACGTTGTTCATTCGGCATCCCGTCCGCAGATCGATGGCTCTACCTCAGCACAGCAAAAATCATGCCGTATAGCTGCGGGCCGGAAAGCGGGCAGAAGTTGCCATGGCGGCCAGACATTTCCGCCGATAGGGGGTCGAGGGCGGCAAAAAGGTCGGCAATTTGTCGCCGCCTGTGTCGTTCGTGTCCCCGTTTTTGCCGCGGCGTCAAAATATCGTAACGCTACTGCCGGTTTTGCGATCCTTCCAAGAGGACCGACGATTTCACGCCAGGGTTTCTCCCTCATACATCCTGATCTGGTCGCGGCCGGCCCTCTTGGCCCTGTACAGGGCCTGGTCGGCGCGCTTTATCAGCTCAGTCGCGCCGGACAGCGCGTCAGTCGTGGCGGTAGCGCAGCCCAGGCTTATCGAGACATAGGGTGATATATCGCTGTCCGGGTGGCGTAGTTTGAGCAAACGGATGCGTTCCATGATGCGCAGGGCGATCTGCGTCGCCGCCTCGTGGTCTGCGCCGTGGAGCAGTATGATGAACTCCTCGCCGCCGTAACGGGCGATCATGTCCCGGTCGCGCAAGGTGCCATGCTGCAGAGCCGCGGCGATTTTTTTCAGACAGTCGTCGCCAGCCTGATGCCCCAGGGCATCGTTGTACTGCTTGAACCGGTCGATATCCAGCATGATGATGCCCAGGCTTTCGCCTGAGCGCAGCGCCTGCTTCCATGCGCTGGCAAGCCGCTCTTCAAAATACCGTCGGTTGGCAACGCCGGTGAGCCCGTCAGTGCGGGACAACTGTTCAACCGTTGACAATGCAGCTTGCAGTTCTTCCGTGCGCTGGTTGACCAGGGTCTCCAGCTGGCGCTCGCGCTGACGGGCCTTGTGTGCCGTAAACCGGTAAATGCCGAAGAACAGGACCGCGATGGCGATGCAGAGCAGCACTAGCGCCCACCCGGTCTGGTACCACAAATAACTGCGATTCAATGTCAGGCGCGCCGCTTCCGAGTCAGAAAATCCATTGCTGTCCGGATCCCGCGACGCTTCAACGACAAACACGCTCTCGCCGGCGGGGACTGAGGTGAAGTATGCCGTGCGACGCACGCCGACCGCCTGCCAGGTGGAATCAGCGCCCTGAAGCTGGTAGCGGAAGACAATGGCATCCGCATTACCGAGGTAGGGCGCGGTGTAGTCAATTTCCAGCGTTCGCGTATCCGCGCGCAATTCCACCGTGTCGGTCAGCGGCACAGCGGCGCCGTCGATACGGATGGCCTCGATGATGGGGCGCAGGGGGGTTGGCTGGCCTGAGGATGCTGTAGGGTCTATCGAGACAAGCCCTCGATTGGTGGGGAACCACAGGTGGCCGTTGTCCGCCCTGAATGCAGGCGGCTGAAAGCCGCCCATGAACTGAGCGGAGCGCAGACCGTCAGCCTCATCGAACAGCTGTGCCCGAAATCGACTCGCTTCGCCGCTGGCAACGGCCTCGAGTGCGCTTCGTGCAACGCGGACAAGCCCGCCGGATCCGCTCAGCCATAGCTGCTGGGCGCTGTCCTCAAGTATGGCCAGCACGGAAAGCTGGGGCAGACCCTGCTCGAGGGTGAACTGAAAAATCCGGTCATTGTCGAGTTGCGCCAGTCCGCCCTCGCGGCTGGCAATCCAGATCACGCCGTCAGCATCCTCGTAGGTGCCGCTGATCAGATTGCTGGCCAGCCCATCGGCCTCCCGGTACCACCGGGTGCTGTTGCCATTCCGTTGCAGTAGTCCGTTGTTGGTTGAAAACCAGAGTCGGCCCCGGCTGTCCTGCATGATGTGCCGGACCATGTTGTCGGTGGTCTCCTCGCCGAGGGAGATGCGCTCGAGTTCGTCATCTCGCAGCCGGTACAGTCCCCGGGAGGTCGCGATCCAGATAGTGCCGTCGTTCGCCTGCTCAAGAGCGATGATGTGGTCGCTGTTCAGCCCGTTGTGCATCCCCAGCCGACTGACGCCGTCTTCGGCAAAGCGAGAGATACCTCCGCCGAAGGTGCCGACCCACAGCGATTCATCATCGGCGACGAGAACAGACGACACGCTTGGCGAGCCCAGGCCATCGGATTCGTCTATCGTCGTGATCTCGTTGCCGTCGATCCGGAACAGTCCGCCGCTCTCGGTGCCTGCGTAGACAATGCCCGATGGCGTGCCGGTGACCACAAAGGTAGAGTCTGCTATGCCCTCAGGTCGTCCAAAAGGCAGGAAGTCGCTGTCGCGCAAGCGGTAGAGGCCAGCCATGGTTGATGCCCAGATATTGCCTTCCCCGTCCTCGTACACATCAAAGACATGGCCCGTGTTGGCAGCCTCCAGCGGGAACTCAAGTAGTTCGCCATCGGTCGACAGGCGCCACAGCCCCTTGCCGTAGGTGCCCAGCCAGAGGTTGCCATCGCGGTCTCTGTGCGCGTCCTCGAAAGGCAGTGGCTGCTGCAGCGGGGACGGCTGCAGGGGCACCGGTTGGCCGCTGTCGAGACGGTAGATGGCGCCGGTGATCGTGCCCGCGAGCAGACCCAGCGCCGAATCCCTAAACAGCAGGTGAACCTGCGGCGCCTCCAGCCACTCGTCGCCGGAGAAGCTGGTAAAGCCGCTGCCATCAAAGCGACTCAGTCCGTTGGTCAGGGTGCTGAACCAGAGGCTGCCGTCCTCGCCAGGGACGATTTTGAAGACTCTCTGATCCGCCAGTCCGTCCTCTACCGTCCAGCTGTCAATATGCCCGTTGCGGTAGCGACTGACGCCTCCCCCGGTGGCGAACCACACGCTGCCATCATCATCGATGTGAATGTCGTAGACCGTATCGCTCGCCAGCCCCTCGTCGACGCCGAACGCCCGCCAGCCCCGTGGTGTCTGGAACAAGGCGCCACCGCCATACGTGCCGAGCCAGAGCGTGCCGTTCTCTGACCACGTGATAACCCGGATGTCGTTAGAGCGAAAAGCCGCCTCCGTCTGCGTGTTGAATGTCGTGAAGCTGCTGCCATCGAATCGCACCAGTCCATTTTTTGTACCGAGCCACAGGTAGCCTCTGGGGCCCTGGCGCGCCAGCCATACGGTTTCAGAGGGCAGGCCTGTAGCCCGTGTGAAACGGTCTGTCAGGTACTGGGTCGGCAGCAGATCGCCGCGCAGCGCAAGGGTTGGTGCGACCCACAGGAGTGCGCAGAGCATGGCGCAGCAACGGGCCGCGTCTGTCAGGCAGGCTGGCCACCGGTGCGGCGTGTCATGTTCGTCGCGCGGCTGTAGGATGTTCAATGTGTCGGCATCTGCGGTAGAAAATAGTGAATGCGAGGGTAGCCTAGTGTCAGCCCAGGTAACAGTTGACTCATGGGGTTTGACGACCCTGTCACGAATCGCACGGCCAGCAGGCTTTGGTGTGTTGCCTGACCGGAGTTATACTAGTTTGGAAAGAGGGGTTTCGAGTAACACTAACGCAATGGAGCAACAATGAAGAAACTTCTCGAAGGCGTGTGCAAATTCAAGCGAGAGATCTTTCCCGAAAAGAAAGCGCTGTTTTCGGAGCTGGCGGTGAGTCAGGATCCGCGCATTCTTTTCATTACCTGCGCCGATTCGCGCATAGACCCGAACCTGATCACACAAACGGTCCCGGGAGAGCTGTTCATCTGCCGTAATGCCGGGAATATTGTCCCGCCGCACGAACGTAACGCCGGCGGTACGACGGCATCCATCGAGTTTGCCGTAGCGGCGCTGGGGGTTAAACACATTGTGGTCTGTGGTCACACCGACTGCGGGGCAGTGAAGGGCGCAATGAATCCCGACAGTCTGAAGTCCTTGCCCCATGTGAGCGATTGGCTGGCCCACACCCAGGCAGCGGTCGCCGCTGTGAATGCCCGGCATGATGGCTTGAAGCCAGAACACCTTGCCGAGTTAACGCAGGAAAATGTCGTGCTTCAAATGCGGCACCTCATGACGCACCCGGCCGTGGCAGCCGCTGTCGCCACCGGCAAGGCGCAACTGCATGGCTGGGTGTATGACATCGGCGAGGGCGATATTCAGTGCTATGACGGACGCGACGATGTCTGGCGGGCGGTAGAGGATGTCTATAACGATCCCGAGCTGATAGACCGTGTTGAACAGGGCATGCCCAGGCACCATCACGATTGATATTGGACGACCCGGCTTCATTCTCTGTGCAGGCCTCTTGCCTGCCAGAGGAAATAGATGACCGGGACAACCAGTAATGTCAGAGCGGTGACACTGAGCATGCCGCCTATCATGGGAGCCGCAATGCGGCGGGTGACTTCGGCGCCCGTACCCGATCCCAGCATGATAGGTGTCAGCCCGGCAACGGTGGACGAGACGGTCATGGCAATCGGCCGCACTCTTTCCAGCGCTCCCTCGGTGACGGCGCCCCTGACCTGTTCTCGCGTGACCTGCTCACGCTCACCATCGCTTGCCATCCGTCGCATTGACTGTTCCAGGTACAGCACCATTAAAATCGCAATTTCGACCGCCACCCCAGCCAGCGCCACGAAGCCCACGGCAGTGGCGATAGATTGGCTGTACCCGAGTAGATAGAGCAGCCAGTAGCCGCCGGCGAGACCCAGCGGCAAAGTGCCGAGAACAATCAGCATCGGTACGACACGCTGGAATATGACAAAGAGCAGCAGGGCGATGATGGCGATGACCGCGGGGACGACCAGCGCGAGCCTCTCTGTGGCGCGCTGCAGCTGCTCGAACTGTCCTGACCAGTGCACGGTATAGCCGGCGGGAAGATCCACCGTTCTTGCCACGACGCGACGTGCCTGCTCGACGTATCCAGCGATATCATCGGTGTTGACGTCCACATAGACCCAGCCATTCAGACGGGCGTTTTCCGTGCGGATAACGCCTGGCCCGCTGTCGATAGACAGGGCCGCGACCTCCTCCAGCGGCAGGTAGGCCCCGCCCGGGGTGATGACAGGGAGTCGCGCCAGCTGCGCCAGATTATCGCGCAGGTCCCGCGGGTAGCGTATATTGATGCTGTATCGCTCGCGGCCTGAGATCACCTGGCCCACTTGCATGCCTCCTATTCCGGAGGCAATCACATCGTGGACATCGGCTATATTCAGTCCATGGCGGGCGGCCTGCTCGCGGTCGACGTCAACGGTGATATAGCGACCCCCGGTCACGCGCTCTGCATACGCGGATGCGGTTCCCGGGAGGTCCTGCAGCGCGGTTTCTACTGCCTGAGCTATGTGGTTGATCTGCTCAAGGTCATCGCCCGCGATCTTTACGCCCACCGGCGTCTTGATCCCGGTGGATAGCATGTCCAGTCGATTCTTGATTGGCATGAGCCAGGTGTTGGTGAGACTGGGTATCTGCACCCGTGCGTCCAGCTCTGCGCGAATATCCTCAAGTGTCACGCCCGGCCGCCACTCGTCCCGGGGTTTGAGCCTGATCGTGGTCTCGATCATGGTCAGCGGCGCGGGGTCGGTTGCGGTGTCGGCGCGGCCGGCCTTGGCGTAGGCAGTCTCTACCTCGGGCGTCTGCATGATGAGCCGGTTGGTCTGTCCCAGCAGTTCGGCCATCTTGCCCGCAGACGCCGCCGGAAAGGCGCTCGGCATGTACAGCAGGTCACCCTCGTCGAGTTCCGGCATGAACTCGCTGCCCAGCCGCGAAAGGGGAACTGCAGCGCTGGCGGTGACCAGCAGGGCGAGTATCAGGGTCAGAGCGGGTGCCCGCAGAGCGGCGGCCAGCACAGGACGGTACAGCCGGACAAGAAACCTGGTCACAGGGTTGCGCGCGGCGGGTCGCAGGCGTCCGCGCGCGAGCAGGCCAATCAGCACCGGGACCAGCGTGACGGCGAGCAGTGCCGCCGCCGCCATGGCGTAGGTCTTGGTGTAGGCCAGTGGAGCGAACATGCGGCCCTCCTGCGCCTCAAGGGCAAAAATTGGCGTAAAACTCAGGGCAATAATCAGCAGCGAGAAGAACAGGGCCGGGCCGACCTCCACGGCTGCATTGCCGACGATGCGCCAGCGCTGCTCGGGGTCTGTTGCAGATTCCGGCCTGCGCTCGAGGTGCTTGTGCACGTTTTCGAGCATGACCACGGTGGCGTCCACCATGGCGCCGATGGCGATGGCGATACCTCCGAGGGACATGATGTTGGCATTGATGCCCTGCAGCCGCATGAGGATAAAGGCCATCAGGATGCCCAGCGGCAGACTCAGGATCACCACCAGCGAGGAGCGCAGGTGAAACAGGAACAGCGCGCAGACCAGCGCGACGATGATGAATTCCTCGATCAGAATGCTGCCGAGCACGGCCACCGCACGCTCTATAACGCCCGCCCGGTTGTAGGTCTCGATGATCTCCACGCCCGGTGGCAGGCTGTCCGCGATACTGGCAAGTCGCGCCTTGACGCCGCGGATAGTCGCCAGGGGATTCTCGCCGTAACGCATTACGACGATACCGCCGACGGCCTCGCCCTCGCCGTTGAGTTCGCCGATACCGCGCCTCAGGTCCGGTCCCAGGCGGACTGTGGCCAGATCGCCGATGGTGACGGGGATGCCCCCCTCACCGGTTTTCAGGGGCACTTGCTGCAGTTCGTCGATGGAGGTGATATACCCGGTCGCGCGCAGCATGTACTCGGCTTCCGCCATTTCCAGAACCCGCGCACCGGTCTCGCGGTTGCCACGCTCTACTGCCTGTCGCAGATCGGTCAGCGTCAGTCCGTGTGCATGCAGCGCGATCGGATCGACAACGACCTGGTACTGGCGCTGCATGCCCCCGATCGCCGCTACTTCGGCAACGCCGGGCACTGTCTGCAGTTCATAACGGATAAACCAGTCCTGCAGAGCGCGCAGGTCACCCAGGTCGTGCTCACCGCTACGATCGATCAGAGCGTATTGATAGACCCAGCCAACGCCGGTGGCATCCGGACCCAGAGTTGGACGGGCTGCTGCTGGCAGCTCTGCTGCTACCTGATTCAGGTACTCCAGAACCCTCGCCCGCGCCCAATAGAGATCGGTGCCATCTTCAAACAGCACATAGACGAAGGAATCGTTGAAAAAGGAATAGCCGCGGACCGTGGTTGCACCGGGCACCGACAGCATCGCGGTCGCCAGCGGGTAGGTCACCTGGTCCTCAACCACCTGCGGAGCCTGTCCCGGGTAAGTCGTCTTGACGATCACCTGCACATCGGACAGGTCCGGAATGGCGTCCAGCGGTGTTTGCCTCGCCGAGAGCGCGCCCCAGACAGTGAGCAGCACCGCCAGCATCAGCACCAGTACCCGGTTTTTCAGTGACCAGCGGATGATTGCGGCAATCATTGGCTGGCTCCCGGGTGGTGATGCTGATGCGCAGGGTCGGCGCGAGCCTCGGCCGCTGGCGGTGAGGTATCACGAGGGTCGGGCTCGGTGGGTACTTCATGCTGCTCGTGGTTCTCGTGGTTCTCGTGGTTCTCGTGGTTTGGCGTGTCCTCGTCGTCTGTGTCATCCGCCGTGGCCGTGTGGCCGCCATGGTCGTGACGGCTTTCCTGTGCCTCGTGTTCGCTATGACTCATGCGGCTCAGCGCAGGTTCGAGGCTGGCCTCGGAGTCGATAAGAAACTGCGCCGAAACGACAACGTCCTCTCCCTCGTCGAGCCCGCTGGTGATTTCCGTATGCGATGCCGTGACCAGTCCTGTCGACACTTCAGCGGGCCGGAAGCGACCCTCACCGAGATGGAGAATGACACGCGTGGACCCGCGGCTGCGGATGACTGCCGCGTTGGGTACCGCCAGCACGTTTGTGCGCTCGGGTCCGCGGAAGTCGGCCTGAACGAACTCTCCGGGTCGCAGGGACCGCTCTGCATTGTCGACAGCGGCGCGCACGCGGGCAGTGCGGGTTGCCTCATCAATCGTCGGATAAAGATAATCCACGCGTGCCGGACGCGGGGCCGCCCCACTGCTGCCGGGCGTGCGGAAGGTGAGTCGATCGCCGACGCTGACCTGATCCAGTTGGGAGGGAAACAGACTTGCCTCGAGCCATACGCTGCTGTCGTCGACGAGGCTCATGATGGTTGTACCCGGCTGTACGTACATGCCCTGGCGAATATTCAGCTCGAGGATGACGCCATCCTGGGGGGCACGCTGCTGGTAGAGTGGTTGTACGCGTCCTGTCTCACGCAGCGCTCTGATCTGGGCAGGCAGCATGCCCAGAGCGCGCAGCCGCTCCTCGCCGGCGCGGGCCAGTGCTGCCCGGTCAGACGCGACGGCCTGGAGATACTCCTCCTGGGCGCTGACCAGAGCGGGCGAGTAAATGTCGAACAGTAGGTCGCTCGCCTGCACCCGGTTGCCCTCCGCGTTGGCGTGGAGTTTTTCCACCCAGCCTTCGGTGCGCACGTGAATGTGGGCGACGCGGTCGGCATTCGGACGCACGATGGCGGGCGCGGTGAATACTGGCCTCAGGCTCTGGCGCTTTACCGGCGCATATCTGGCGCCGATCGCATTCAGCACTTCGGGTCTGATGCGCAGGGCATCGCTGTTGCTTCCACTGCCGGCGTAGACCGGAACAAGATCCATGCCCATGGGCGACTTGCCCGGTTTGTCCCGCCGGTATTCGGGGTCCATCGGGGCTACCCAGTACAGAATGTCATTTTCGCCGCCATTCCCGGACGCCGGGCTATCGTCCGGGTTGGAACCGTGATCCATCGTCATCGGGCTCAGCCATGCGCCGAGAGCGACGCCGCCCAACAGCGCGATGAAGCTTGTTGCCACAAGGGTCTTTCTCGCGCTCATGGCGTTTCTCCTGTGAGATAGGTGAGCCTGGACCAGGCGATGCCGCGGTCCCTTGCCAGTTCCAGTCGGGTCAGCTGAACGTCCAGTTGCGCGAGCTGCGCCCGGATAAGCTCGGCAAAGTCTGTCTGCCCGCTGGCATAGGTGGATACGGATGCCTCTGCGGTCTGGCGCGCCCGTTCCTCGACAACGCGCTGATAGAGCTCCATTCGCCGCGACAGGTGCTCCCAGTCCGATGCCTCCCGCTGTAGTTGCTCGTTCAGATCCAGCAGCAGAGCGTGGCGGTCGAGTTGTTCCGCGCTCTCGTTGCGCAGCGCGGCGAGGCGGCGTCGGACTGGAGATCGGAAGAGCGGCATGGATACGCCGAAGCCGATGCTGGCAAAGTCGCTGCGCTCCGTGCGGATACCGTATCCGGCCTGCACCGAGAAAGCTGGCCGATAGCTGGCCTCGGCAAGTGCGACACCCCAGCGCGAGGCGTCAATGCGTGCATCCAGCGCCTGTACCAGCGGGTGGTTGGTCAGTCGTCCCTGCAGCACACCGGCCGTCGGTAGGCCGGTGAATTCCGGTAGCGCGTCGGGCATTTCCGCGTTGGCATCGGTGCCGATCCGCCGCGCAAGTCGGGCGCGGAAGTTCTCCGCCCGTTGTCGATGCGCGCTTAGCTGATCCCGCAGAAGGTCCAGCTCCAGTTCGGTACGCAGCATGTCCTGAGCGTGCAGGCTTCCCGTGGCGAAGCGCGCTGACAGTGAATCCAGCAACTCGGCCACGGCGTCTATGCTGTCTTCCAGAACAGCCTTGGCGCGGCCGTGGTAAAACAGGTTCAGCCATGCCTCGCGGGTCGCCAGCACGACATCCCTTTCTCGCGCGTGGCGCAGTGCGCGCTGTTCCCGGGACTGCGCATCGCGTTGCTCACCGCGCAGCGCGAGCGTATCCCCGGCTGGAAACTCCTGGCTCAGGCCGAGCGTAATCTGGGTCATGTCGGCGCCATCCAGTGCGGGGGAGTCCACGGGCACGTTGGCGAGGCCCGATGTGAAGCGAGGATCGGGAAGTTGCGCGTCCGCTACAGCGGCGTGAGCGAGCGCGTCGGCGCGGGCGGAATGGCTCGCCAGGGCAGGCTCCTGTGCCTCGCGGGCGAGCTGCACCGCTGCGTCCAGGGTCAGCAGTCCGCCGGTCAGGTCGCCGGCAGTCGCTGTCGGCACCAGGAAGACTGTGAGCAAGCATGTGATGATCTGTATCCGGGCGTGACGCCGGATGGGTGGCCAAGCAGGGCTGGGGTTGTACACGGGCTGTTTCTCCTCCGTTGAGCGGGACAGGCGGCGCCAATGCGCCACCGTGCGTAGCGGAGGGCTATCTATTCGTTGAAGGTGACCAGTATCAGGTGTCTGCGGGGACCGTCCCTGGCTGGCGGAGGGCCAATTGTGGCGGTGTGAAGGCGGGGAGGACGCTCGTGCACGACAAATCCGACAGGCGGCAACATGGCGGGGCTGTCTGCACCGCTGTCGTTGCGGGGTTTGTCCGCGGGCTTGAAGCTGTCGCACTCATTCGCACCGCCATCGTCGTGACAGGGCTCTGGCGGGCAATGGGGGCAGTCATGGCCGCTGGCAGCGTCCTGAATATCGACCAGCGCCATGGCGCAGGGCGCCGTTACCACCAGGATTACAACGGCGCAGCACGCGGCCAGCATCCAATGCAGCGGGCGGCGCGGTCGTATGATGGCGGTTCGAATCATGGCAGCGGTATACGCGCAAATGGCACCTTGTGCAAGCAGTAGTAACGCGGTGGGCGTGCGCTGAGGCCCGCCTGGCGCAGACAGCTACTGCATGGCGCGCAGCATCCAGGCTGTTTTCTCGTGCACGCGCATGCGGTCTGAGATGAGTGCCGCTGAGGATTCGTCATTGGCTTTCTGCGCTACCTTCAACGCGTCGCGACAGGTCTTTACCACCTGCTCGTGGCTGCGGGTAAGAATCGCCGTCATCTCGCCGGCAGCCGGTACCTCTTCCACGACTTCAATCGAGCTGAGGCTCGCGAATGCCTTGTAGGTGCCCGGTGCGACGATGCCCAGAGTGCGTATGCGCTCAGCAATGTCGTCCACGGCTACTGCCAGCTCGGTGTAATGCTCCTCAAACATAAGGTGAAGTTCACGGAACTGTGGTCCGGTGACATTCCAGTGGAAGTTGTGCGTCTGGAGATAGAGTGTGTAGGAGTCGGCGAGCAGACACTTGAGTTTCTCGGCGACATCGGTCCGATCCTTCTTGCTGATACCGATATCGACTTTGGACATGATGAACCTCCTAGCTGATTTTTGGGCGACACGTGAGTGTGATGCTACTGGCTCACTATACGATGTCAGGGCTCAACTTGCTCATGAGAATTTTCCGCGCTGACCATCGGCCTGGTCGATGCCCCTGCCGGCAACCGCAGCGGCCTTGGTGCTCTCGCCGTGTTTGCTGGCTCATGCTTGCAATATTCCAGCCGTTGGCGAAATCCGGACGACTCGCTTTCATTCATGTGGCCGGATTTCCTGGAATGGGCGTTGAACAAAGAACCAATGTGTCACACCATAAGCAGGGCCGCTGATCTGGGGCGGCACTGTCTGGAGAGCTCCCGTGTGGAGCGCGGGAGCAACCTGGCCGTGTATTACGGTGAGCGTCTTAACAGCATCAGTCATCTGGTGGGCGCAGTTCTGGCGCTGGTGGGCTTCGGTGCGCTGCTGGCGGTCGCACTGCAGATTGGCGAGCCATCAATCATCCTGTCGTTTACCGTGTACGGTGGCACGCTGGTACTTCTCTATACCACGTCCACGCTATACCACAGCTTTCGCCCGCCTCGCCTCAAGCGTTTTTTCAAGGTACTGGACCACATCTCCATCTACCTGCTTATTGCCGGCACCTATACGCCGTTCATGTGGGTGAGCGTCGGCGAGGGAAGTGGCCTGCGGATTCTCGCGCTTGTCTGGGGGATGGCGGTCCTGGGCGCGCTGTCCGAGGTGTTCCTGCACGGTCGGGCTGTCAAAATCATCCAGGTGACCGCGTATCTTGGCATGGGCTGGGCCTGTTCGCTGGATTTTGGCAGCTTGAGAGCTGCTCTACCCGAGCCGGGTTTCTGGTGGCTGGTTGCCGGTGGCCTCGCCTACACCGCAGGTGTGGTGTTCTATGTCGCCGACAAGTTGCAGAAACTCAACCATGCTCACGGCATCTGGCACTTTTTTGTTCTCGTCGGTTCGATTTTTCACTTCGTCGCCGTTATCAAGTATGTGCGCTGAAGGGGGTGCCATGGTGGCGTCGCCACCTGCCCTTGGCCGGTCAATCCGGTAGAGTAACGCTAGTGGGCCACGCGGTAAGTTCGGTAACGCTCAGAGCCGCTGTGCGGGCGCGAATCCAGGCGCGGTTCGCCGGCAAGGGTGGTTCCCTTGTCAAGAAACGCAACGCCGAGTCGCGCCCGCA
>Ga0102928_1001431_pt1 | contig 14930 bp, 14 predicted proteins | sample SalPonR1_B_D1_MG_FD_78504 | JGI IMG/M metagenome (GOLD analysis project Ga0102928, IMG submission 78504) | Salt pond soil microbial communities from South San Francisco under conditions of wetland restoration - Salt Pond MetaG R1_B_D1_MG | ecosystem: Environmental > Aquatic > Marine > Intertidal...
CAATTACCTTTGGCATGGCTTGAATTAATTGCCTTATCCCTTTTTTTTCGCATAAAGATCCGGCAAAAAAAATACGTCCTATGATCTCTTTGGATCGATCTGAGGGCTTAAAACGGTTTAAATTGGCCAGATTATAAATTACCCCGTTAAACTTTTCTTTAAAATCAATGTATTTTAAAGTATGCTTAACAACAAACTGACTGACGCCGATAACATGATCAGCTTTTTTAAAGCTTCGTTTTTCCTGATAAGCTTTTCGAATATTCAGGCCTCGGTTTTCAAATTCTGCAAAAAAATGATGACCACCGTTCATTCTAATGATGTACTTAATCTCTTTAATTTTATGAATAAAAGCAAGACCTAATTCAGTAGATTCAACAAGATCTATAGGTTGCCTGCGATGTAATTTTTTAAGGGCTTTGTTGATCTTATGTGAATTTAAGAACCAGTTAAAATATTTAAGCCTTCCCGGTTTTAATCTTATAATATTTATCCCTTTATCATTTTCCGTTTCATTTTTTGATATGTAATTCAAACCTATTACACTCACCTGATGTCTCTTTTTTATCAGGCCTCTGGCAATATTTTGCACAACTGTTCCAACGCCACCGTGCGGAAAGCCTTTTTTAGGATATTCAGATGTCAGGAAAACAATATGCATCAGATCAAATGTAGTAATTCTTCATTTAAATACTGAGAAGATTTTTTGTATAAATTTTCACCTATTATTTTATCTTTCCATAATTGTTGATCATCTTTTTTGGGATGAGAAGAATGCATTATAATATCGACTATTTTATTATAGTCATTCTTATTTTTGATCCAGTATACGGGATCCAGATTGCCTATAGATTGAAAATGCTGATATTTATAAATTGTTTCTACAGACCATTTTTTTGCATTTGCCATGCTTAAATACTCCTCTGAAGGTACAGGCATATAATTAAGATAGAATGCAGGTTTATTGAAAATGGCAAAGTCATGCGCCATGGTTGAACCCAGATTTACAACCGCGTCTGCGTGGCAGGCCAGGTTTACCAAAGCTTTAATGTCATTTTTCTTTGGAAACTTAACGGTCCAGTTATCCTGACCTGAATCATGGAACCAATCTGCTGGGGCATATTTTATTTCAGGAAACTTTTTAAGGACCCATTGAAATCTCTTACCATCATCTATCGGTGAAGGTCTTAAAATGATCTGAGGTCTTTTTTCTTTTTTGATTTTGGAAAAGCTTTGAGCCATATCCCTGAGATAATCTGCATCAAAAGGAGAGGTTAACTTATCGTCTCCCGAGTAACAGACCAAAGGTCTGTTTATATCCAGCCCATATCTGTTGAAAAAATCGGTTTTTGATTCTAATAAATCAGGATCTAAATAAAATTCAAATTGTGGTGTACCGGTTATTTTAATTCTATCTGCAGAAATTTCAGGATAATAATCTTCAAATTCTTTCTTCATATACTCAGACCATACGAAAAAGTAATCACTATAAAAAGGTATTCTTGCTTTAGGCATATTATCCCAGGAATAAATCACTGAAACTGTTGTAATGTCCATTTTTCCGGCAGCCGCAAATAATGGAATATTATAAAGAGCTCTTTGATGTGTTGTAAAGATCAGATCAGGACGAATATCCTGAAGCAGTTTTAAATATAAATGAATGGATGAGGAATGTATAATATTTTGATGATAGTAAGTTGTGAGCTTTGCTATTCTTGAGTATTCTTTGCTTAAATATAATCCGTATTTTTCAACTTGTTTATAGAAAAATCTTTTGCTTAATTTTTTGAATTTCCGCCTCCAATTTTCAAGAATACTCTTATTCGATTTTAGGTTTGCATTATAGGTTAACCTCGCAAAACAAAGACTTTCTCTTAAAAGTTTATGTTTTATGTTCTCTTTGTATTCCGGAATATTAACATGAGTAAATTTTGATTTCGGAATACTAATTTCATCGTGCATCAACAAGTTAAAGTTATGCGCTAAGAAGATCTCAAAATTTTCAGACGCCAGTTTTATAAAGTCTGAAAGCAAATAATTTTTAATACCTGTACCATCAGGGATAAAGATGAGAAGTTTCCTTTTAGCAGACATTTGTCATCAGTTTTTTAATGATGAAATCCTCAGTCATTTGCATTGAATCAAATGTTGCGCCTGCGATATGAGGTGTTATGATACAATTAAATTGTCTTTGATCTACTGAAAACAAGGGTGATTTTTCATAATCTGAGCTTAATTCCTTATAAATAACATCTGTAGCAACTCCTCTTATTCTTTTTTTAATCAAAGCTTGGGCTATAGCCTCTTCATCCCAAACCTTCCCTCTTGATGTATTGATTATGCAAGCTTTTTGCTTCATCAAATCAATTAAATTTTGATTTACAAATTTAATATTACTATCATTTAAAGGTATATGAATACTTATAAAATCTGAAATTTTAAATAATTCTTCTACTGATGTTACATTTTGAACAAGCTTTATTTTTATACTTTGATTGGTATCATAACCCTTAACAGTCATACCAAAGCTATTACCGAAGTGGGCAACTTGTTTACCAACGCGACCCAATCCTAATATGCCTAAAGTTTTACCTTTCAGATTGAAGGATTTAAATATATTCCTATTCCACTGTTTTAACTTTGTGTGCTCGCAAGCCATGTTTAACTTGCGGTTTATTGCCATTAATAGCGTCCAGGTATGTTCTGCTGTTGAAGGAATCGTATTTAAAAATTCGCGCTCATTTTTTAAGGAAATAATTTTTATATTATTCTCCTTACAAAAATCAAGATCAATATGGTCAAGCCCTGTTGTAGGCGTACAGATTACTTTTAGATTAGGGGCATTGCTCAGAATTTCTCTTGAAAATACAATACCTAATCTAACAAATAAAATATTTGCTGTATGTATATATTCACTTAGCTTTGATATATTATCCAAACTGATAACTTCAAATTTTTTTTTTAGGATTTTTAATCCCTCAGGAGAGAAATCCATTGGTTCAGTGATAATGAGCTTCATATTTCTTTATTATCCCATGATTTTATTAGTGCTTTGCCTATGATGACGTCCCTTGGTGAATCTATATTAAGTAAATGCTCTGGATTCATTATGAAAGGTTTTTTATACTCAGGCATAAATGTTTTTTGTTTTAATAATGCGTCTGTTTTAATGGCATAAAAGCATCCGTTTCTTAGAAAAACTTTTTTAAGGTTTTGTCTGTGTTTATTTTCACTTTTTGTATTTAATGGTACGAGTCTGTTGTCTTCGATATTGTACATTCTTGCCGGATGCTGATCTTCCACCGGAACAACACTGATTACACCTTCAAGTTTTTCATCATTATCAAAAAAAGTTATAATTTCATCTAAATCCTCAGAACTCCGCAATGGAGATGTAACCTGAAGCAGAACGATGATATCGAAATCTTCATTTAATTGTTCGATGGCGTGAATTGCCACATCTACAATTGAAGAATTATCATTTCCTAAATAATGGGGTCGTAATTGTTTTGTTATTCTTAAATCTCTCAACTCACTGGTTGTATCTAAAATATTTTGATCATCTGAATTTACAACTATTTTATCTACAATTGGTGCTCCTTTTGCACAGTCAATAGCTCTCTGAATAAGAGACTTGCCCTCAAAGACCATTGTGTTTTTTTGAGGTACACCTTTTGATCCTGCTCTTGCAGGGATTAGTGCCAATATTTTGAAGTTATTTTTATTCAATTTTTTTGATTTGTTTTAAAATAAAACAGTCAAATATAGCATTGTTTTATTTTACTCTTGTAGCTATTTTCTCTTTTGCACTTTCAACAATTTTATTCATATTGAACTTCCAGGACTCAAGGCTGTATAGATTATTAGGAATGCTATGGGGTTTTGGTTTAATCTGCATATAATTTTCCATGGCTGCAAACCAATTATCAGGGTTATCGGGATCATCAACAAGCCAACCAAATTTTCCGAAATCAAGTACTTCAGGAACACCACCAAGATTTGATGCTATACAAAAACACCCACAATGCAGAGCTTCAATAAGTGTAAGGCCAAAAGGTTCAGTCCATTGTGTCGGAAAAAGATAAACATCTGCTTTCCTGTATATTCCCGGTAGATTATGGTTCTCGATTCTATTTAATGAAACTATACCATCTCCGTAAATTTTATCATAAGTTCCCACGATCCACAATTCTGATTGAGGAAATTTTTTATAGAATTTACCCCAGATTTTTAAAATCAAATGTAAACCTTTTTTTGGTCTATCCTGACTGCACCAAAGAAAGGTAGTTTTATTACTTTCCTTTACTTTTCTATGCTTTTTATTAAATAATGATGTATCAATCCCATTATGTAAAACACTTGTGTTTTTAGGGAGGTTTGAATAGATTTTTTTGTTGATTTTAAGAGATAAATTTGTTAACAATATAAGTTCATCTAAAACTTCGAATACTTTACCTAGATTTTGCGATTTATGATACAATTTAAAACCATGAAAAAAATATTGAATATGAATCCTATCCTTTAGTTTTTTTTCTGATATTAAATCACATAGTTTAGATAGAAAGCCATAATTATCTATAACTTGTATTATATACTTTTGAGTCGGGTTTTTTTTTGTAAGTTTAAGAATTATATCGAGAATATGATAAAATCTATTTTTTAGAATTTTAGATTTTAGTTTGTATAACAATGATTTTTTGTAGAATAAATATTCAACATTATTATATACAGAATGTTCTGGCCTTGGACAGATAATAATGTCAATTTTATTGTTTTCATTTTTTATATAGTTATCATACAAAGTAGTCCAGCTTCCTATTTTATGATATGGAAGTGGTAAATGTGAAATAAGAATTACTTTACTTCTGTACATTTTTTTGAATAATAAATTTTCTTGCAAAAGCACTCTTTAACTTAATCAATAATTTAGGCTGCTTAGATGGCATCTTATTTAAAAATAAATATGGAACAGAATTCTCCATTTCAATTTTCTTAAACTTATCAATCATCCAATTTTCTTTTACATTTCCCAAATGATAAGTGTAGTTTTTAAAAGTTGTTAGTCTCCATAATCCTAGTTCATTGACAGGGAAGTCAATATATTTTTTCATAACATGACCTCCCATTTTATATTTACTGGGTTTAAAATTATAAAAACTTTTCAGACATTCTCTTCTATAAGTTGAACATGAATGACCTGAACCGATCACGGCTTTTACATTATTAGATAGTATAGTCTTTAGTTTTATATTCTCAATATCATTAATTTCTCGTCTTACGCTAGTATAACCTAATTTAACATCCTCATAATTATCTGGAGATTCACTCGTAATATTTCTATTAAGCGCATTTTCAAAAAAAATATTTTCAGTTAAATAATTTTCTCCTAAGGGGTTTGTTGAAGAACCGACCATTCCAGCTTTAGGAAAAGCTTTATAAATGTCATAAACTCCTTTTTGCCAACCATTTTTAAATAATATATCTGCGTCGGTTAAAGTGATTAAGTCAAAATTATGCCCGCTCAGACCTTTAGCAATGGCATTTATCTTTCCTATGGCTGACGTATGAATGACTTCATGAATTTTTTTATTTTTTAGACACTGGTCTAAGTATGTTCTAACTTCCTGGCAGGATCCGTTATTGACAACAGAAATAAAGGTTTTATTGTGTGTTGTAAGGTAAATGCTTTCAATACAAAGCTTTAAAATCTCAAGACCTTCTCTATAGTATCCTTTTAATTCAGGAAGAAATACGGGAATAATTATCTGATGAAAAGCTTTGTTTTCAACTTTATTATTATCTCTAAGTTTAGCAGGGTTTTTTCCTAAACGCATTGGATATACTTTGCTTTACCTTAATATTTATATTGTAAGCAATAAGAAAGTTAGATTCCTTATTTATCATAACTTTAGGATATTAAAAAGTAAAATATTCATTTTATTAATCTGAGCCCTTTTTTGGAAATCGTAATAATCAAAATCACAAAGCAGGATCTAATCTTTTTAAAAAAGTTTGACTCTTCTTTTATTATGTCTCTAATCTCATTTAATAATCTAAAACCTAAGTTTAATCTATTCTTTAGTCCATTTGTATTAACCATCAAAAAGTAGTAGGTTTTTAACAACTTAACTCTTGTATAATTTTTATAGCATATACGAATTTTGCTTTCTACTAAATTAGCACTTTTAAATGTTTTATAATGATATGTAAATATATCTAGTTTTTTTTCTGTATTCAATTTACTTCTTGAAATAGAATTTTTAGATAATCTTATATAGTATAAATTAGTATCATTGTAAAAATAGTACTTTGGAGAATTTAAAATCATTCTGAAGTGAAATTCAACATCTTGTAATTTCTTTCTTTTTTCATCGTACAATTTTTTACTTTTTAAAAATGATTTTTTCCATAATGGTCCTGCAATATGAATATGAAATATATGTTTCACATAAGTTAATGGATTAAGCTTAATTGATTTAGGCTTAGAATGTCTAGCTTTACAAAATTCTGATTTTTTTCTAAAATATGCCCCATAACAAAATACAACATCCAGATCTTTTTTCAAGCAATTAACTTTCAGTTCTAAGAAATTTTTTTTCATCAAATCATCATCATCAAACCAATTCACATATTCGCCCTTGCTCATTTTAAACCCATAATTTCGAGCACCATTACCACAGGAAAGGTGTTTATTAGGTCTTTTGAAATATTTAAAACGGCTATCTTTTTTAGTATAATTACAAACCACTTCATATGTATTGTCGGTAGAGCCGTCATCCACAATGATGCATTCCCAGTATTGATAAGTTTGTGCTAAGACAGAATCTAAAGTTTCACCAATTAATTGCGCACGATTATAAGTAGGAATAATAACAGAAACTAAAGGTTGCTTTTTCATTATTCAAGTACTTAAATTAAATAATATTTTTTTCTAATTTATTATGCTTATAAAGGATAATACTCCTTCCTTCTGCCTGAAGATAAAAATGAGTGTTTTCAGTTTTAGTAATTAAATTGGTTATAGCTTTGGAGCTTAAATATTTATTGTAATAAGAGTTTACATTAGTTCTCATTTGATCAATTTTTTCTAAATTAAATTGGTTTACTCTATCTGAAACCTGTTTTAATTCATCTTTATCTTTATAAATCAAACAATTTACATTATCCTCTAATGGTACGGGAAACATATTTGCATATATATCTTGTAGAATTGGTATACAATTGCAACACATAGCTTCAATTATATTATGAGAAAGCGGCATTCCTCTTCCTGGTAATGCCAAAAAAAAAGAGCTTCTTGATAATTCTTTAAATAAATCACTAGGAGTCAAATTTATGGTTTTAGTATCATAAATTAAAAAATGAGATTTAGAGTGTGAGTTGTAAACATTTTCAATATTACTTTTATTATTTACATAAATTGTATTATCAAGATTTTTTAAAAATTGAACAATTTTATACCTAGAAATAACGCCTTTAAAAATCTGGGTTTTGTTGTGATGTATCGCACTAATCGTACCAGCAAAAAAAGCTATTCTATTAGCTTTGTTGTTTTTAAAAGGTTTAACGTTTTTGGCATATATTAAAGGATGCATACACATTGGTACAATCTTTTCTCGCTTTTTATTTATAAGAAGTGCACTAAAATAATCAGTGTCAATGACTATTTTCTTTATGACATTCATTTTTCTAGTATATTTGAAATACAAACCATTTTTAAATATTAATCTTTGGTATTTATCATAATACATTTGTAATAAGTCATGTTTTTTTACATTCAAGACAGGTTTAAAACCATTGCTTGATAGCATGTAAAAAAAAGGATATAAATATCTATTAAATTTACTTTCAACAGGCTCGATAATTATTACCTTATTATGTATTCTTAAATTTTTGCCATATTTAGAATGTATGTAGTACCCTTTTATCCATTTTATGAATTTATTTATTTTTTTCACTTTTATAAATTCAAATTTAACCAATTCACATACTCTCCCTTAGACATCTTAAACCCATAATTCCGCGCCCCATTACCACCGGGGAGATGTTCATCGGGTCGGTGGAAATATTTAAAACGTGAGTCTTTTTTAACATAGTTACCAACCACTTCATCGGTATTGTCGGTAGAGCCATCATCCACAATGATACATTCCCAGTTTTGGTAGGTTTGCGCCAGGACAGAATCCAGGGTTTCGCCAATCAAGTGCGCCCGGTTGTAAGTGGGAATAATGATAGAAACGAGGGGTTGATTTTTCATGACCTGTTACTTAAAACAAACAATATGGCTATAAAAATTCTTATTAGCATTGCTTTCTATTTCAAAACCTAAGGTTATTATATTTTGCAACATCAGTTTCAATAGGCTATTGTTTTGTGGTATTTTAATTCTAGACTTTCTAACAAATTAGCAATTCTCTTACCGGCATTACCATCGCCATACAAGTCTGAGGTTTGATATCGACCTTGATTACGTTGTACGTCTATAGCTTTGCGTATGTCGTCTCTATTGTAACCAACATCAATAACATTTGGTCCGCGAAGCCTTTTGTATTGCCTGCTCCCAATATTTACAACTGGCACTCCAAGGTAGGAACATTCTCTAATTCCAACACTAGAATTTCCAACCAGTACGCTGGCATTATTAAGCAGGATTAAAAAATCTTCGGAATCCATATTCTTAAAAAAATGCACATGCTTGAGCTTAAACCTTTCCCGATAGGATCGTATTCCGGTAGAGGTTCCATCGGCTCCGGCATCTATGTTGGGCCAAAACCATAATACTGGGATATCTAAATCCTTAATGGCATCTAGCGTAGCTTCTACATTGCGTCTGGAATCATGATATTCTGTGGTAACAGGATGTTGCATCACCACGGCAAAAGACCGGCTTAAGTCCGGTTTTGCACCTACACCTCCGTAACTTTGATAAGGATTAAAGTTGAGGTGCTTTACCGATTTTACTTTTCTGGCAATATCTATAGAAGGACAGCCCGTTTTAAAAACTGAAGATTCTTCTTCCCCAAGTTTTAATAAGCGTTGACGCGAATCTTCTGAAGAGGCAAAATGATAATCTGATAACTTTGTAATGGCATGCCGGACTTTTTCATCAATATTTCCGGTAACTTCACCACCTTGAATGTGCGCTAATGGAATATTCATATACGAAGCTGCTATGGCCGTAGCCATGGTTTCAAACCTATCTGCAATGGTGACGACGATGTCGGGCTGCAAATTTTCAAATACACTGGATAATTCCAAAATTCCAATTCCCGTGGTTTTAGCTGCAGCTGTGAGATTCTCGCCTTCAAGAACGTTAAACACTTTTGCCTGTATCTTAAATCCGTCTGATTCTATGTAATTCACAGCAGTTCCGTAGCGTTTTAATAACGCAGAAGCCGCAACAACCAGATTTAATTCTAGCTTAGGGTGCCTTTCAATTGCCTTTAACACCGTTTTTATACGACTGTATGAAGGCCTTGCTGTTATTACAACACATATTTTACGTATATTCATAAAAAGAAATATGGAGTAAAAATACTATTTTGAACAATTATATGACAATTATATCATTTCATTTTATCTAAATTTGACCCTAAAGATTAAAAATGCAAAAACAAACATTGTTTACAATAGGTGAAGTAGCTCAAGCGCATGATGGCAGTTTAGGAATGGCATATGCCTATATTGATGCATTAGCCAAAAGGGGAGTAGATGCTGTTAAATTTCAATTACATATAGCTGAAGCCGAGAGCAGTGTTCACGAACCTTTTAGAATAAAATTCAGTTATGAAGATAAAACTCGTTTTGATTACTGGAGGCGTATGGCGTTTACGATTGCAGAATGGGAAGGTTTAAAAAGGCATTGTGATGAGGTAAATATAGAGTTTTTGGCCTCGCCGTTTAGTAATCTTGCAGTAGATTGGCTTGAAGATATTGGTGTTAAGCAATATAAGATTGGATCCGGTGAAGTGAATAATCACCTTCTGCTTCAAAAAATTTCTAAAACCAATAAACCGGTTATATTATCTTCCGGCATGAGTTCCTATGACGAGTTAGACCGGGCTATTGAAATTCTGACTCAAAATAATACTGAAATCACTATTCTTCAATGTTCAACGGCATATCCAACTAGTGCAGAGCAGTATGGCCTTAATCAAATTGAAGCATTACGGTCCAGGTATAAATGCACAGTGGGTTTTTCTGACCATTCCGGAAAGGTTTCTACGGGAATAGCCGCCGTTGCCCTTGGTGCCGAAGTGCTTGAATTTCATGTCGCTTTCTCCAAAGAACAATTTGGCCCTGACTCATCGTCCTCCTTAGACCTGCAGCAGATTTTACATTTAATTGAAGATGTAAAAGATATTTGTAGGGCCAACAATCATCCTGTTGATAAAAAAAATAATGACGTCTATGCACCTCTCAAGTCTATTTTTGAAAAATCCTTGGCAGTTAATAAAGACTTGCCTAAGGGACACAAAATAAGATTTGAAGATCTAGAGGCCAAAAAACCCAAAGCACAAGGAATTGATGCAAGCTTATTCAATCAGGTTATTAGCAAGCCACTTCAAAAGGACATTAAATCCTGGTCATTTCTAACTCAAGAATATATCAATTTATAAACCCCCGGATTTCAAGGAACCTGCTATGGTTTATTTTTTAACGAAGAGAAAGAAAAGTAGAAATTATTTACACGTCTTATTATTTGGTGTATTTGGTATTAAATCTCAAATCTAATTACAAAAATCCCAAATCAATACTCTGCCTGTGTTTCAAAAAATTCATTCTGAAACCCAATCAAATACAGCTTTGTCTTGGCTCGTGTGCAGGCGGTATAGAGCCATCTTAGGCTGCTTTCATCCAAACCTTCAGGCAGGTAGGGTTGTTCTACAAAAACGGTATTCCACTGCCCGCCCTGAGATTTATGACAGGTCATGGCATAACTGAATTTTACTTGAAGGGCGTTAAAAAATGCATTGCCTTTAACTTTTAAAAACTTCTTATATTTAGACGTAATGTCGGCATAATCTTTCATGACTTCCTGGTATAATTCCTGCGACTGCTTGTAAGTTAAAGACGGCGCATTGGAGTTTAAGGTATCCAATATAATAACGGTTTCAAAAGCATTCATGTCGGGGTAATCTACCATTTGGGCTTTGATTTTTGCAAACCGAAACCCGTATAAGTCGTATAGACCTCGCACTTTTTTGATTTCTATGATGTCACCATTGGCAATAAAACCGGCTTCAGACGACGGCTTAAGCCAATAGTAATTGTTTTTGACCACCATAAGGAAGTCCCCGACAGCAATTTCGCCTTCACGCCTTAATATCCGTTGGCGGATTTGTTGGTTGTACTGGTTGGCCCGTTTGTTAGACCTTACCACGATTGCCGTTTCTTCGTGGCCGTCATTGTCGTAAGCACTATTGATGGCGTCCATGATCTCATACCCGTCTATAAGCCGAATAAGATCGGTTTGGCCATGAAGGTTAAACGTAAAACTTTCTGCAAATTCATTTTGCAAGCCATTACGCATTTCGGTGGCGTTTCTTAATATGCCGGAATCTAATTCCTGTCTTACTACACTAGTCAATTCTATAGGTATAACACGGGTATGGTATTTTCTACTGAGAATGGCTTCATCAAGTGCCGGGCTTAATTCAGCCTTAACCGGCGGAAGTTGAGCGGTATCTCCAATTAAAATGAGTCGACAGTTTTCTCCACTAAACACATATTCAATTAAATCATCCAGAAGCGAATTGCCACTAAACAAATCATCACCGGACGAAAAATCAGGTATCATAGAGGCTTCGTCTATAATAAATACGGTATTTCTAAATTTGTTGTCTTTTTGCACAAAATTGACACCACCTTTAGAATTTTTTTGAGGATAGTATATGGCTTTATGAATGGTTTGAGCAGATTTCCCTGAATAATTACTCATCACTTTAGCGGCCCTACCCGTAGGAGCCATTAAAGAGGCTTTTAGTCTTAATTTAGATAAATTTTTGACCAGTGTCGAAATAATGGTGGTTTTCCCGGTACCTGCATAACCTTTGAGTAGAAATATCTGTTCATTGTCTTGATTTACCAGGTATTTTGATAAATTTTTTAGGGCCTGATGTTGATCTTCAGTAGGGCTGTAACCAAAATCTTTCTTCAGGTTTTTGAACAAGGTCTCATGAGTCATAAGTCAATTTATCTGATAATTTTATTCAAATTAATGAAATTAAACTGAATTTAATGCTTTAAACTTTTGAGATTAAAAAAAAATTGTAGATTTGTGAGCAAGTCTAAACATTATTTAAAAAACATGAAAGTAGTTATTCAAATTGTATTGTGGGTTGTCATAGTTGTATTAGTTTATTTTAACTACAAAGCTATCTATGGGCCGGTAGAATTTAATAAGGCAAAAGAAAAGCGTTACGCGCAAGTTATTAAAAAGATGGATAAATTGCGTAAAGCGCAATTGGCTTACAGAGATATTAATGGTAAATTTACGTCATCTTTTGACAGTTTAACCAGATTTATAGATACAGCAGAGTTTACACTTACGCAAAGAAAAGATACCTCTTACCTCGATCAAGAATATCTAAAAACTTATGGTGTTGATAAAATGGTCGAAGATGTTGTGATTGATACTTTAGGCACTAAGAAAGTCAAAGATTCTTTGTTCAAGAATTATGATTATTCTACATTAGATATTGTTCCAACTACAGATGGCAAGAAGTTTACGATGGAATCCGGATTTATTGAAGTGAATAAAAATAAAGTTCCGGTTTTTGAAGCTAAAGTCAATAAATCCATTGTTCTTGATGGTCTTGACCCGGAATTAATCATACAGGAAAAGCAAACTGTGTCTGTTGATGGTGTTAATGGGGCTTATATTAAAGTTGGTTCTATGGACGAAGTCGATACCAGTGGAAACTGGCCAATTACTTATGGTAAACAAGAATAACAAACTATACCAATTATTTCAAAGATTATCCATCTTGATTGATCAAGGTGGATTTTCTTTTTATTTGCACCACACCAATCCGGAAAAATCTAAATCTGCCGGCAAACATAAAGTTGAAGATATTTTTGGATCAAAAAGCCTAAAATTATTTAAACATCAACTGAAAGACATTTTAAAAACTTATAACTTTAAGGAGGTGAAAGTGGCTTTTGCTAATTCGTATTACGCTTTTGTACCGGAAGATTATTATCATGAAGAGGCTAAAGCCGATTATTTAAAATACAATGTGGAATTATTTGAAGGAGACCATATTACCACAGATTATATTGAAGCTCCTCAAGTGCAGCAAGTCTATATCCCACTCATGAATTACCACAACAGCATTTTGGAGCTTATAGATGAGTTTGAATATCAACATTTTACAAATGTTTTGATGCAGCATGCTCAGCCCAAAGATTTTGATAATGAAAATTATATAAATGTGTATGTCAGACAAAACAGCATAGATATTCTTGCTTACGAAGGCATGAAATTTAAGTTGTGCAATAGCTTTGCCTACGATACAGATTATGACTTAGCTTACTACGTATTGTTTGCTTTAGAACAGCTTAATTTTAATCAGCTTGAGGTACAAATGAACCTTTATCACGATTCAGATCAAACGTCCTGGCTAGAGGTTTTAAAGCGTTACGTTAAACATGTGCATTGTAATCGAACAGATTTAGCAGCTTTAATACAGTAATAATATGCGTATAATTTCCGGCCAGTTCAAGAGTAGAAAGTTTACAGCACCAAAGCATTTGCCGGTTCGCCCCACAACAGACAGGGCTAAAGAGGCTTTATTTAATATTCTTGATCATCAATATTTTTTAGACGAGCTTAAAGTTTTAGATTTGTTTGCAGGTATCGGTTCCATTGCTTTTGAATTTGCTTCGCGGGGTACAACAGATATCAGTCTTGTTGATCAGAATAAAGCTTGCACCGACTTTATTCTTCACACTTCAGCAGAATTAGGCATTGAGCTTAAGGTCTTTACTCAAGATGTTATGCAATTTATGGCGCAGACGCCAAACCGGTTCGACATCATTTTTGCCGACCCCCCCTATGATTTGTCGTATGATGCATTTACCACCCTGATCCAAGCTGTTTTTGACCATGATTTAATGGAGTCTGATGGTATATTTATTTTAGAACACTCTAAGCACACTGATTTGTCATCACATCCCAAACTAAGCCAGGAACGCACTTATGGTAATACTGTGTTTTCGTGGTTTGAAATCTAGAAGGTAGATTCGGGGACTTTACATTTTGTTCGCATTAGTTAAAATTCAAAATTCAAAACTAATAGCTAAAGGCTAAAGGCTAAAGGCTAAAAGTTTGAGCACAGCCGAAGGGTTTCAAACGTTGCCCTGAGCTCAGCCGAAGGGTTCCAAGTTACAAATTCCAGATTCCAGACGTTGCCCTGAGCACAGTCGAAGGGTTCCAGGCGCTGCCCTGAGCACAGTCGAAGGGTTCCATTCTTTATACGCAATACTAATTACTCATTACTACTTTAATAAACTTTCATATAACAAACTGCTTAAAACGCTAATAAACAACATGTTATATCAATTGGAATATGGTCAGCGTCGGTTCAGGGACTACCCTCTACCAACTACCCTCTAATAGCTAAAAGTTTGATCAAAGCCGAAGGGTTTCAAACGTTGCCCTGAGCTCAGTCGAAGGGTTCCAGGCGCTGCCCTGAGCACAGCCGAAGGGTTTCAAATTCCAGGTTTTTATTTTCAGCACTGTGTTATTCAAAATTTTTAATTAATGAAAGTCTTTGGTTGTTTTCCGTTAAACTCATAACCCTATAAACTTATAAACTTATTCATCAGTCGCCGTTTAAAGACTTGTTTTACTTTATAATCATTAGATGTAATTCAAAATTTATAATTCAAAATTCAAAACTAATAGCTAAAGGCTAAAGGCTAAA
>Ga0102928_1001437_pt1 | contig 14909 bp, 13 predicted proteins | sample SalPonR1_B_D1_MG_FD_78504 | JGI IMG/M metagenome (GOLD analysis project Ga0102928, IMG submission 78504) | Salt pond soil microbial communities from South San Francisco under conditions of wetland restoration - Salt Pond MetaG R1_B_D1_MG | ecosystem: Environmental > Aquatic > Marine > Intertidal...
CACGGCGGCGGTCAACGGCAGCATCTCCGGCACCTTCCGCGGGATCGACGCGCAGACCTCGGGGACGGGTGTCATCGACATCCTGACCGGCGCGCTGGTCGTGGGCGACACCGACGACGGCATCGAGGCCGACAGCGTCGACGGCGATATCACCGTCACCCTCGGCGGCAATGTCACCGGTGCCGCGGACGGCATCTCGGCCGAGGCCACCGGCGCGGGCAATGTCACCATCACCGGGGCGGGCGACGTCACCGGCGATTCCGACGGCAGCGGCACCGCGACCGACGACGGCATAAACGCCGCCACGGCCTCGGGCAACGTCGTCGTCGATGTGGATGGCACCATCACCGGCGCGCCGGGGATCGTGGCCACTTCCTCGGGCGGCGGCGATGTCAGCGTCACCGGCACCGGCGACGTGAGCGACAGCCTCGGCACCGCGATCCTCGCCGCGTCGAGCGGTGGCGACGGCAACGTGACCGTCAACCGCGACGGCAATATCGACGGCCAGGACATCGGCATCGACGCCTCGACCACCGGCGACGGCGCCGCCGGCGGTACCGGCAGCGGCACGCTGGACGTGGACGTCACGGGCACCAACAAGGTCGATGGCGGCACCACCGGCATCATGGCCGGGGTGGAGGAAGGCACCGGCACGGTGGATATCGCCTCCGGTGCCACGGTGCGCTCGGGCGTGAACACGCCGGGCGACGGCAACACCGGCGTGCCGAGCACCGGTATCGCAACCGATGGCGGCGGCGTCGCCGGCGGCCAGATCACGGTGACCAACGAAGGGACCATCGACTCCGACAACCACACCGGTTCCGAGGCGCTGGCGGCCGGGGCCTTTGTCGATACGGTCTTCGACAACCTTGCGGGCGGCGAGGTCTTCGGCAACGCGTCGAGCGACGCGGATGCCGGGGCGGTGACGGTCAGCAATGCCGGGGAGTGGGCGCTGAACCCGGGTGGCACCTCGACCTTTGCCGGCGGCAACGACACGATCACCAATACCGGGATGCTGTCCTTCGACAACTCGACAGTGGCGGGCGCCGAGAGCTTCACCAACAGCGGCATGATGGTGTCGGACGGCTCCAGCACGGTGGACGGGCCGTTCACGCAGACCGCCGCCGGCACCCTCGACCAGCAGGACGGGGCCACCGGCGACGACTTCACGATCACCGGCGACGCCCAGTTCGGCGGCACCCTGGCCTATGACGTCGATCTCTCCGGGGTGACGGATGACGGCGATCTGGTCACTGTCGATGGCACGGTGAGCGGCAACGCCGAACTGGCCTTCGACAACACCGGGGGCACCTTCGGCAATCTCGGTTCGCCGATCCCGCTGATCCAATACGGCACCGGCAACACGCTCAGCACCACCCAGAGCGGGCTGCCCAACGCGGGGGCGATCGTCTACAGCATCGTCGATGACGCCGGCAGCAACACCATCCAGTTGGAGAGCGGGCTCAACCCCGGGATCAACGTGGCGGCAAACATCGCCCTGACGCAGTCGATCATCGGCTCTGTCATCAACCGCCCGACGAGCCCGTTCGTCTCGGGGCTGGCCGTGCCCGGGGACAACCCCTGCGGCGAGGGCGCATGGGTGCGCGGCACCGGCGGTCGCGCCGAGGCATCGACCGATGTCACCAACGCGCTCGGCCAGTTCCACAGCGAGATCGATGCCAGTTTCGGCGGCCTCCAGATCGGCGGGGACTTCTCGTGCTTCGACGGCCATTTCGGCGGCTGGGACATGAGCTTTGGCGGGTTCGCCGGGCTCAACAGCGGCAGCACCGACCAGCCGGTCTTCGCCTTCGACGCGGCGACCGGCGGCCTGGACCGCGGCAACGTGACCAGCGTCACCAGCAGCGATTTCGATCAGTATTATGGCGGCCTCTACGTGGTGGCGGCTCGCGGCGGCTTTGTCGCCGACCTGCAGGTCCGGCGCGAGAAGACGGAGTACGACATGCGCAACCGCGCGGCCGGCACCACCATGCCGCCGGTGAATTTCGACTCGCCCATCGGCCTGACCGACCAGAGGATCGACACCGACGCCTACACCGTCAGCGGTTCGCTCAGCTACTCGATCCCGCTTGACGAGAAGGCCGGCCTCGATTTCGTGCCGACGGCGGGCTTTGCCCTGACCGAGGCCGAGACCGACACGATCCAGTTCGAGAACAATCCCGCGAATCCGAACGACGACTCCAGCCTGACCATCGAGGATTCCGAAGTGCAGATCGGCTTCATCGGGGCGACGCTGGCCAAGACCACGGTGCGGCCGGAGGCGGCGAGCGCGATCAACTACTTCGCCACCGGCACCGTCTATCACGACTTCGCCTCCGACACGGTCTCGGTTTTCGAGACTTCCGACGGAAGCACGACACAGTCGAGTTCGGAGCCGCTGGGAACCTATGGCGAGCTGAGCCTCGGCCTGAACTACGTCAAGGTCCTGCAGAACGGCGGCAGCGGTGCTGCGCGCCAGTTCAACACCTCGGTCAGGCTCGACCTGCGCCACGGCGAGGATGTGGACAGCGCGGCGCTGACCGCGCAGGCGCGGCTGCAGTTCTGATAGCCCGGGGGCGGCCGCGGGCCGCCCCCGCGTTTTCCGATACGCGCGGCCGCCGGATGATCGCCCCGGCTTTCAGCGCGACGCTGACGCGCCTGCCCGACGGTCCCGCCCCCGAGACGATCAAGGCGCGGGTGAAGACATCCGGCATCCTGTCGAATCGCCGCGCGCGCGCCTGGGAGACCTTCGTGGAACGCTGGGACGCCAAGACGCAGGCCCACGACAACGGCATGCTCGACGTGTTCCTGACCTGTTTCGCCGAGGCCTACGATAGCGAGGGCGGGGGGTGATCAGGTATAGACCCGCCCGGCACCGGGCGGGACGGGCCCGCCACCGTTGTGCATCTGCCAAGACATCTTCGCGACCGTCAGGTTGCGACGCATCCACGCCCCTACCGCCCTGGCCGCCGCTGCATCCTGTTCGTAGGTCACGTTGGTGGGCAGGTAGCCGCTTTCGAGAATTCGGCCCTGTGCCCTCGCGGACACTTGGTGAAAATGCACGAGGCTGCGCACTGCGGTTTCTAGTGCAGCAAAGCCCGGATGCGGGATGACTGATCTCGTGGAAACCGGGTCGGGCGCGTCCTCGGGCTGCCACGGGACACCACCGATGGCCCCATGCGTGCCGCGAAAGAATTCCTCGCGGTACAGACCTCCGTCTTGTGTGCTTGCGTCGCCGGCCAGTGAGGTTCCGCAATTTCCGAAATAGGGTCGCGAGGCCGAATCGGGATGTCGGCGCGCATGATAGACGCGCGCCACGTTCGACGGCACCACCTCGACTCCAGACAGGTTCACGGCCCGGTCCACGGCATCGAAGAGCAAGAGGCAATCGACGGCGATATCCGCCTCTTTGAGGCGATTGCAGGCATGGATGACCGCCGCCCCGCCACGGCTGTAGCCAGCCAGGCAGACAAACGGGGCGACGCCGCTCTGGGCGAGAGTGTAGCGCACCCAGACCTGCACATGGGTCGCTGCTGCGTCGCCCAGTTCCTCGGTGCGCAGACCTTCCATGGCAGGGCCACGTCGATATCCGGTATGGTCCCACGAGAATTCGCGCTTGAATATGTTTACGAAACTGTCGTGGAAATTTTCCGTATAGGTGCCGTCGTCGCGCGGCCCCGTACCGTCCACTCCGAAATAAATGTGCGTCACGGCAACGCCTTTCGTCTTGTAACCACTTTGTCCTGTAATTCTTGCCCCAGTTTAGGCACCGGGCGCGCGGGCGTGCAACATTTTCCGGATCACCGCCTCCCCCCCCCCGCAGCGTTTGCCAAACGCGCGTTCCATGGTAGCAATCCATCATTGACGCGCGGATTTCACACGGAGGCCCCGGATGACCCCTTTCGCCACGAAACCCTTGTTGATGGCCGGGGCGTTTGCCCTGTCCCTCGCCGCCCCCGCGCCGCTGGCGGCGCAGGAGGCCGGGGAATTCACGCTCGAGCTCAACAATACCGAGGCGGTGGAGGGCGGCTGCCGGCTGACCTTCGTGGCGCAGAACGGCACCGGCACCGCGCTCGACCAGACCTCCTATGACGTGGCGGTGTTCGACGAGACCGGCGCGGTCTCGGACCGATTGATTCTCGAATTCGGCCGCCTCGCCCGCGACAAGACGCGGGTGGTGCAGTTCCTGCTGGGGCGCGGCTGCGGGCAGGTCTCGCGGCTGCTGCTCAACGACGCCGAGGATTGCGTCACCGCCGACGGGGCGGACTCGCGCATCTGCATGGACGCGCTGTCGGCCTCGTCGCGCACCGATATCCTGTTCGGCGGCTGATCCGTGCCCGGATTGCCGCTGGCAGAGATCAGCCCGCTGGGCTGGGCGGTGCTCGGCGCGTTGGCGGCGCTGTCGGTCTTTGCCGCAACGCTGGTGCTGGCCAAGCTGGTGCAGTTCCGCCGCGCGCGGCTGGGGGACACGCGCCCCGCCGAGCAGGCGATGCAATTGTGGCGCGCGGGCGAGCGTGGTGCCGCGCTGACCACGGTGGCGGCGGCGGCGGGGCCGCGCGCGGCGCTGCTGCGCGAGCTGTTCACGGCGCTCACCGCCCATCCCGGCGACACGGCTGCCGCGCAGGCCCGCGGGGCACAGCGCGCGATCGAGGATCTCGCCGCGCTCGAGCGCAACATGCGCGGCATCGAGGCGGTGGTGCAGGCCGCCCCGATGCTGGGCCTTCTGGGCACGGTGATCGGCATGATCGAGGCCTTCGGGCGGCTGGCGCAGAGCACCGGCGCGGCCGACCCGGCAGAACTGGCGGGCGGCATCTGGACGGCGCTGATCACCACCGCGCTGGGGCTGGCCATCGCCATCGTGTTCTACTTCCTGTCGTTGTGGCTCGAGGCGCGCGTCGCCCGCGAGCGCGCGGCGCTGGAAAGCCTGCTTGCCGCCGTGCCCGGCGCGCTGGCGGTGCCCGCCCCGGCGGCGGGCCGCGGCTGAGATGGCCGCGCCTGCCCCGCTCGGTGCCGCCGGGGGCGGGGCGCTGGCGGGCCGGCTGGCCGGGCCCGCGCGCGGTCGGCGCGGCTTCTCGCTGACGCCGCTGGCGGATATCATGTTTCAGTTGCTCATCTTCTTCATGCTGTCGAGCAGCCTGGCACCTTACGCACTTCTGCCTATGAGCCCGCCCGCCAGCGCCACGGCCACCGCCCCCGAGGCCCCCGACCGGCCTGCGCCGCAGGCCGAAACGGCCCTGCCCGCGCAGGTCATATGGCATCTCGGGCGTGGCACGCTGCGCGCCGGCACCGAGCGTATCCCGCTGGCGGCGCTGCCCGCCGCGCTGGCGGCGCTGCGCGAAGACGGTATCGACGATATCGTGGTCTTCGTCACCGAAGCCGCTCGCGCGCAGGACATCGCCGACCTGCTGGAGCCGGTGCGCCGCGCGGGCTTTGCCCGGCTGCAACTGATCGGGGGCTGAGCGATGCCGTCGCTGCTGCCCCGCCCCGCGCCGCGCTTCCGCCCCGATTTCTCGCTGGCGACGGTCAATATCGTGCTGCTGCTGCTGCTCTATTTCCTGGTGGCGGGCGATCCGGCGGCCGAGACCGAGCGCGCCATCGTGCCGCCCTCGACGCGGGACCTGCCGCTCGAGGGGCTGCCGCGCCCGCTGCTGGTGGCGCGGCCCGGCGGTGCGCTCGAACTCGCCGGCGTGGCCGTCACCCTGCCCGCGGTCATGGACCGGATCGCCGCGGGCACGCTGCCGCGGGTGCATCTGCTGGTCTCGCGCGAGCACCCGGCGCGGGCGTTGCTTGATCTGGCGGCGCGTCTTGCCGGGGCGGGGGCCGAGCTGCGGCTGGTCACCCTGCGCCCGTCCCGCCCGGACGGGGACGGGCAATGAGCGCCGCGCCCGGCCCGGTGCCGGTTCCCGGCGCGGCGGGCTGGATCCTCGCCGCCGGGGCGGCGCTGTCGCTGCATGTGGCGGCGGGGGCGGCGCTGGTGCTGGCACTCGCTGGCCCGCCGCAGGCCCCCGCCGCGGCGCATGGCGGCGTCGTCATCCGCAACGTCACCGCGGTGACCGCCACCGCGCCGCGCCCCGGGCGCGCGCGGCCCGAGGCGGTTGCGCCGCGCCGCGCCGATACCGCGCCCGGGGACCGGCTCGCGGCGCTGGACGAGGCCGTGCCGCGCCGCGCCGCCGAGGTCCCGGCCCGCACCGCCGCCCTCGCGCCGGAGCGGCGCGCGGCGGCGCAGGACGGCGCCCGCCGCCTCACCCCCGCCGCCGGGAACCGGCAGATGTCAGGCGAGGTCGCCCCCCGCCGCGCCCCCGCCGCCGCCGGGGCGCGCAGCATGGCGCAGCAGGACGCCCCGCGTCGCGTCGCCCCCGCAGACGTGGCCCCGCTTGCCCCTGGCGAGACCGCCCCCCGCCGCGTTGCCCCCGCCGTGCAGGACCGGCTGCAGGCCGCGCAGATGGCCCCCCGCCGCGTCACTGCGGGGGACGCGGCAAGGACCATGACGCGGCAGGACGCCCCACGCCGTGTCGCACAGGACACCCCCCGCCGCGCGGGCGTGGCGGCCCCCGCGCGGCGCCTGAGTGCCGGGGGCGCGCGTCCCGTCGCCGCGGACGCGGCCGGGCCCGACCCTTTGGAAGATACCCCGCCGCCCCGGACTGCACCGCAGGTCGCGCCCGAGACGCGCGCGGGCCGCACCCCCGAGCGTCGCCGCGCCGCCGCGGTCGCGCCGCCGCCCGAACCCGCGCCGCGCCGCAGCCGCGCGCGCCGGGCCGGGCCGGACCGGCGGCTCTCGGACCGGCAGGCCGCCCCGGCGCGCGATGCGGGCACGGTGGTGCTGGAGCAGATGCGCACGGTGCTGGCCGATCTGCACGGCGCGCCCTGTCACCTGGTGCTGCCGCTGCCCGAGGGGATGCCGGGCTTTGCCGCCATCGGTGCCGATCCGGCGCGGCTCGCCGCCGCGGGGGCGCGGCTCGATCGCGCCTTCGGGCGCGACACGCGCCCGGTGCTTGCCACCCATGCGGTGGCCGGGGGACAATGCGCGGCGGTGGATTTCGTGCACGCCAGCCGGGACGATCCGCGCCGCGGCCTCGGGCTCGACCTGTGGCGGCCCGCCGCCGGCGAGGACCGCCCGCTCACCGGCACGCTGCTGCACGGGGCCACGGGGGCGCTGCACCTTTTGCTGATCGACAGTGCCGGGCAGGTCCACGACCTGGGCGACTTCCTGCGCCCGGTGCCCGATGGCAGCCATTTCTCGATCCCGATGAGCGCCGCGGGGGCTGCGGGCGAGGCGCGTCAACTGCTTCTGGCCATCGCCACGCCGACGCCGCTGCAAACCCTGCCGCCCGCCGCGGCTCCGGTCGCTGCCGGGCCGTTCTTTGCCGATCTCGGGCAGGAACTGGAGCGCCTCGGCATGGTGCCGGACCTGGCGCTGGCGGCCTTCGTCCTCGAGTGAGTCGCCGGGGGCGGCCGCGTGGCGCAGGCCATGGCCGACCGGCACGCGGCACCCGCGTTCGCGGTGAAAAAATCCCTCATGCGGTCGGGGTCGCCGGACATAGTCTTTGACAAGACAGGGCACATCGGGGTTCAATAATGCCGGATATTTGCAGGGGGAACGATTATGTCCGACTCGGGCCAGAAAGCCATAAAGCGCAACCGTCCGCCTCGCGTGCACATCGCCTACCAGGACCCCTATGACGAGACGGCGCAGGTCGAGCTGCCCTTCGTGGCGGGGGTGATGGCCGACCTGTCGGGCAATGCCTCGGCCAAGGACAAGCCCAAGGTCGCCGAGCGGCCGTTCTCGGACGTGGACCCGCAGAATTTCAACAAGTACATGTCCAGCGTGGAGCCGGCGCTGAGCTTCCGGGTCGACAACAGGCTCGGCGGCGAGGAGGGAGAGAAGCTCGGCATCAACCTGACCTTCCGGAACATGGAGGATTTCGATCCCGGCCACATCGCGCGCCAGGTGCCTGCACTCAGGACCCTGCTCGAGGCGCGCGAACAGCTTGCCAACCTGCAGCGCTACATGAACGGCAAGTCCGGCGCGCAGGATCTGCTGCGCAAGCTCTTGTCCGATCCCGAATTGATGAAGATGCTCGAGAGCAAGACGGCCGAGACCCCTGCCGATGACGACACCGGGGATGACCGGGCCGGCAAGGACGACAGCATCGGCTGAGCCCCCGGCGGGCGGGCCGTCCCGGACCACCCCATGCCGCCGTATCCGGCGCGAGCGAAAGAGTGAAGGACAGGATGGAAAAGACGAGCCAACAGCAAGACGCCGCCGTCGAGACCACGGAAGCGGAGGATTTCTCGCAGCTCCTGAAGGAAAACTTCCGGCCGCGCACACCCGATGCCGAGGCCGAAGTCGAGAACGCTGTCTCGACCCTCGTGAAGCAGGCGCTGCAGGATCAGTCGGTGGTCAAGGAGGATATCCTCGACACCGTCGACGAAATGATTGCGCAGCTCGACGCCAAGCTCACCGAGCAGACCAACGAGATCCTGCACGATCCCGAGTTCCAGAAGCTCGAGAGCGCCTGGCGCGGGCTGGAATACTACGTCAACAATTCCGAGCCCGACGCCACGATGAAGATCAAGGTGATGAACATCTCCAAGGCCGAGCTGGAGCGCGAGTTGCGCAGCTATCCGGGGGCCAAGTGGGACCAGAGCCCGTTCTTCAAGAAGATCTACGAAACCGGCCTCGGCAATCTCGGCGGCGAGCCGTTCGGCTGCCTGATCGGCGATTACCAGTTCGACCATTCGCCCTCGGACGTGCGGGTGCTGCGCGACATGGGCAAGATCGCCGCCGCCGCGCACGCGCCGTTCTTCTCCGCCGCCGCGCCGACGCTGCTGGGCATGGACAGCTGGAACGAGATTTCCAACCCGCACGACCTCGGCACCATCTTCGAGACCCCCGAGTATGCCGGCTGGCGCGGCCTGCGCGAGAGCGAGAACGCGCGCTACCTGGCGCTGTGCATGCCGCGGGTGCTGGCGCGCGAGCCCTACGGCCCCGAAAGCCTGCCGGTCGAAGCGTTCAATTTCGAGGAGGAGACCGACGGCCATACCGGCGAGAAATACGCCTGGATGAATGCCGCCTATGCCATGGGGGCCAATATCTCGCGCGCGCACAAGGAATACGGCTGGACGGTGCAGATCCGCGGCGTGCAGTCGGGCGGCGAGGTGATCAATCTGCCCACCCACACCTTCCAGACCGACGAAGGCGGCATGGATCTCAAATGCCGCACCGTAACCGCGATCAGCGACCGCCGCGAGGCGGAGCTGTCCAAGGCCGGGCTGATCAGCCTCATTCACCGCTCCAACAGCGACAAGGCGGCGTTCATCGGCGCGCAATCGCTGTTCAAGCCGCGCAAGTTCCCCTCTGCCGAGGCGACCGCCGCCGACAACCTGTCGTCGCGCATCCCCTACATGTTCGCGGTCTCGCGCTTTGCCCATTACCTCAAGCACATGGTCCGCGACCAGATCGGCTCGACCCGCGAGAAGGACCAGCTCCAGCGCGAACTGCAGGACTGGATCTCGCAATATGTCCATGCCTCTCCCGCCAACGCCACCGAGGCCGAGAAGGCGCGCCGCCCGCTCGCGGGGGCCAAGGTCGAGGTGGTCGAGGACCCGGAGAACCCCGGATATTACAACGGCCGGTTCCTGCTGCGCCCGCATTTCCAGCTCGAGGGCATGGATATCGGTATGAGCCTCGTGTCGCGGCTGCCGTCGAACTGACACGGGATCATGACACCATCCCCCAAAATATCATCTCAATAAGGAGCACTCCAAATGGCTGTTGACATCATTCTCATGATCGACGGGATCAAGGGCGAGAGCCAGATCTCGGAATTCAAGGACGAAGGCATCGACGTCCTGTCCTGGAACTGGGGCATGACCCAGTCGGGCACCACCCACCAGGGCCCCGGCGCGGGCTCGGGCAAGGTGAACGTCTCCGACATCACCTTTTCCAAGTACCTCGATCTCTCGACCCCGGATCTGCTGAAGGCCTGCACCTCGGGGCGCCACATCCCCAGGGCCGAACTGATCGTGCGCAAGGCCGGCGGCGACAGCCCGGTGGACTATCTCAAGCTCGAGATGAACACGGTGCTGGTGTCGTCCTACAACACCGGCGGGTCCAATGACGGGCTCGACCGGGTGCAGGAAACGCTGACCTTCAACTTCAAGTCGTTCAAGGTCACCTACACCCAGCAGAACGAGCAGGGCGGCAGGGTCGGTTCCAGCGATATCGGCTGGGACATCGCGGAAAACAGGGCGTTGTGATCTGCAAGGGGCGCGCCGTTCCGGCCCGTGCCGGCACGGCGCGCTCGTCCGCCGGGCGCCGCTCCGGCCGCCGTTCGACCCCGTGGTCCCGGTTCCGGCAGCCCTGCCCGGCCCCGCCCCGGAGGACCACCATGCGCAGACAGGGACAGAAAGCCCGCGGCCCCGCGTCGCCACAGGCCCAGAGGCTGCAGGTGCCGCTGCTCTACGCCTTCCGCGAGGCCGCGGAGGCGCGGGATTCGCGCAAGCCCGACATCCGCTACGAAGAGGACGGCGCGCGGGTGGTGTCGCAGCGCGCCTCCATTCGCCAGCGCGGCACCAACGAATCGCTGCTCAAGCGCAACCTCAATATCGATCTCGAGCATCTTGCGAACACCATCAACCTCGCCTCGGTGATCGATCTCGACGGCTACCCGGCGATCCGCCGCTCGGTGCTGAATTTCGGCATAGACGACCTCACCCACCTGACCACCGATTCCAGCGACCTGCTGTCGCTCGGCGAGGCGCTGCGCGCAGCGCTCATCGCACACGAGCCCCGGCTCGTGCCGGAAACGCTCAGCGTCGAGCAGCAGGGCAGCGACGTGGAGAACGCACAGCGCATCAGCTTCTTCGCCCATGCCGAGATGAAATGCCGCCCCGTCGATATCCCCCTCGAATTCGTCGCCGAGATCGATGTCGGCTCGGGCAAGGTGGAGTTGCACGGGGTGTCCGGCCCGGGCGGTCGGCGTGCCCGGCCCGCCCCCGGATAGGTCGCCGATGCAGCAGGAATTCCTCGATCTTTACGAACGCGAGCTCAACGCGCTCTACGACCGGGCCGCCGATTTCGCCGCCGAGTTTCCCGGCCTAGCCGACCGGCTCGGCGGGCTCACGCGTGACCGGCTCGATCCCGGGCTCGCCGGTCTTCTGGAGGGGGCTGCGTTCCTCGCCGCGCGCGTGCGGATGAAGGTCGAGGCGGAATTTCCCGTCTTCACCACCGCGCTGCTCGAACAGCTCCTGCCGGGATACCTTGCACCGGTGCCGGCGACGGCGCTGCTGCAGGCGCAGCCGGATTTCACCGCGACCGATCTCGCCGAGGGGCGACGCTTTGCCGCCGGATCCTATCTCGACGCCACCTACCGCGAACGCGAACAGCGCGTGTCGTGCCGGTTCCGGCTCGCCGCGCCGCTGGAACTGTGGCCGCTCGAGATCGACATGGCGAGTTATTTCGCCGCGCCCGCGCCGTTGCAGGCGCTGGGGCTCGAGGTCGCCCCCACCACTGCGGCGGGGCTGCGGATGCGGGTGGTGCGCCGCACCGGACCCGGCATTCCAGACGCGGATGGCGATCTGCCCACCGGCAAGGGCGCGCCGCCGCAGGTAGCGGCGCTGGCGGCGGCCGGGCTCGACCGGCTGCCGGTGCATCTGCACGGGCCGATGGCGGAGATGAACGACCTCTACGAGCAGATCTTCAGCCGCTGCACCCGGATCACGCTGCGCTGGCTCGATGCGCAGGGCGACCCGTGTTTCGCGCCGACGCCGCCGGACATGCTGGGCCAGATCGGCTTTGACCCCGAGGAGCGGCTGTTCCCCGAGGAGGAGCGGCTGTTCGCGGGGTTCGCGCTGCTGCGCGACCATTATATCCTGCCGCAGAAATTCCTCGGCTTCCGGCTGTCGGGGCTCGGGCAGGTCCTGCGGCGGGTCGAGGCACCCGCCTTCGACCTGCTGTTCGAGTTCGACGAGGCGGTCCCGGCGCTCGTGCCGGTGGTCACCGCCCGCACGCTGCGGCTGCATGCGGTGCCGGCGATCAACCTCTTCTCCGAGCGCTCGGCGCGCATCCGTGTGGGCGAGACGCGGCGCGAGCATCTCGTCACCCCGCTGGCCAGCCCGCACGAGAATTACGAAATCCATTCCGTGCAGGCGGTGCGCGCGCTCTACGGCGGCAAACGCAAGCCCGAGCCGGTGTGGCCGCTCTACGGCCAGCCCGCCGATGCCTCGCGGCCCACCGAAGCGCTGCATTACAGCCTCGTCCGCCGCCCCCGGCGGCTCAACACCGCCGAGTTGCGGCGCGGCGTGCAGGGCGATTATATCGGCACCGAGACCCTCATCAGCCTGCACGAGCCCGCCGCCATCGACGACCCCGAGCGCGTGCAGGGGCTGCAGGCCGACCTGCTGTGCACCAACCGCCACCTGCCCGCTCTGTTGCCCATCGGCGAGACCACGGCGGATTTCCGGCTGGTCGAGGACACCTCGGTGGGCTTCGTCTGCATCGCCGGGCCGACCCCCCCGCGTGAGGCGCTGACCGACCAGGACCGGCACTCGGCGCGCGGGGCCACGCGCGGCGCGCGGCTGTGGCAGCTCATCAATTGCCTGAGCTTCAACCTGACGGGGCTGCGCGACCGCCACCCCGACGACCCCGCGGCTGGGCTGCGCGACGTGCTGTCGCTGTTTGCCGATATTTCCGACAGCATCACCGAGCGGCAGGTGCAGGGGCTGGTGGGGGCGCAGACCCGGCCGATGGTGCGTTCGGTGCGTGGCCCCGACGGCTTTGCCCCCGCGCGCGGAATCGAGGTCACGCTCACCTTCGACGAACGCGCCTACGAGGGCACGGGATTTGCCCTGCTGGGCGCGGTACTCGACCGCTTTCTTGCCGATTACGTCCAGATCAACAGCTTTACCGAGACGGTGATCGCGGGGCGCAAGCGCGGCGCGGTGATGCGCTGGCCGCCGCGCTCGGGCACGGGACCGATGCTGTGAGCGGGGCATCGCGCCTCGACCGGCTGCACGACGCGCCGTGGTGCTGGGACGTGCTCGAGCTGCTGCGCGAGCTGGAGCGCAGCCGCCCCGACAAGCCGCGCATCGGCGCGGCGACGCGGCGCGACGAGGAGATCGCCGAGATCCGCCAGGACCCGTTCCTCGCCTTTCCGAGTTGCAACGTCATCCGCGCCGAGCGCCCCGGGACGCCGGACGACCCGATGCAGGTCTTCGTGCAGTTCATGGGGTTCTTCGGGCCCCAGGGGCCGTTGCCGCTGTCGACCACGCTCGAGGCCTATCACTGGCTCACACGGCGCGACGATCCCGCCTTCGCGCGCTTCGCCGACATTTTCTCGACCCGCTTCGTTCAGCTTTTCTACCGGGCCTGGGCGGATGCGCGGCCGATCGTGCAGATGGGCCGCCCCGCCGAGGATCGCTTCCGCGCCTGGACCGGCTCGCTCATCGGTTACGGCACGCCGGGCCTCGGCGGGCGCGACACCCTGCCCGACGATGTGCGGCGGCAGGTGCTGGGGCTGTGGGGCGCGCGGGTGCGCAGCGCCACGCGACTCATCCAGATCCTTCGGCAGGTCATGGCGATGGCGGTTGATCTCGACGAGCGCGTGGGAAGCTGGCTGGAATTCAGCCCCGACGACCATTCGCGTCTCGGCGGGCGGCGCGCCGCGATCGGGCGAAACTGCTGCCTCGGCGCGCGCGCCTGGAGCGTCAGCCACAAGATCCGCGTCACCCTGCATTGCCGCGACCTCGAGGAATACGAGCGCTGCCTTCCCGGGCGGGCGGATTGCACGAGGTTGGGCGACGTGCTGCGCAGCTATCTCGGACCGACCATCGAATCGGAGATTGCCCTCACCCTGCCCGCCGACCGGCTGCCGCCCACGCGGCTCGGGCAGGCGGGGCAACTGGGCTGGACCACCTTCAGCCTGCCGCCGCCCGCAACCGGCACGCAGGACACGACCGACGCCGCCCGCCGGCTCTGCGCGGTGTTCCCGGTGTCTTCCGATCCTCCCGCCAATTCCGACAGAAAGCCACAGACATGACCGAAATCAGCCTCGAAACCGTCGCCGGAAAGCTCAACCGGCTGGGATATGACGCCTTCATGCAGGCGTTGCGCCACGCGCGCGGCGAGGGCAACCGCAATGTCGAGCTGGCGCACTGGCTGCATCACCTGCTGGCCAACGAGCGCAGCGACATGACCGTCACCCTGCGCCATTTCGGCATCGACCCGGGCCGCGTCCAGGCCGATATCGACAAGACCATCTCGGGTTTCCGCCGGAACGTGACCGAGATGCCGGGCATTTCCTCGCAGCTCACCGACGCGCTCGACCGCGGCTGGCACTACGCCACGCTGCTCTTTGGCGAGGCACAGATCCGCTCGGGCCACGTGCTGGTGGCGATCCTGCGCACCCGCGATCTGATGCGCGCGCTGCGCGATCTCAGCCCGCTGATGGCGACGCTCGACGCCGACCAGATCGTGACCGACGCGCGCACCGTCTGGGCCGATTCGGACGAGGACGACATGCGCCCGATGGATGGCAGCGGGCTCGGCGCGGCGGGCGGCGGCGGATCGGGCGAGGACGGCGCGCCCGCGGGGCAGACCGCGCTCGGCCGCTTTGCCATCGACATGACCGCGCAGGCCGAAAGCGGCAAGATGGACCCGATCGTCGGCCGCGACGAGGAAATCCGCCAGGTCATCGACGTGCTGATGCGCCGCCGCCAGAACAACCCGATCCTCACCGGCGAGGCGGGCGTCGGCAAGACGGCGGTGGTCGAGGGCTTTGCCCAGGCGCTGGCCGCGGGCAATGTGCCGCCGGCGCTGCGTGGCGTGCGGCTGCACGCGCTCGATATCGGGCTGATGCAGGCCGGGGCCTCGATGAAGGGCGAGTTCGAGCAGCGCCTGCGCTCGGTCATCG
>Ga0102928_1001440_pt1 | contig 14892 bp, 12 predicted proteins | sample SalPonR1_B_D1_MG_FD_78504 | JGI IMG/M metagenome (GOLD analysis project Ga0102928, IMG submission 78504) | Salt pond soil microbial communities from South San Francisco under conditions of wetland restoration - Salt Pond MetaG R1_B_D1_MG | ecosystem: Environmental > Aquatic > Marine > Intertidal...
CGGATCACCGCCGAGGTGATCGCCGCCGGTATTCCGGGCGATCGCTTGGGCATTCATTGTCACAATGATACCGAAACGGCGGTGGCCGGATCGCTGGCCGCCGTGCGCGCCGGGGCGCGGCAAATTCAGGGCACACTGAACGGTTTGGGCGAGCGCTGTGGCAATGCCAACCTGACCGCGCTGATCCCGACGCTGCTGCTGAAAGAGCCCTATGCCAGCCGGTTCCAAACCGGCATCACACAAGACGCTTTGCAGGGGCTGACCCAAGCCAGCCGGTTGCTGGACGAAATCCTGAATCGGGTGCCAACCAAGCAGGCGTCCTATGTGGGCGCGTCGGCCTTTGCGCACAAGGCGGGGCTGCATGCCAGTGCGATCCTGAAAGATCCATCGACCTATGAGCATATCGACCCGGGCCTTGTGGGCAACACGCGGATCATCCCGATGTCCAATCAGGCGGGGCAATCGAACCTGCGCCGCCGTCTGGCTGAGGCCGGGATCAAGGTAGAGCCGGGCGGTACGGCCTTGGCGCGCATTCTGGACGAGATCAAGCAGCGCGAGGATCGCGGCTATACCTATGACAGCGCGCAGGCCAGTTTCGAGCTTCTGGCACGGCGCGAATTGGGGCAGTTGCCCCAGTTCTTCGAGGTCAAGCGCTATAAGGTGACGGTCGAGCGGCGCAAGAACAAGTATGACAAGATGGTGTCGCTGTCCGAGGCTGTGGTTGTCGTCAAGGTGGATGGCGAAAAGAAACTGTCGGTCAGTGAATCGATGGATGACTGCGGCAATGATCGTGGCCCGGTCAATGCCTTGGCCAAGGCTTTGGCCAAGGATCTGGGGCCGTATCAGGCCGCGATCGACGATATGCGTCTGGTGGATTTCAAGGTGCGCATCACCCAAGGCGGGACCGAGGCCGTGACACGCGTGATCATTGACAGCGAAGACGGGCAGGGGCGGCGGTGGTCGACCGTGGGTGTCAGCGCCAACATCGTTGATGCCAGTTTCGAGGCGTTGTTGGATGCGATCACATGGAAATTATCCCGTGATTATGGCGTGACCGGCGCTGTGGCCTAGATGCAGGGTATGGAGTTTGATGCCGATCTGATCGCCTGCGCGCAATTGGTCGAACGGGGCGATCCCGACAGGTTTGCCGCCGTGATGGCCGCACCGCCACAGGCCCGTCAGGCGCTTTTCCCGATCTATGCGTTCAACATCGAGGTGTCGCGCGCCCCGTGGGTGACCCAAGAAACCATGATTGCCGAAATGCGCCTGCAATGGTGGCGCGATGCCTTGGCCGAAATCCGTGCGGCCAAAGAGGTGCGCCGACATGAGGTGGTCACGCCTTTGGCGCAGGTGCTGGATGTCCAAGGCGCGGACCTGCTGGACGAATTGACCAGCGCGCGCCGTTGGGATGTCTACCGTGATCCGTTCGAGGATATGGCGCATTTCCGGGACTATCTGAACAAGACTTCGGGCAATCTGCTGCTGACGGCGGCGCGATCCTTGGGGTCGGTGCCGGAACAGGTTATCCGGCAAGCGGGCTATGCGCTTGGTGTCGCCAATTGGCTGCGCGCCGTGCCCGCGTTGGAACAGGCGGGCCGGGTGCCCTTGGTGGAAGGCACGACTGATGCGGTGCGTGCCTTGGCGCATGAGGGGCTGGAGGCGCTTGTCGTTGCCCGCAAGGGGCGCCGGGATATTGCCACCAGCGTGCGGCCTGCATTGCTGCCGATGTGGCAGGTCGCGCCCGTGCTGCGCGTTGCTGCGCGCGATCCGCGCCGGGTGGCCGACGCCACGCTTGAGCTGTCGCCGATCCGCCGCCGCGCGGGCCTGATGGCCGCAGCGGCCACGGGCCGCTGGTAGGCGACCGGGACGCTGGTAGGCGATCAGGCCATCATTTCCTTGGTCGCGGTCAGGGCGATGTCGGGGTAATCCCGTTCCACCCGGTCGATATCCCATTGCAGGCGGGTCATATACACCACGTCGCCGTCGTGATCATGGGCGATGTGCTGTTTGTTTGCGGCGGTAAACTTGTCGACCGCGTCACGTGGCCCGTTGACCCACCGGGCCGAAGTGAATTGTGAGCCTTCAAAGCGCACGGGCAGGCCGTATTCCATCTCGATCCGGCTGCCCAGAACCTCGAACTGTAGCGCGCCGACCACGCCCACGATAAAGCCCGACCCAAAGGCGGGCTTGAACACCTTGGCCGCGCCTTCTTCGGCGAATTGCATTAGGGCTTTTTCAAGGTGCTTGGCCTTCATCGGATCACCCGCGCGGCAACTTTGCAGCAGTTCCGGCGCAAAGGACGGGATCCCGGTCACGCGCAGGGCCTCGCCCTCGGTCAAGGTGTCGCCAATGCGCAACTGGCCGTGGTTGGGGATGCCGATGATATCGCCGGCCCATGCCTCTTCGGCCAATTCGCGGTCCGACGCAAGAAACAGCACCGGGTTGGAAATTGCCATGGGTTTCTTGGTGCGCGCATGGGTCAGTTTCATGCCACGCTTGAAATGCCCACTGGCCATGCGAACAAAGGCCACCCGGTCGCGGTGCTTGGGGTCCATGTTGGCCTGCACCTTGAACACAAAGCCGGTGACCTTGGTTTCTTCGGGGGCGATCTGGCGCGGTTCGGCTGATTGCGGCTGTGGTTCGGGGCCGTAGGTGCCGATGCCGTCCATCAACTCCTTGACGCCGAACGAATTGATCGCGGAGCCAAACCAGATCGGCGTCATGTGCCCTTCAAGCACCGATTGCGGGTCAAGCGTGGGCAGCAATTCGCGCGCCATCTCGACCTCTTCGCGCAGCTTGTCGACCAGATGATCGGGCACATGGCGGGCCAGCTCGGGATCATCCAAGCCATTGATCTGGATGGATTCGGCCACCTTGTTGCGGTCGGCGCGGTCCATCAGCTCCAGCCGGTCGTTCAGCATGTCGTAGCAGCCGATGAAATCACGGCCCACGCCAATGGGCCAACTGGCCGGGGTCACGTCAATCGCCAGATTTTCCTGAATTTCGTCGATGATATCAAAGGTATCGCGGCTTTCGCGGTCCATCTTGTTACAGAAAGTCAGGATCGGCAGGTCGCGCAGGCGGCACACTTCGAACAGTTTTTGCGTCTGGCTTTCGACACCTTTGGCGCCGTCGATGACCATCACCGCCGCATCCACCGCCGTCAGGGTGCGATAGGTGTCTTCGGAAAAATCCGAGTGGCCGGGTGTATCCACCAGATTGAACCGGAACCCACTGAAATCAAACGACATCGCCGAGGCCGAGACAGAAATGCCGCGGTCTTTTTCCATTTGCATGAAGTCCGAGCGTGTGCGCCGTGCCTCGCCCTTGGCGCGCACCTGACCAGCCATCTGAATGGCACCGCCATAGAGCAGAAACTTTTCAGTCAGCGTGGTCTTGCCCGCATCAGGGTGACTGATGATGGCAAAGGTGCGGCGGCGCGCAATCTCGGGCGGCAATTCGGGGCGGTTCGGGGTCTGATCCAACATGAGGCGGCATATAGAGGGCGCAGGGCAGGGGCGCAATACGGGGTGTGGAATGGGCGGTTCTGGATATTGGGCGTTCAGCGCGGCGGACAGGGGGCCCATTGGTGGGCAGGGTTGAGGTCAGGAGGCAAGTCGTCGGAATGGAATTTTTAGGTGACGGCGGCCAGCCCGGAGTGGGCAAATCACCCAAGTATCGAAGCAGTGCTAGCTGACCTTCCGCGTCATGTAGGTAAACCAATAAACCGTCGGACACGCCAAACGTAGCCCCCGCGCGGAACACGGCGCACAGCGCCGCCGCGCATCAACGGGCTGCCCCCCGGCACGGTGATTGGGTTGGTCTAAGCGCATCAAGCATGGGGTGCGCGCCAGTGTTGTGGATTAAGCGCCATGGACCATCGGTTAGACCGCCGCACCGCGGCCCGACGATGCGCGGCCGCGGTCGTTACGCCCCTTACCTTTGGGCCACTCCCTTCAAGTCTAACGGCGGATGGCCACCTCAGGCGATCCCGGCAAGCGCCCCTAAGACGCAGACCACTACCGTGTCGAGGCGCGTTTGAGGATGCTGGCGGCGTCGGGATGGTTGAGCAGCGCCTCGCTGACCTCAAGGTCTTTGTGCGCGCGGTCGCCATGGCCTGATAGCAAGTCGGCCAGTGCCTCGCGCAGGTCTTTCGGCAGGGCGGCGCGGGTGCGGGTATCGACCAGCAGCGTCTCGGCGGCGATCCCTTCGGCATAGATGATCTGATGATGATCGAACAACAGCTGGAAATAGTCGATAAACCCGCCATCCTGTTGCACCACGGAATCGCCATTGACCAGATAGCGCGCCCGCACCAGCAATTCGCTGCGTCCGGCCCCAAGGGCATCGGACCTTTGATAGATGAACAGGCGGTGGTCGGGGCTGACAAATAGGTCATTTTCATTGTGCAACGCGCCAGCCTTGATCCGGATCGGGGCAAACTCACCCACCGCGCGCACGGTGGATTGGCCGATCCAACGCACCTGCTGCGGGCCGTCATCGCGGGTCAGCACCATATCGCCAACTCTCAGGTCTTCGATACGCCGCTGTTCGCCCGAGGCCATGGTGATATGCGTGTCGCGTGAAAACGAGACACAGGCCACCTCGGCAAATTTTTGGTGTGCATTTTCACGATCAATCCCGACAAGCGCATAGCCCATGCGTGGGATCAAGGCCGCCAGTGGCAAAACGTAAACATCCGTCACGTTGCCGCCGTCGTCGACTTCGACAAGGATCAGAATTTCGGTGGTCTGGCCAGTGCCGGACATCATTGTAAGACAGGCATCAAGATGCAGGGTTGCGCCGTGACGGCCCAATGTCGTGTCACCGGCGACACTGAATGCGCCGCTATCGTCGTTCAGCACTGACAGGCGATATTGGCGGGCGGTCTTGCTGAGTTCGTAAGTGTCGTCCAGATCCAGCTCGGCTGCGAATGAAATCGGATCACCCAAATTGGCACCGTTCACCACGCGGAAATCAACCGCCCTGAAGACCGGGATGGATTGGGCAGGTTTGAGCGTTGTTTGGGTCATGGGCGTCCGGCGGCAGCCTGTTTAAAAATACACTGGAAGGTCAGATGGCTATAGGTATATTCCCCGGCAGGCATGGTCAATCATTCTGCGCTTGTCTGGCATTGCCGGTTGATCTGATGTTAGGGACAAGCCAAGCAAATGCGGGAGCACTCAAATGGATCTGGGACTAAAAGGCAAAACAGCGTTGGTTTGCGCGTCATCGAAAGGTTTGGGGTTGGGCTGCGCGCGGGCTCTGGCCGAAGCGGGTGTTGATCTGATCATGAACGCGCGCGGCGCCGACGCGCTTGAGGCCGCGGCGCAGGCGATCCGCGACGATTTTGGCGTGGGGGTGATCACCGTGGCCTGCGATGTCTCGACCGAAGACGGGCAGGCGACCTTGATCAAAGCCGCGCAAGACGTGGACATTCTGGTGAACAATGCAGGTGGCCCGCCGCCGGGCATGTGGACAGATTGGGACCGCGATGATTTCATCGCCGCGCTTGACGCCAACATGCTGGCGCCGATTGCCCTGATCAAGGCGATCGTGCCGGGCATGATGGAACGTGGCTGGGGCCGGGTGGTGAACATCACCTCGCAATCGGTGAAATCGCCCATTCCGGTGCTGGGGCTGTCGAACTCGGCGCGGGCCGGGCTCACGGGCTACGTGGCGGGCACCTCGCGGCAGGTGGCGGGCAAAGGCGTGACCATCAACAACCTTTTGCCGGGCATCCACGCCACGGACCGGGCCAAGGCATTGGACAAGGGCGTGGCCGAGGCCGAGGGCATTTCGATCGACGAGGCCAAGACCAAGCGCTGTGCCACGATCCCTGCGGGCCGTTATGGCACCGCCGAAGAATTTGGCGCGACCTGTGCGTTTTTATGCAGTCAGTATGCCGGGTTCATCATCGGTCAGAATGTTTTGCTTGATGGTGGCGCCGTGAACACCACGCTGTGAATAAAGTGCAAGATAGCGATACGTTTTCCGCCAAGGTTGTGGACATAGGTGGCGGCGTGATCATGTACCATGCCGTGCCATATGGCCAAGCTCCCCGGCGTGGTGCGATGCAAACCCTGCACGTTGATCTTTACCACCCGGCATCGGCAACAGGCCCTGTGCCGGTTTTCGTCTGGTTTCATTCCGGCGCGTTTCGCAGCGGTGGCTACAGTCGCGTGCCGCACAAGGTTATGGCGCGGTGGCTGGGTCAGCGGGGGATTGCCCTTGCGACGCCCGAATATCGGCTGGGGGCACTGAAATCCGATCTGAGCCCCGGTGTTCTGGCCCAGCTGGATGCATTGCGTCTTCTGCGCAGCCGCAAGTTTCGCCGCGATCTGGCGCAAGCCCGGTCGCTTGCGGCGCTGGAGGACTCTCTTGAATTTCTGTCATGGCTGGACAAAAGGCGCGATGACCTTGGGGTGGCGGGCAAGATCGTTCTTGGAGGCAGTTCAGCGGGGGCGATCAATGCATTCAACATCTGCTTTACAGCGCCTTACCTGAAACTTGATCACGCAGGCTCTTTTGGCGGGATCATCGGCTTTTCCGGTGGCTATGCCTACCCGTCGCTTTATGAGCCAGAGAAACTTCCCATCATGGCCGCACACAACCCGGACGACGACCGTGTCAGCATCGCGTCGATCCGAGAGTTGGCGCAACGTGATGCTATGCTGGAATTGATAGAAAGCCGTGAACAAGATCATGGCGAGGCGCGTCTTTGGCGCAATGAGACAAAAGCCGATAGTTTCGGCCGGATCGCTGAAAATGTCTGGCGCATGAGTGGTGTGGACCGCGTCTAGCGCGCAGATCACGGCCCGACAGCCGCCAATCACATTCGCGTGGCGCAGCGGTAAAACGCTGGAGCGGGTCGCAGACGGATGCTAAGGGCAAGCGTCGCCTTACTATTCTGGATCGCCCATGCAAACCGCTGTCATAATTACAATTTTTCTTGTTCTCGTCATTGCCAGTATTGCCGTTGCGCCACGCCGCGTCACCGTCGAGGGCTTTTTTGGCGGCGCGTCCGCCATGGGACGTGCGCCCGGCCTTTGGACCCTTGTGCTCAGTCAGGTGACAACCTGGATTTTTGCAAGGTCTTTGATGAATGCGGCCATCCTTGGCTATTTTTACGGGATCTGGGGCGTGCTGGCCTATGCGGCCTATTACGGCTCGTTCCTGACCGGCGGTTTCATCGTGGGTCGGCTGCGCGACGGCGGTGCCGGATCGGTGCAGGACTGGCTGACCGCACGCTTTGGGGCGGCTGGTGTGGCCTGCTATAACATCGTGATTGCGCTGCGGCTGTTGTCCGAAGTGTTTGCCAACCTGCTGGTGGTCGGGCTGATTTTCGCGGCGGCCCTGCCGACATGGGCCGGGGCCGATACGGCGGCCATTCTGGCGGTGGCCGGGCTGGGGCTGGCCTATAGCGCGTGGGGCGGGCTGAGCGCGTCTTTGCGCACGGATGTGTTGCAGATGACGGTTTTTCTGGTGGTGTTTGCAGCGGCTTTCGTGGCGCTGGTGATCAGCCCATCGTTTGACCTTGGCACTGTCCTGACCGCACCGGGCACAAGCGGCGCATGGAACGGGCAGGTGCTACTGCTGGTGGCGTTTTTGCAGGTGTTTTCCTACCCGGCGCATGATCCGGTGATGATGGATCGCGGCTTTTTGGCCGACCGGGCGACAACGCGCGCGTCGTTTCTGCATGCGTTCTGGATGTCGTCGCTGTGCATCATTGCGTTCGGGCTGTTCGGGGTGCAGGCCGGGTTGGTCGGGGCTGACTATGAGGGCCAGCTTTTGGGCACATGGGCGGCCATGTTCCCGGCTTGGGTCTATGGGGCGCTGTTGATGTCGCTTTTGATCAGCGCGCTGAGCACGCTGGATTCAGCCCTCGCCAGCGCCGCACGGCTGGTGGTGGATGAGTTGCGCCTGTGCCCACGCAGCCTGGTGGGTGGGCGATTGGCTATGCTGGCCTTCATGGCACTTGGCGCGGCCTTGACCCTTTGGGGAAACCAAAGCCTGTTTGACGCTGTTGCCGTCAGCGGAACGGCCAGCATGTTTCTGACACCAGTTCTGGTGGTTGGGCTGGTGCTGAACCGGCACGTTGCCGTTTGGGCGTATCTGGTGGCGTTCGCAGCTGCGGTTTTGGGCGCGGCTTTGTATTTCGCGCGCGGGGCCAGTTGGGCCGCAAGCTTACTGCCCGAGGGGCACAAATACGAACAATTACTGGTGATCTGTGTCGTTGTGTTGCTCGTTGGGTTCGCGGCCGTTTTGACTGGCGCGCGGCGCCGCGATGCCTAAGCGTCAGCGCCTGCGGGCACGCAGGGGCCGCCCATCGGGAAGTGAGATATTGGCCACTTGTTCCGCGATCGGATCGTTTGACAAAGGGTGCAATTGCGGCTCGTAGGCGTCGGGCGCGCGCATCTTTTCCCATGCGCCGTTTACATGCAATTCCAGCCCGGAAAACGCGGCCTTGTAGCCCATTTTTGAACTGCCCGGCACCCAATAGCCCAGATACACATGCGGAAGGTTATTTTGCCGGGCGATTTCAATATGATCTAGGATGATATACGTTCCAAGCGACGCCTTCGCGAGCGCGGGTTCGTAGAATGAATACACCATGCTGACGCCGTCATCCAGAACGTCGGTCAGACACACCGCCACCAAATCCCCGCTGTCGGTGTCGACATACTCGATCACGCGGGTTTTGATTGGCGTTTCTTCGACCATCGCGGCGAATTCGAAGGTGTCCATATCTGCCATGCCGCCATCTGCATGGCGGTTGGCCAGATAGCTACGAAACAGGTCGTATTGTTCTTCGGTGGCCCAAGGCGAAGTTGATCGGCGTTCCAGCTTTTGGTTACGATTCAGCGTTTTGCGTTGGCTGCGCGATGGCGAGAAGTCGTTGACGTTGATGCGCGCCGACAGGCACGCGCTACACTCGGCGCAGGCGGGGCGATAGAGCACATTTTGTGATCGGCGGAAGCCTTGTTTCGACAGCGTATCATTAAGCTGTTGCGCGCCTTCGCCCTGCAAGGCGGTGAACAGTTTCCGCTCCATTCGGTCAGGCAGATAAGGGCACGGCTGCGGGGCCGTGACATAAAACTGGGGGGCAATGGGTAACGTATGGCGCATCAGATGGGGCTTTTTCTGTTCCTACCGTTAAGGTAACAACCTTGAGCGCGTGCGCCAAGTGTCAATAGCGCGCGGGCTGTGGGGAAAATTCACTGCGGTATCAGACCGTTGCGCGACGGTTGAGCGCAACCGTGCCAAGCACGAGGTCGCTTAGGCCTTGGCGGCGTTCCGTGGTCAGCATCAAAACGATTGAAATCACTTGCAGCACAGGCAGACCAAATGAAACGGTCAGGCCCAACGTGTGCAGAAATGCCATCGTCAGATCAAACCGTTGTCCGTCCATCTTGCGAAATTCCAAGGCCACCACGCGCATCCCCCATGTGGCCGATCCGCGCGCGATGGTGATCACGCGATAGGCAAAGCCCACGGTCAGCAACAGAAACGGGAAAAAGAACAAGCCCGTGAATGCGGTGAAAGGCACGATCAAAAGGCAGATCAGGATGATCAGCACTGTGTCGATCACCCACGCCAACAGGCGTTTGGCCGGCACGTCCGAATAAAACTCGGGCTGTGTGGACGGGTCGGGGATATGCCAAGAATAATCACTCATCTCAAAAGCCATATAAGCACGGCGAATATGGAGTGAAAGCCCGACCGAGGCAAAGTTGCAAATAACCCGGCATGGTTGGATCGGTCTTGTTTCATAATTTGGTGAATGCGCCCACTATCGCCCCTGAGATCCCCCTCAGATCGGCCGGGGCGATTTTGAATAGGTGACGCGGGGTGCCCGCCGCGGCCCAGACCGTTTCAAACTCCATCAAGCGCGGATCGAAAAAGGCGCGCGGCTGTGTCAGGTGCCCGACCGGAGACACCCCGCCGATGGCAAAGCCGGTTTGCGACCGGATCAGCGCGGCATCGGCCTTGCCCAAAGGTTCACCGGCTAGCGTGGCGGCGCGGTCGGCCTGCACTTGGTTGCCACCAGCAGTAATAAAAAGAACCGCCTCGCCCGACATATCGCCGCGAAAGATGATGGATTTCGCAATCTGATCGATATGACAGCCGACCAGATCGGCGGCCATGCGGGCCGTTGTGGCTTGGCCCACTTCCGATGGTTGCGCGGGGCATCCGGCGTCGTGCAGGGCTTGCATGACCCGTTTGAGGCTTTTGCTCATTTTTTCTTGTCCGCTTTGCTTGTGCTGCACTATTCCAAGTGCGCGCCCCATTGACCAGCCCCGACGCACAGGTATCAGTAGGGCCATGGATTTTTCGTCACGCATCACCCGTTTGCCGCGCGCCCATGACCCCGATCAGGGCCGCGAAGCCCGCGCTTTGTTTCCTGCTCTGTCGGGTCAGGTGGCTGATTTGATCGAAGGGGCTGCCGGATGTAGCCCCTATCTGAAATCCCTGATCGAAAAGGAACACGGCTGGCTGAAGGATGCGCTGCAAGCGCCCGAGGCAGCCTTGGACCGTTTGATGTCGGATTTGCCGAACGTGGATCACGCGGATTTGCCCGCCGCCTTGCGGCAGGGCAAGCGGCGTGTGGCGTTGCTGACCGGGCTGGCCGATCTGGCCGGGGTCTGGCCGCTGGAGGAGGTGACAGGGCGTTTGAGCGACTACGCCGATTTGTCTTGTGATCTGGCGATGAAGGCCTGCGTTGCGGCAGAAATCAAGCGCGGCAAGCTGCCCGGAAAAACCGAAAGTGACATCGCCACCGCAGGCGGCATGGTGGCCTTGGCCATGGGCAAGATGGGCGCGGGCGAGTTGAACTACAGCTCGGATATCGACCTGATCTGCCTGTTTGACGAAACACAGTTTGACGAAGACGATTACCACGACGCGCGGGCCTCATTCGTGCGCGCCACGCGCAAGATGGCCGCGATGCTGAACGACCGCACCGCCGAGGGCTATGTGTTTCGCACCGATTTGCGCCTGCGCCCCGATCCAAGCGTGACGCCCGTTTGCATGGCTATGGCGGCGGCGGAAACCTATTACGAAAGCCTTGGCCGCACATGGGAGCGCGCCGCCTATATCAAGGCGCGGCCCTGCGCGGGCGATCTGGCCGCCGGGTGGAAATTTCTGACCACCTTGCGCCCGTTCGTGTGGCGCAAGCATCTGGATTTCGCGGCGATTGAAGACGCGCATAACATGCGCTTGCGGATCCGCGAACACAAAGGGCTTGGCGGGCAATTGGCGCTGCCCGGTCACAACATGAAACTTGGCCGCGGTGGCATCCGCGAGATCGAGTTTTTTACCCAGACACGGCAGATCATCGCAGGTGGCCGCGACCCCGATTTGCGCGTGCGTGGCACGGTCGACGGGCTGGCCCTGCTGGCCGAAAAGGGCTGGATCCCCGACGAGGCCGCACAGGTTTTGACCCGCCATTACCGGTGTCACCGTGAAGTCGAGCATCGTTTGCAAATGCTGCGGGATGCGCAAACCCATGATTTGCCCACCTCTGAGGATGAATTTGATCGGCTGGCCGCCTTCATGGGCCGCGACCCACAGGACTTGAAGGCCGATCTGACGGATCGCCTTACCGAAGTGCACGACCTGATCGAAGGCTTCTTTGCCCCCGAAGGCCCCGAGCCCGTGCCAGAAGAGGCCGCAGCGGTCTTTGATGATGAGATCATCAGCCGTTGGCCCAGCTACCCGGCACTGCGGTCGGGGCGGGCGGTGGACATCTTCAACCGGCTGAAGCCCGACATTCTGGCCCGGCTGGCCAAAGCATCGCATCCCGCCGAGGCGCTTTTGGCGTTTGACGGCTTTTTGGCTGGATTGCCCGCCGGGGTTCAGGTGTTTTCCCTGTTCGAGGCCAACCCGCAGCTTGTCGATCTGTTGGTGGACATTGCAGGTACCTCGCCGAAACTGGCGGCGCATCTGTCGCGTCATGCCAGTGTGTTTGACGCGGTGATTGCCGGGGATTTCTTTGCCCCATGGCCGGGCGAAGAGGCGTTGCAGGCCGACTTGGTAGCGCGGCTGGACACAGAACGCGATTACGAGCGCAAGTTGGACACGGCGCGGCGGTGGATGAAAGAATGGCATTTTCGTATTGGCGTGCATCACCTGCGCGGCTTGATCGGCGCGGATACGGCCGGGGTGCAATATGCGGATCTGGCAACTGCGGTGATTGGCGCGATCTGGCCGCATGTGGTGGCGCAGTTTGCCGACAAACATGGGCTGCCTCCGGGCCGGGGCGCGGTTGTCGTCGGGATGGGCTCGGTCGGGGCAAAGCGTCTGAACGCCGAATCCGATCTGGATCTGATCGTGATCTACGACGCCGATGGCGTCGAAGGATCGGACGGGCGGCGGCCCTTGGGCACACGGCCCTATTATGCGCGGCTGACACAAGCCATGATCACCGCCTTGACGGCGCCCATGTCCGAGGGGCGGTTATATGAGGTTGATATGCGGCTGCGCCCGTCGGGCAACCAAGGCCCCGTGGCGGCGGGGTGGCAATCGTTTCAAAACTATCAACAAAATCAGGCTTGGGTTTGGGAGCATCTGGCGCTGACCCGCGCGCGGGTGATTGCCGGACCAGCAGAGCTTGCACAAGATGTTGAAGCGTTTCGCGTGGCGCTGTTGGCCGGCAAAGGCACGCCTGACAAAGTGTTGGAAGAGGTCGCCGCGATGCGCCGCCGCATTGCCGACGCCAAGACCCCCGCCGGCCCTTGGGACACCAAGCTGGGGCCGGGGCGTATGCAAGAGATCGAATTGCTGGCGCAGGCCGGGGCTTTGATGGCGGGCGATGCGGGTCGGACGGTCGAAGATGGATTGCAGGCCGGTGTCGCAATCGGCTGGCTAAGCGACGCGGACAAAAAGGCGCTGTCGCGCGCCTACAGGCTTTGTTGGGATATCTTGCAGGCCGCCCGCCTTCTGAGTGACCGGCCCCTTGATCCGGGCAATCTGGGCGAGGGGGGCGCGGGTTTTGTTCTGCGTGAAACCGGGCATGACACGCTGGCATGCTTGCAGGGTGAATTGGAACAGGCCACGCTATGGGCCGGGCAAGTGATTGATGCCGCCTTGGCACGCAGGCCCGAAGGGATATGAAAATGGAACGCGATCCGATGGATCACAAGGGTCTGATCCGAGAGGCCTATCGCATCGAGGGCATCACAGCGGGCGAATGCCGGTCGATTTTTCTGGATTGGGCGTTGTCCTTGCCGCAAGAGATGGACCAGCGCCAGGCGATCACAACGCTGCTAGAGCGCTACGGCCCGGATCATCAAGAACACCCGATGACGCAGGTCTTGACCGATGGGCTGACAGTGCTTGAGCAACCGCGCAGACGCGGCGGCTGGCGGTCACGGTCGCGCGATTGACCGGTCGGCGCTCGGCAGAAGGGCGCCTGTTTTAGACATGATGAATTCACCTTAATGTACTGCATTTGACGAAATTGTGCCGTATTTCGCGGCGACATTGGCATCAAACAACCAAGGGCGAAAAGCCCTCAGGAGGATGCCATGAACCCGTTTCGATTTATTGCTGTGATTTTCATGGGGCTTGCCGTAACGGGCTGTGCTTCGGTTGAGACAGCGACCCGCAACGCGCCGCTGGACGCGCCGCAAATTCAGGCCGCGCCGCTGTCGTTCGACGTTCAAGAGATCCGCGTCTCGGTGCCCGAAACGCTGCGTGTTTCCGAGGCCAACCGGTATTACCCCGGCGGTGATATCGTTTGGCGCGAAGACCCGCAGGGCGATCGCCACGCCCAAGTCAAAGCTATTTTCGAAACCGCCTTTGCACAAGGCGTGAGCGAAGTTGATCCCGGTCTTGTGCCTGTCATCCTTGAGGTTGAGGTGACCCGCTTTCACGCGCTGACCGAGAAAGCTCGCTATACCATCGGCGGCGTGCATGCGCTGCAATTCAAGATGCAGATGCGCAACCCGCAGACCGGGCAGGTCTATGGCAAGCCGCATGTCATCAAAGCCGACTTCCGTGCGCTTGGCGGGGCCGAGGCGATCAAGGCCGAGCGTCAAGGTATCACGCAGAAATACCGCATCACCAATCATCTGGCACAGGTCATCAAGACCGAACTGACTGACCCCCAAGGCTACAAGGCCGCGTTTCTGGGGATGATGGGCGCGATCAATCAACTCTGATCTTTTCCAGCGTAATGAAACCGCTTAAGGGGACGGCATGACACCGTCCCCTTTTCCAATCATCCGCCTTCGTCCCAAGGCGCAGGCCCGTGCCATCCGGCATGGGTTTCCTTGGGTTTATGACAATGAACTGGTCACCGACAGGCGCACCAAAGCCCTGACGCCCGGAACCATTGCGCTGCTGGAAGATGCCGAGCGCGCGCCCGTGGCCTTGGTCGCGGTCAATCCCAAATCGCGGATTATCGCGCGAGTTTTGGAGCGCGACTGCGCGGCCCGTATTGACGCCGATTGGCTGCGCCAACGGCTGAGACAGGCCTTGGCGATGCGTGAGCGGCTCTATGATGCACCGTTCTACCGGCTTGTCCACGCCGAGGCGGATGGCCTGCCGGGGGTGATCATCGACCGGTTCGGTAACACTGCGGTGATCCAACCCAATGCCGCATGGGCCGAGGTCATGCTGGACGATCTGACCGATGCGGTGGTGGCGGTCACCGGCGTGAAAAACGTGCTGAAAAACGCCAGCGGTCGGGCGCGGGTGTTGGAAGGCCTCGACGATCAAAACAAAGTGCTGCGCGGACAGCCCCCGTCGGCCCCTGTGCCGGTTCCGATGAATGGCGCGACCTATATGGCAGATCTTGTGGGCGGGCAGAAAACCGGGCTGTTTTTCGATCAGCGGCCCAACCACGCCTTTGCCGCAAGCCTCAGTCACGGCGCAAGGGTGCTGGAC
>Ga0102928_1001441_pt1 | contig 14883 bp, 14 predicted proteins | sample SalPonR1_B_D1_MG_FD_78504 | JGI IMG/M metagenome (GOLD analysis project Ga0102928, IMG submission 78504) | Salt pond soil microbial communities from South San Francisco under conditions of wetland restoration - Salt Pond MetaG R1_B_D1_MG | ecosystem: Environmental > Aquatic > Marine > Intertidal...
TTAAAATATTTTTTTTTTATTTTATAATTTTTTTTTTTTTTTTTTTTTTTTTTTTTTTTTTTTTTTTTTTATAGAATCTACATTGATCGAATATATTACGCGATTAAGAATTTTCAAGATTCTGTCTAATTGGTAAATGAAGATCAAATCGATGGTAACCATAATAATGCCAACCAGATCGATAATAACCTTGACAATCCCAACCATGAATATTGTAACCTTCACGATCAAAACCATAACAATCAAAACCTTTTGAATTATAACCATCATCATCAAAATCATCATCATTACAAAATTGATAACGATTATTAAGCCAATGATCAAAAACATCACGTTCAAAATTATCACGATTCATTTTAAAAAAGAGTATATAAAATACATTATAAATAAATATCAAATTAATAAATCAATTTTAAAATATTATTATCATTTTAATAATATTTAATTAGATATTTTCCAAAGTTGGATAAATAATATCTATATCTTTATTTGGATATCGTCGAATAATTTTAATATTCAATTTACCAGTTTTATATTCTTTTGATGCAATTCTAATATAATCAACTTCATCATCAATATCAATTATTGGTTTAGCATTATCTGATAATTGTTTAGCTCTAATTCCTATAATTCTACTTTTTTCATATTTTGTAATTTTAAAGGATGTTCGTTTTGGAATTTCATTAATAACAAAATTATTCTTTTTATCAATAACTTCTTCTTCTTCTTTTTCAAAATTATTATCAAAATGTATTAATTGATCTTTAAATTCTGAATTATCAAATTCTTCAACATCATTATAATCTATTTCATTATTTAATTCATCCATAACATTATCAATATCGATAAAAGTTGTAATTCCATCTTTATTGATCATACTAGTTACATCAAATCCTAAATTGTTAATTACACTAAATAAAGTTCCTGAAGTATTTCGAATTGATCCATCATATCCTATTACAATATTTTCAAATGCTTTAATCATTTGACGATTAATATGACCAGTTTCAGCAGTTTTAAGATTTGTATCCATAAGACCTTCTCTTCCACCAGCTTGTAGAAAGAATAATTCTTCAGGTGTTAATCCGGAATAAAATGAATTACGAATAAAACCATTTGCCTCTGCAGTATTTGATAATGGATCGAATGTTGGTAATAATCTTTTATTATTTGTAATAGTAGGTTGTAATCGATTACCGTGATAATTCTGTTGACCTACAAAACCCATAATCTGTGCTACATTTTCTATTGATCCTTTTGCACCAGATTCAGTCATCATAATAATTGAATTATCATTAGTAAAAGATTCTTCAATTAATTTTTTACCAACTCCTTCTGCAACATTTACAATTCCTTTAATTTTAGTTATTCGTTGTTTTTCCGCAATATCATCCTTTAATTTTCCTCCTAATGATTCTAAATCAATATTAATTTCTACCAATTTCTCTTTAAGAATTTCTTCATTTTTATTTTTGAATCTTTCACCAGTTTCATTATCTTTTTCAAATTTAACAACATCAAGAATACCAACTGAAAAACCATGTTCCATAATCCATCCGTTAATTACAAAATTGCATTCTGTAATAAAATCAGATGTAACTTTAGGTCCATATTTTCCATGAAGTTCTTGAATAATTGATCGTTCTTTATTTCCGATATGATCTTTTTGAATTCTTCCTTTTGTAAGAATTCCATTAATAATAAGAATATCATTATCTTTTTTAATCTTATTATTATAATAAAAATCTTGAGGAAGAAGAATACTAAATAATGATTTACCTGAAAATGGTTTAATATTATGTTTTTTCAATCTTCTACTTAATGTCATTAATCTATTTTTATCTTTAATAAAAGTTGAAAGATAAAAGAATAATTTTTCATTCACTATAATATCATCTTTTGTTAATAAATAAGATCCAGTGACAGAATTCATTACTAAACCCATCATAGGTTTATTTTGTTCTGGTGACATAATATTATACTTTACATTTAATAGATATTTCATTTCTGCTTCAACTTCTAAAGATTGAGGACAATATACATTATTTTCATCACCATCAAAATCAGCATTGTACGGCTGAGTAACAGATAAAACTAATCCAATAGTTAATTGTGGTCGTAATACAGTCTTTTGTGACATTAATGAATGTTTATGTAATGAAGGTTGACGATTTACTACTTGAAAATCATCATTTTCTAAAAATCTTTCAACAGTATCACCAATTTTAATAATATAATTATTATTACGATTAATTGCTTTTACTATTTTTGTTTCAGCTTCAATAATTTTCTTAATCTTTCCTTGTTTATATAAATTCATTACATAATCATAATTAATTCTAGAAACTTTACATGGTTTTGTCATAATTGAACTCCATTGTTTTGGATAACCAAAATAACCAAAAGCAATATCTGATTCTGGACCGGATACAGATCTTGATCCATAATCAATTCTTTTACCCATTAATCCAGTTCTCATTAATCCTTTTTTACTTTGAATAATACCAATAATACTTTTGAATTCTTTTGTCATTCCTTTCTTTGTAGTACTATCACCACCATCAAATAAAAATTCAATCTTTTGAAATAAATTTCTATAACTATCTTCTGAATTAAATTTAATATGTTTATCTAATGTTTGAACAATTTGAGTATAAATTTCAGTTAAATCATTATTTTTTTCAACACCTTCAACAAGATTTGGAGGTCTTGAAATAGGAGGAATAACTAATAAACTTTCAAATATGAAATTACGAGGATGACTTTTATTTGAAAATCCCAAATATTCAGAATCTTCATCAGAAATATTATCTAATATTTTTTTAACTTCTTCAATAGGCATTGGAATTTCAACACCAGAATTTTTCTTTATAATATGAATAATTCCTTCTCTTTTTCCACCTTTCTTATCATCACTATCTTTACTTTTCAATGTAAATGTTGGATTTTTTTGACATTCTATAATTTTATTATTTTTATAACGACGAGAACAATTTGTAGTCTTTGATTTTTCTTTAATATATTTCAATATTGCATTTCCTGAATATTTTAATATTCCTTCTAATTCAAGTAAATCTTTATCTAGTATTAAACCACCACAAGATATACAAATAGATGTAAGAACAGCAATTAATTCATTTAATGTTTCCGGATTATAAACATAATTTAGTTTAAAATCTAATAATCCATAATGACCTTGACAATCTAATAATTGACAATATTGACAAGGTATTTTATTATTTACAATTCCCATACGAGGATCATTTAAAGATCCCATATCAACTTTTAAATTATTTTTAACTTCAATACCATTTGAAACTTTTTTCATTTGTTCATAAGAAAATAATGAAATTTCAGATTGATAAACAACTAATTCAGGTAATTTATTTTCCTTTAATACTTGATTTACTTTACGACTATCTTGTTCTCTGGATGTTACTCTTTTTTCTTCAACTTTCTCTTCTACTTGAGTTTCTCGATTTTTTTGAAACGGTAAATCATTAATAATTTTAGAGTTAAGTAAATTCATTAATTTTTAAGATTTATTAAATATTTAAATATTTCAAATATTTTACGAGAATATTTAAATTTAAGAAAAATATTATTCATTTAAATAATATTTTAAGATTCAATTGGATTATGATTACAACTATTTAATTCTTTAAAAGAAATTAATTGGATTATGATTACAACTATTTAATTCTTTAAAAGAAATTAATTTGATTATTATTACATTGTAGTATATCTATTTTTTTATTTAAATTTTTAAAAGATGTAATTTGATTATAATTACAATTTAATATTGAAATATTTACATCTAAATCTTCAAAAGATTTAATATTATTATTATCAATAATTAATTCATCCAAATCATTATTTAAATATTTAAATGAATTAATTTGATTATGATTACAATTTAAAGCACTTAAAATATATTTTATTCCTTTAAATGATTTAATTTGATTATAAGAACAATCTAAGCAATTTATTTTTACATTTAAACCTTTAAAAGATTCAATTTGATTAAAACTGCAATTTAACATTATTATATCATATTTTAATCCTTCAAAATATTTAATTCGATTATTATGACAATTTAATATTTTTATTTTTACATTCAGATCTTTGAAAGATTCAATTTGATTATGAGAACAATTTAATATTTCAATATTTATATTTAAATCTTTGAAAGATTCAATTTGATTATTTTCAATATTTAATTCATTTAAATCTTTATTTAAATACTTAAATGAATTGATTTGATTATTTTTGCATATTATATTTTTCACTTTCAAATTAAAATATTTGAAAGATTTCAATGTATTATCATAGATATCTAATGTATCAATTTCACATTGAATATTTTGAAATAATTTAAAATCATTAATTTTATAATTAATGATTAATGATGATATTGGAATATTAATATTTTTTAAATATTCGATATCATTTTTATCATTAATAATCATTTTGATGAAAATATTATTTATGTTAAATAATATTTAATATAATTCAATATCATTATTTTTACAATTTAAATATTTCAAATTACATTTTAATCCTTCGAATGTAATTATTTGATTATTTTGACAATATAATTTATACACTTTCACATTCAAATCTTTAAAAGAAGTAATTTGATTAGAATTACAATTTAAAACTTGTAAATCATATTTTAATCCTTCAAATGTTATTAATTGATTATTTTGACAATGTATATAATGTACTTTCACATTTAAATCATTAAAAGATTTAATTTGATTAAAACTACAATTTAAATATTTCAAATTATATTTTAATCCTTCAAATGTAATTAATTGATTATTCGGACAAAATAATTCTTTCACTTTCACATTCAAATCTTTAAAAGAAGTAATTTGATTAAATCTACAATTTAAATATTTCAAATTATATTTTAATCCTTCAAATGTTATTAATTGATTATTTTGACAATGTATATAATGTACTTTCACATTCAAATCTTTAAAAGAAGTAATTTGATTAAAACTACAATTTAAAACTTGTAAATTATATTTTAATCCTTCAAATGTAATTATTTGATTATTTTGGCAAAATAATCTATTTACTTTCACATTCAAATCTTTAAAAGAAGTAATTTGATTAAAACTACAATTTAAAATTTGTAAATTATATTTTAATCCTTCAAATGTAATTAATTGATTATTTTGACAATATAGTTCATTTATTTCAACATTCAAATTTTTAAAAGAAGTAATTTGATTATTTTCACAAGATAATATATTCAATTTTACCTTCAATCCTTCAAAAGATGTAATTTGATTATTATTACATAATAATATATGAATAGAAGAACTTAAATATTCAAATGAAGAAATATTATTAAAACAACAAATTAATTTATTAATATTGGTATTATATAATCCCTTAAAACTTTTAATTAAATTATTTTTACAAACTAAATATTTTATTGATGATAATCCTTCAAAAGAAGTAATTTGATTATTATTACATTTTAATTTTTCAATTTTAATATGATTTAATCCTTCAAAAGAAGTAATTTGATTAAAACTACAATATAATTTATTTATTTTTATTTTTATTCCTTTGAATGTTGTTAATTGATTGAAATTACAATTCAATAAATTAATATTTACATTTAAATCTTCAAACGATTTAATATTATTATGTCTAATATCTAATTCATTTAAATCTTTATTTAAATACTTAAATGAATCAATTTGATTATTTCTGCATATTATATTTTCCACTTTTAAATTAAAATATTCAAAAGATTTTAAAGTATTATCAACTATAATTAATGTATCAATTTTACATTGAATATTTTGAAATAATTTAAAATTGTTAATTTCGAAATTAATACATAAAATATCAATATCTTTAATAACATTTCTCAATCTATCGATACCTTTTTCATTATTAATTCGAATGTAATTAACCATTTTAAATTATATATTATTCATTATAATTTCAGTTTTATTTACAATCAATTCGACAATCACATAATGATTTCATAATTACATATATGATAATTAATATAATTGACATGACAAAGAATAATATATAAATTAAAAATCCTAAATTCATTTCATCCAAAGCTAAATTTTGAGGAGGATAATAAACAATTAATGCAATTAATGCAATTAATAATCCTAATATGACTGAAGAAAATAATTTTATTTTTAAGAAATAATAAGATATGAAAGTGAAAAAAATAAAATAAATAAATATTAATATTAAAGTTAAATTTCGATCCATTTTTTAATTTAATTATTAAAATAATGGAACAACAAATTTCGAAAGATGATAATAATTTATTATATTTTCAAGTTATTTCAACTTTCTGTTTAGGTGTTTTAACATCACCATGGAATAAAGAATTTATTTTAATTATTATATCTATCTTTATCTTTGAATTTTTTATATATATGTTTACCACCGCAAATAAATATAAAATTATAAATAGAATAATGGTTATATTATTCTATTTGATTGGTTTTTTTGTTGGTAAATGGATTGTAAATGATTATTTATATAATAGTGATTATATTTGAATTTTGATATCTGCTTTTGTTTCTCCTATTTTTATAGCTTCCGAAACATTTCTTTTTTGTTCTATTTCAGCAACTTTTTCACTATTCTCCTTATGATAATGATTTTCATCTTCTATTATAATAAAATCATTATATTCATGATAATTAATATAATTTTCATCTATATCAAAATTAAAAATATAAAGTTCATGAAAAAATGAATTATTAAAATTTTTAGTTTCATCGGAAATATAAGATTCTGATCCAAATACATATTCTTCTGGATAATTTATCAATGGATCTATAGGATCATTAATCTTTTCAAAAATTTTTAATCTAGGATTTGATGTTTTAAATAAATCAATATTTACTCCATTAATTTCAATATTTACTTTACGTTTAATAATTGTTGTATTATTAATATTAAAACTTTTATTTTTTGGTAAAGTTCGAATTAAAAAATTTTTATGTTCTATTTTTGATTTATTTGAATCATAAAATAATTCAAAATCTTCATTTATAAATTTTAAATTTGGATATTTAATTTCTTCAATCATGGAGTATATTTGATATATATACCATGAAAATATTTAATATTTTTCTTTATGTTAAATATTTTTTGAATATTATAATTATGAGTTATTATCCATTCATTATTTGAAAAATTTAAATTTTTTATTCTATTTATTCTTTTTAAAAATTCATAATATGTTTCACCAATTATAGGATTATATAATAATGTTTTATAATCGAATGATTTCAAAGATATTTCAGAATAAATATCTTTATTTATATATTCTGATAATAATGGTTCAATAATAATTTCAATTTCAATAGTAAATTTTTTCTTAATATAATATTGAATTATTTTTGCTGTTTGTCTAGTTCTTAAATATGGTGAAGTAATTAATTTTGAAGGTAATCCAAATTCAATAATATATTCATCTATTTTTTTATAAATATAAAGAATACCATAAAATGTTAATGGACTATCAAAATGTTTTCGATTATTATATAATTTATGTGAATGTCTTAAATATAACATTAATATAAAATTGACTTTTATTTATAGTAAAATAAATATTAAAATGGGGATTAAAAATTTAAATAAATTTATCAAAAAATATGCAAATTTATCTATTCAAGAAATTCCATTAGAAGAATTTCAAAATAAAAAAGTTGCCATTGATACTAATTTATGGTTAGCAGCTAATATTAATATTATATCAAATAATGAATTAAAAAATACAAATTTTATAAATTGTGACGAAATTAATAAAGATATAATATTAAATAAATTATCTGTTGCATTAGTATATTTCATTATTAAATGGTTAAAATATAAAATAATACCTATATTTATATTTGATGGTAAATCAATTGAAATGAAAAAAGAAACAATTGATAAGAGAAGAAAGATAAAAATAGAAAAGAAAGAAAAGATCACTTTATTAAAATCAAAATTAAAAGATTCAAATATTGAAGATTTAGAAGAAAATGCTAAAAATCTTGAGAAAGAACATAAAAATTATTGTGAAATGAATTCATCTTATTTTGAATTAATTTATAATATTTTAGATATTATTAGAATACCTTATTTCTTTTCGAAGAATTGTGATGCTGAAAAATTATGTTCAATGCTTTGTATAGAACAAATTGTACATGGTGTATATTCAAAAGATACTGATAATTTAGTATATTTATGTCCTATATTAATACGAAATTTTGTAAAGAATGTAGAAAATAAAGATATTATTGAATGTGTTATTTTTGATAAAATATTAGAAGAAAGTAAATTTACAAAAGATCAGTTTATTGATTTTTGTATTTTATGTGGTACAGATTATAATAATAATATTCCAAAATATGGAATTAAAAGAAATTATGATTTGTTAAATAAGCATAAATCATTTAATAATTTTAAAGAAAATACAAATATAAATCTCAATTGTTTAAATTATGAAAAATGTAAAGAAATATTTACATATCATTCTTCTAATTTATTAACAGATTATGATACTGAAAGTTTACGAAATTTTAAATTTACAAAGAATGAAAATTTATATTCATTAATACAATTTAAAATTAGTACAAGTATCATTAATACATTACAAAAATATTATTGTTGTTAAATTAAATTTTAAAATAAAATTTAATTAATTTGATTTTATTAATTCATAGAATATAATAATAAAAGATGGGAATTAATATTCAAGGTGAAGTTCAGAATATTATTTATAAAAATAAGGAAAGTGTTCGATTTATTTTAAAAACAAAATCGAATAAAAATTTTATTATTGAATATAATTATGAATTAGATATTAAGAAAAATGATCAAGTATTTTGTATATGTGAAAAAAATCTTAATGATATATTCGTAGTAATTGATAAATTATGTTATGCTTTATGTTGTTATGATAAAATTATAATTATCAATCAAATTATTGAAGATAAAGTGTTAGATGAAGATAAAAAACCATATACACAATTAAAATTATTTACTTTATTTGAAGAAATTGAAAGATTAACAAATAAAGAATATTATAAAGTTTTAAGTTCTGAAATTGAATATAACAAAATTTTAAAATCTATAAATATCCAAAAATTAATATTTTGGTGGGAAATAGAAATTATTGAAAGACAAAAAAATTTATTTCGAATAAAGAATATTCATCATTTTGAATTATCAACATGTGATTTTATCGATATTTTAATGAAAAATCCATATTTATATTATGTGATTCCATTAGAAGAATGTGAATATATACAACGAATTTTTAAATTACAAATCGATAAAAAAGATAAAATATGTTCAACTATTACACATAAAATTTATGAAATTCTAAATAATTATAATTGGAGTATTTGTCCAAAAAATATTATTGAAAGTTTCTTACAAAATTATAATATTGATTTACAATTATTTAAAAAATTTTTAACAGAAAGATTTTATTATATTGAATTAGATGATAATAAATATTGTACATTAAAATTTTATAATGATGTAAATTGTTATATTTCTGATTTTATAAAAGAAATTAATTCAAATGATGAATATGATGAAAGATTATCATATTTCTTTAATACTATAAATAAAGTAACGAATAATTTTCAATATTCCGATGAACAATATGAATGTATTAAGAAATCATATTGTAATAATTTATCAATTGTTACAGGTGGTGGAGGTGTTGGAAAATGTTTTGGTAGAGGTACCGAGATATTATTACATGATTTAACCATTAAGAAAGTTGAAGATATTGAAGTATATGATAAAATTCTTAATTATAATAATGAAGTTTCATATGTTACTTCAATTTCAAGAGGAAAGGAAATGATGTATAAAATTCAACCAGAATTTTCTAATTCATTCATTTGTAATGAAAATCATATTTTAACATTAATTTATATTGATGAGATTATTGATATTTCATTAATGGATTATTTGGAAAATTTGGATGAATATAAAGAATATTGTTTATTTCATTTACCTTTTCAATCAAATTGTTCTATATACATTTGGGGAAATTATTCTATCATACAGAAAATAAAAATTATAAAAGATATTAAATTAGGAAATTCTCTTTATTTTCAAAATAAAGTGGAATATATAGGAAATAATAAATTTCATATATTAAATGATGATGAAGAAATAAAATTATTTTTTGCTTCATTAAGTTCTATTTTTATTAATAATAATAATATTATTGAATTATCTGAACATACTGATCAAAAATTTACTATTGAAAAATTAAAAGAAGATGATTATTATGGATTTACATTATATGGAGAAGAGAGATTCTTTTTATCTAATGGAATGATAGTACATAATACTACAGTAAGTAAAATTATTTGTAATTTATATCAACAAAATAAACAAAAATATATTATTACTTCATTTACTGGTAAAGCAGTATGTAGAATTAAACAGATATTGAATAAAAAAGAAGTATACACTATGGATCAAATGATTTATTCTTTGAAATTATATTTTGAATATTTTGATGCAGAATATTTAATTATTGATGAAGCATCTATGATATCAAGTGAATTATTTTACTTTTTTATTCAAAAATATTCAAATATAAAATCCATTATATTTATAGGAGATGTAAATCAATTACAACCTATTTCATGGGGATCTTTATTTATTGAAATGTTCAAATTGAAGAATATTCATATTACAAATTTGAAAAAGAATTTTAGAGTGAAAAATTTAAATGATAATTATATTTATTTGAATTGTAAAAATATAGTTGAAAATTTTCAATCCTTTCAATGTAAAAATAATAATTTTGAATTTTCGAATAAAGGAATTTATAAAATACTAAAATTAGTAAAATCATTTAAAGATGAAAAAGTTTCCTTAAATGATTTTATTATTATTTCTCCTTATAATAAATCAGTAAATATAATAAATACTGAAATTCAAAAAATATATCAATCAAATAATAAGAAATGTATTTATAATTATTATAGAAAATTTCATTTAAATGATAAAGTGATATTTACGGAGAATGATTATAATATTGGTATTTTTAATGGTGAATTTGGTTATATAAAAGATTTTGATAATAATGAAATGAATGTAACTTTTGATAAAGATGTTGAATTACGGAAAGGTTATAAGAAAAAAATAGGAATAAAATATGGAAATATAAATAATTTAAATTTAGGATATTGTATTACTGTTGATAAATCACAAGGATCAGAATGGAATTATGTAATTTTTTATATTCCATATCTTTGTAATGGTAATTTCTTTAATAAAAATAGAATTTATACAGCTTTATCAAGATCAAAAATGAAATTGTGGATTATTACAGATAATATTCCAATTCAAAGTATTGAAGAAAAAACTAAAATTTTACCAAATTACAGACATGATAATTTATCAAATTCAATTAATCAAAACAATTCAAATATAGATAATTATCAATAACAACTGATACAATAAATAATAATGTTAAAAGAATAATAGCATATATTATTTTTCTATATATTGGATTTTGAATATATGAAGAAAAATATAAATCAATTGCTTCATTTGTGAAGATTAAAAATAAAATCATAGCAATAAAAGGTAAAATGTAAGTTTTTATACTTATATTACTTTCAAACATTTTAATTTATTAATAATTTGAAAATGTATTATTAAAAATAATGCATTTAAATAAATATGGTTATCGTCTAATTCATATATTTTATATGAATAATAAGTATTATTATAAATGTTATACATCATTTGGTGATATTATCATTCTATTTAATGAAAATAAAATTGAAGATAATTATAATCATGAAATTGAAGAGTATAAATATACATCAAATAATAATATATTTCCATTTTCTATTAAACAATTTTCAATGAAAATAATTCAAAATGATGCAAATGGAATATTTCTACAATCTGAAGAAGGATGTTGTATTTTAAGAAAAAAAGATGATGTTATTGATTTTCATGAAGAAAATTATTCATTGAATGAATTTGAACAAAAAACACATACATTTACTATTTATCCTATTTTTTATTGTAATGATGATGAAAAATATCATATTTATATTCAAAAAAAATCATTAGAATTATGTAATACGATTCAAAATAATTTTATTCAAATAATTCAAAATGAAATAAATTCTTTATTTGTATTTAATAGTCAATTGAGTGAATCTATTGATAAATGTTATTTTAACACTAAACAAATATTGAGTGAAATTGTAAGATCAAAAAAAGTTATTGCTAATGAAGTAACTGATTATAATTTAATTAGTTTTAATAATTTTTATAGAAATCAATTAACAGAAACTTTAATGACAGAAATACAAGAAATCACATGTAATATTTATAAAATAAATAAATTGATTTACAAAATAAATCAATTGAATGAATTTACTGAAAATGAATTCAAAAATATAAATAATAAAATTTTATTAAATTAACGAATTTTCAATTTAACAATTTTATTATTTTTAAAAGTATAAAAATCACTAATATAATCTTTATAATTAAGTTTATATAATTCACAAAAATTTAAATAATCATTAATAAAATCTTTCTTTTCAAATGCAATAGATTCATTTTCATTATAAAAGAAAAATTTATTATTTGGATGTTCTTTAGAATCAATAAAATTATTTTGTATATCTTCTAATTCAATTTTATAATCAAAAAAGTAAATTTCCAATGTATTTATTTTTGTTAAATATATTGAATATAAAATAATCATTACAGATTCTTCTGTTAATTTATTTGACATAGATGTACCATTAATTTTAATCTGAATAGGAATTTTATTTTCATTATTGTAATCAAAATAATCTTTAACTAATTCTTTGCCATATTCAGATAATGGATTATGAAAATCCCAAGCACTAAAAACAATTGAATTTTCTTCTTTTGAAATTTTGATTTCTTCTTCAATAAATTTTTCTATTTCTTTATCCGTTATTTTATTTTCCGATTTCAATTTTAACAATTCGAAAAAATAATAGGTAAATTTGGAAACTTTAAAATTATTAATTTGTGACATTTGAAAATATTTTTTTATATTTTTCAAAAATTTATATTTAATTGTAAATTTATATTTTTATTTTAAAATGAATAAAGAAACAAATAATTCATCATCAATTTTAATTATGAAAGATGAAAGTGAAATATATGATGAAACTAACGATCATTCAAATGAAGATAATAAAGTGAATTATGAAGATGATAAAAATAATAAAGTGAATTATGAAGATGATAAAGAAATTTTAAAAGAATTATTAAATAGTAATGAAGATATTATATCATCTTCTTCAACTTATTCATTAAAAGAATTAAATAATGATAATCGATTAGATTATTTAATTAATTATATTAGAAATATTGAATCAAATCTTAATGAAACAATTCATAAAAATAATCGTATTATCGAAAAGAATAATATTATTACATTAGATTATAATAATTTAGTTAAAGAATTAGAACAAATAAAAAGTTTAAAAAGTAAATTTAACGATATAATCGATGAAAAATTAAATGCATTATATAAAAAAAATACATTTTTAAATCCTGAATTTTTTGAAGGTGTAAATCAGAAAAAAATAAATGAATTACTAATATCAAATAATGAATTAGTTACACTATTTCATTCTATGGAAAATAATATAATTGAAATTCAAAATAAAGTAAATTATTGTATTGAACAAACTGTAAAATTTAATAATTTAATTAAATCTGATATTAGTAATAATAAGATTATTCCATTATTTGTAATTAATGAAAAAACATATTTTAATGATGAAAAAATATATTCTAATTTTATATCCAATGAAATATTGACAAGAGGATTAAATAAAACACATTTTTTACCATTTTATAATTCTCCTATTATTAATGATGTTTATTCAAATGGTATATTTGTTCAATTAAAAATGGGTTTAATTTTTTTAAATATTGAAAATTTTTATTCAGTTGCTAAGAATGAATATGAAAAATTAAATAAAACGAATAATAATAATGAATTTTTATATACTTTTCATTTTATGAAAAAAGGTAGGAAATATTGTGAACCGATACTCATTAATAAAATTCAAAGTTATAAGAAGAATAATAAAATAATTTGGACTCCTTATTTATTAACTTTAATATCAAATAATGAAAAAATTAGAAAATTAACAAATAATGAAGTTGTTATATTACCAAATAAAGAATTAAATATTGAATAAAAATTATTTTGTTAATATATATGAGATTAAAATATTTATAATGATAACAATTTATTTTCGAATTTTTGTCATTTTTAGAAAAGAATGATATAACTATAATTTTTATAAAGAATAAGAATATAGAAATATTTCAAATAATTATTTATAATTACAATTTATTAAAATAATTTATGAAGAGAGTATATTATAATTAGAAAAATATTAAATATTTCTAATTTATTATTTTAAGAAGAGAAAGAATATTAATTGTAAATAAATATATTATATTATAATTCAATCTATTTCTAAATGGTGATTATTTATGAAAAGTAATAAGATATAAAATAATTATTTATAATTTATTTCAAAATGGTGATTATTTATGAAAAATATAAATAATTATTCATATTTTACAATTATAATTTATTTTGAAATTGTAATTTATAAAAAGTATAAGATATAGAATATTATTTATTACAATTTATAAAAAGTATAAGATATAGAATATTATTTATTACAATTTATAAAAAGTATAAGATATAGAATATTATTTATTACAATTTATTTTGAAATTGTCATTTATAAAAAGTATAAGATATAGAATATTATTTATTATAATTTATTTTGAAATTGTCATTTATAAAAAGTATAAGATATAGAA
>Ga0102928_1001444_pt1 | contig 14870 bp, 14 predicted proteins | sample SalPonR1_B_D1_MG_FD_78504 | JGI IMG/M metagenome (GOLD analysis project Ga0102928, IMG submission 78504) | Salt pond soil microbial communities from South San Francisco under conditions of wetland restoration - Salt Pond MetaG R1_B_D1_MG | ecosystem: Environmental > Aquatic > Marine > Intertidal...
AGCCCGATCATCCGTGCGTACGCCTCGCGGGAGATCTCGATCACGACGGCGAGGATACGGGTCGTGGCCGTCGCAGGGTGACCCAGCCAGGGCGGCCGATCGCCCGGGCAGGGCTCGGCCGATTGCCCGGGTAGGGCCACGCCGGTTGCCGATCGCCATCACGATCGGGGTCTGACCCCAATCGTGATGTCGCCTCTGCAGAGGCTCGCGTGGGCGTCGGTAGGGTGCACGTCCCCGGCCGAGCACACTGCGCGACCGGGCGGAGACGACACCATGGCCAAGGGCAAGAAGACCAAGAAGGACAAGGGAGGCGACGGCACGCAGCTCATCGCGTCCTACAAGCGCGCCTACCGCGACTACGACATCCTCGACACCTACGAAGCGGGCCTGATGCTCACCGGCAGCGAGGTGAAGAGCCTGCGCGAGGGCAACGCCCAGATCTCCGAGGGTTACGCCCGGGTGCAGCGCGGCGAGATGTGGCTGGACGGCATCCACATCCCGCCGTACACGAACGCCATCGGCTTCGGCGCCCACGACCCCGACCGGACCCGCAAGCTGCTGCTCAACCGGGCCGAGATCGACAAGCTCGACCAGCGCACCGCACAGGGCGGCCTCACGATCGTGCCGCTGCGCCTGTACTGGAAGGGCGGCCGGGCGAAGATCGAACTCGGCCTCGCGAAGGGTCGCACCAAGGGCGACAAGCGCCAGCACATGGCCGAGCGCGACGCCGACCGCGAGATCCAGACGGCGATCAACCTCGCCAACAAGTACGGCCACGCCCGCTGACCCGCCGTCCCGGGCGGATCAGTGGCGCTTGACGCCGCCGTACTTCATGCGGGTGTCGCTCATCGAGGCCGGGCGGGCCTCGTCGTCGTTGACCGCAGCGGCCACCACCTCGCCCACGAACAGCGTGTGGGTACCGAGGTCGAGCGAGTGCCGCACCTCGCAGTCCATCCAGGCGAGCGCTTCATCGAAGATGGGTGCGCCCGTGACGGCGGTGGAGACCGGCCGCCCGTTGAGGGCACTGCCGTCGTCCTCGGCCGGCTTGGAGAACTTCACGAACACCCGCGTGTTCTCCGCATCCCACAGATTGAGGGTGAACACACCGCTGCCCGAGATCAGCCGGTGGGTGACCGCGCTGTTGTCGACGCCGATGCCGATCAGCACCGGCTCCATCGACAGCTGGGTGATCCAGCTCGTGGTCATCCCGTTGCGCTCCCCCTCGTGCGCCGAGCCCACGAGGGCCAACGCGTTGGGGATCTTCCACGTCACCTTGTTGAGCAGCTCGTCGGTGAGTGTCTCGTCGGCAGGTCGGTCGTCGGATGCCATGGGTCCACCGTAGGGACGCTGCGAGCCGGAGTAAACGCGTGGGGCTCGTCGGCGCGGGCCGTCGTCGACACACGGCCTACGATCCGGTCGTGACCCCCGGACGACGGCGAGCGGTGATGGTGATCATCGACGCGATGCCGCACCGCCACGTCGGCCCCGACCTCACGCCGCACCTCTGGCGTCAGACCACCGCCGGGGGCCGGGCTCCGACGGGCGGCAGGTCGCTGCCCGTGTCGGTCACCTACGCCAACCATGCCGCGCTCGTCACGGGCGCCCATCCGCAGGACACCGGCATCCACGGCAACCACGTGTGGGACCCCGAACGCGGCTGGGTCCCGGCGCCGAAGGAAGGCCCACGCGCACCCACACTCTTCGACGACGTGGCGGCAGCCGGAGGCTCGTCGGCGTTCGTGGTGGGCGACCACAAGCTGGTCCACCAGATGGGCGGCACCACGGCCGACCACTGCTGGCCACCCGACGGCTGGATCCCCGACGGCACCGAGCGGTGCGAGTTCGGCTACGTCGCCGATGCCGGGGTGCTCGCCGCCCTCGACGACGTGGATCGCTGCGGAGGCCTGGACACCGATCTCGTGGTGGTGCACCTCAACCAGCCCGACACCACGTCGCACCTGTACGGGCCCGACTCACCCGAGGCGCTCGAGCAGTACCGCGCCACCGACGCCGCCTACGGCCAGGTGATCGACCGCCTGGCCGACGGCTGGGATCGCACGCTGCTGGTGACGGTCTCCGATCACGACCAGGAGACGATCACCGACCTCGAACCCGTCGAACTCGCAGCCGCACTGGCCGACCTGGACGGCGTCGACGTCGTCGACGAGGGCACGGCAGCACTCGTCCACGTGGCGACGGGCGCTGCGACGTCCGGCGGCGACACCGTGATCGATCGCGTACGCGCCGTCCCCGGCATGGAGGGCGTCGAGCGGCTGCCCGACCGCACACCGCACACCGGCGACATCTGGATGGCGTGGACCGAACCCGGCCGATCGTTCGGCGCGACGCCCATCCCGATCCACGGGCAGCACGGCAGCCCACGCTGCCGCACCCAACTGGCGATCGTGTCGGGCGGCCACCCCGAGGTGAGCCCGCTCGCCACCCGGGTCGCCGACAGCGTGCCGTCCGTGCTCGACTGGGCACCGATGATCCGCACCTGGCTCGCCCCGACGCCACGACGACAGGAAGCGTCGTGAGCGTGCTCGGCGCCGAGCAGATCGCATCGTTTCGTCGCGACGGCTGGCTCGCCCTCACCGCCGCCGTTCCGGCCGACGAACTGGCCGCCATCCGCCGCGAGGTGAAGCGACTGGAGCAGTCGGCCCACGACGGCGACGGCGCCGAACTGCACCACTTCGAACAGACCGACGACGGCCCGGCGCTGGCCCGCAGCGAAGACTTCGTGCCGCACCGGCCGACACTGCGGACGTTCGTGTGCGAGGGCCTCATCGTGGAGGCACTGGCCGACCTCTTCGGTGAACCGGCGGTGCTGTTCAAGGAGAAGATCAACTACAAGCACCCCGGCGGCGGCGGTTTCGCACCGCACCAGGACGCCGCCGCCTACCGCTTCGTCGACCACCACATCTCGTGCATGGTGCCGCTCGACCCGTCGACCGTGGCCAGCGGCTGCCTCCACGTCGCCCCCGGCTTCGCAGAGGGCCAACTCCCCACCGATGACCGGGGCCGGATCCGCGACGACGCGGCGGCCTCGCTCGACTGGCGACCCGTGGAGCTGCAGCCGGGCGACCTGCTGTTCTTCGACTCGTACACGCCCCACTTCAGCGACACCAACACCACCGACCGGCCGCGGCGGGCGATGTATCTCACCTACAACGCGGCGTCAGCCGGCGACCATCGGGCCCGCTACTACGCCGACAAGCGCGCCGAGTTCGAACGGCAGGGCGCTGCGTTCGACGGCGAACGGGTGCGGATCAGCATCAGCGACGACTTCCTCGGCCGACCCGTCACGGGAAACCCCTCGTGACATCGCCGCACTCCTCCCTCGGGCCGCTGCTGGCGCTCTACCACTCCCCCGCCGCGCAGCGCCTGTACGACGAGGCCGTGACCGAACTCCACCATGCGCTGCAGTGCGCGTCCCTGGCGAACTCGGCCGGCGCCCCGCCCGCACTGGTCGCCGCCGCACTGCTCCACGACGTGGGCCACCTGGTGCTCGACGACAACGTGTCGCTCGACGAACAGCTCACCGCCGACGCCGGCCACGACCGCGCGGGCGCCGGCCTCCTCGCCCGATGGTTCGGGCCCGACGTCACCGAACCCGTGGGGCTGCACGTGGAGGCCAAGCGCTATCTCTGCGCCGTCGACGCCGGCTACCACGGCCGGCTGTCACCGGCGTCGGTGCGCAGCCTCACGCTGCAGGGCGGCCCGATGGACGCCGACGAGTGCGCCGCCTTCGAGGCGCAGCCCCACCACGAGGCGGCGGTGGCGTTGCGCCGATGGGACGACGCCGCCAAGACCGCCGGCCTCGACGTCGCCCCGTTCGAGACCTACACCGACCTGCTCGTGGGCCTGCTCGTGGCCGACACCACCGACGACACCGCCCGAGAATCTGCCCCGGTTACCACCGAGGACCGGAACAACACCGAGCCGGAGTAGGTTGTACTCCCTGCAGGCATCCGGGTGTTCCGGGCGCCGGCAGCACTACATATCGATCACGGGGCTGACTGGTTTCGACGTCAGTAACGCTGTTCGAGTTTGCGACCCGAGTTGCTCAGACTCGCTAAACGGGGCAACCACAAGAATTGCCGAAGAGCAGTTCACTCTCACCGCCTGATTCTCAGGTGAGTGAAGAGTCATCGTGAGCAGAAATGTCGCACGGGGCCACTCCATCACAGCCCGGCAACAGAAGTGAGGGATGACTGCGGGAAAGACCGCTGACGGCGAGAAAGACCGCTGGCTCTCCGGAAAGACGGAGCGTGGTCCGCCTCGAGCGGACAGCCGACCCGTCGGTGTCACAGCGTCAGTGGCAATACCGGGAATGGTCGTAGCAGGTTCGATCACCGGCTGATGGACGGGGGTTCGATTCCCCCCAGCTCCACGAACGAACGAACGAAACGAAACGTGCCATCTACCAGGGGAAATGCAGGCGGTGGACGGAATGATCGTTCCCCCGTCCAACACCCAAGTTGACCAGGCGAAACGCCGGAGAATCTCGGCGTTGACCAGGCACTCGAGCAGAAGCGGCTTGTTTGCCCCGACCGGCCGAAGCTCCCCGAGGACGGAATTCGGACGGATCAGGTCGAGCTGACAGCTCCAGACCGACCGGGCGGCGGGGCGGGCTCGGTGAGGCGCCGGGTCTTCCCCCGACGACGAGCCAGCGGGCCACGACGGCCGGCTCCACTGCGGCGATCCCGGAGAAGATGCCGAGGAACAGGATCGGGACACCCCAGAACTGCATCGACCGGTCGGGTTCTCCGCGCAGCCCGATCAGCACGTCGACCAGGTACGCACAGGCGACCCGGCGAGCGGTCGGTGACGTATCCGATCGGGTACATTAGCTGTCATGGGTGCGCATCTTCTCGAACGTGTCCGGCACGAGGCCGGACTGAGCCAGGAGGAGTTCGCCGCGCGCGCCGGGACGTCGCGCACGACGATCTCGGCCTACGAGCACGGTCGGAAGTCGCCCACGCTCGCAACCGCATCTCGCCTCCTCGCCACCGCCGGCTTCGAGCTGACCGCCGAACCGACGGTCACGTTCACCGAAGTCTCTACTCGACACGGACGACCAGCGTTCGTCGCCGATCGGCTCTGGCGACTCCCGCTCGAGGAAGCTTTCGCCGAGGTGACGTTGCCGCTCGGCCTGAACTGGTCGACACCCGGCGCCGTGTTCGATCTCGCCGACCGCCGCCGACGCGCCCGCTGCTACGAGATCGTGCTGCGTGAAGGTTCCCCTGCTGACTTGCTCGGTGTGGTCGACGGAGCGCTCCTCGTCGACGCGTGGGCCGACCTCGTCCTGCCACGCGAGCTCCGAGCGGCTTGGCAGCCCATCATCGACGCGGTGCTGCCGTGAGCGGCCTGACCGCCTTCCAGATCGAGGTGGCCCGCCTGTTCTTCGGGCTACCAGCGTCGAACGGCTTCCTCCTCGCGGGTGGCGGCGCCCTTTTGGCGTCGGGACTCACCGACCGCCCGACGCACGATCTCGACTTCTTCGGTCCACCTGGCCACGTCGACGTCACTGCAGCACGAGATCAGTTCGAGCAGGCCATCGCTGATCGGGGATGGCGATCCGAGCGCCTCCACGACAGCGCCACCTTCGTGCGGCTCCACGTCACGGGCGACGAGGAACTGATCGTCGAGTTCGCCATCGACTCCGCCGCCGGCCGACCGCCCGTCATCTCGATCGTCGGACCGACGTTCGACCCCGAAGAACTCGCCGGCCGCAAGCTCGTCGCACTGTTCAGTCGCGCCGAAGCCCGCGACTTCGCCGACGTGTACGTGCTCGCGCAGCGCTTCGACCGAGCGACACTGCTGCAGCGTGCGCACGAGGTCGACCCGGGCTTCGATCGTGTCGTGCTCGCCGAGATGATGAGCACACTCGACCGCTTCGACGACAACGAGCTCCCGATCGGCAGTGCGGACGTGACGGCCGTGCGCACCTTCTTCGCCGACTGGGCACGGAAGCTGGCGACGGGCGCATGACACGTCATGCTCCACGAGCAATGGCCCACCGACGTCGGGTGTGAACGCGGGGCCGAGGACGGAAATCGGACGGACGGGACGGGAAAAGGACGGCGAACACCGGTCAATATCGGTCACTCACGGTCGACAACGGTCACTCGAAAACCGATCCTGAGCTGGGGCGCAACGCTCTGACCAGGGTGGGGGAAGATTGGTGCAAGGTGGTTCGATTCCCCCAGCTCCACGACGAATCGGATGACGGAGTGCGCGTCATGCGCATGTTGCGACCCCGCGTCTATGGTCTCGGCGTGGCGAAGCCGATCCGGTATCTGGACGATGGCGACAGTGCTCGCTGGCTCGACTTCGAGTTCCGGGATGACGACATCGTCATCAGCACCCGTTCCAAGTCCGGTACCACCTGGGTCCAGATGATCTGTGCGCTGCTGATCTTCGACACGCCGGATCTCCCGCGACCACTTCCAGAGCTGTCCCCGTGGCTCGACTGGCTCGTCCTCCCGAAAGACGAGCTCTTCGAGGACCTCGGGGCGCAGACGCACCGCCGATTCATCAAGACGCACACACCGCTCGACGGGCTGCCGCACGATGACCGAGTCACCTACATCGTCGTCGCCCGACACCCTCTCGACGCAGCGGTGTCGCTGTACCACCAGATGCTCAACATCAACCGCCAGCGCCTCGCCGAACTCACCGGCAACCCGGAGCTCGCCCAGCCCAAACAGCCGCCGACACTCGATGAATGGCTCGCCCGCTGGATCGAATCGGAAGCAACCGCACAGGAGGACCTCGACTCGTTCGGCGGGGTGTTCCACCACCTCACCGATGCGTGGAATCGAAAGGACGAGCCCAACGTCGTGCTCGTGCACTACGCCGACCTGCTGAACGACCTCGACGGTGAGATGAAGCGGATCGCCGGCCTGCTCGAGATCGATGTCGCAAACGAGCGAGTCGACGAACTCGCAGATGCAGCGACGTTCAGATCGATGCAAGCGAACGGCGACACGCTCGTACCCGACCCTGCAGCCGTGCTCACGGACAAGAACCGCTTCTTCCGTTCCGGCCGATCCGGGGCAGGCAGCGACATCCTGAGTCCCGACGCTCTCGCTGCATACCTCTCCCGGGCATCTCGAACAGCGTCACCCGACCTCCTCACCTGGCTACACCGGGGCTGAACACCGCCTCCCATCTCGACACCGACGCGCGGTGAACGAAACCGGCGAAGTCAGCGCAGTTGCGCGAGCGCCTGCTCGTGGACCTCCAGGTCGAGCGGCTCACCGTCGACCCACGACGATCCGTGCACGACCAGTTCGTCGAATCGGTTCGAGCACGCGAGCGACCACGTCATCGCTGCCACCGACGTAGGCCCAGTTTCCAGGTCGGTGGCAACAAGCAAGTAGCGGCGAATGGCGGAGTGGGGGGTGGGCGAAGGCATTTCCGATGGCACGCTGTGCTCGTGGCTGGTTCCCCGACGCCATCCGAGCGCACGCCCCGCGAGGTCCTCGACGACCACCTGTCTCTCGCCGCCTCGGGCGACTGGCGAACCGATCTCGAACGCAATGTCGCAGACGACATCGTGGTACTCACCGGGTTCGGCCTCTTCAGGGGCCGTGACCAGGTGCGCGTCCTTGCCGAGCTCCTCGAGGCGCAGTTGCCCGAGGCGAGCTTCGAGTACACAACGGTCATGGTGCACGGCGACATCGCCTTCCTCGAGTGGACAGCCGACGGGCCCACCACCCGCGTGCGAGACGGTGCCGACTCCTTCGTCATCCGCGGGGGCAAGATCGTCGCCCAGACCATCCACTACACCGTCGAGATCACCCACGAACGCGATTGAGTCACCGTCAGGACCAAACGGCTGAGCAGAGCATCGCGCAACACACCACCAGCTGGATGTCCCAGAATGCGCACGAGGAGCGCCACCGCAGACGTCACCTACCGCCGGTTCCGAGTTCCTTCGCTCAGGCGGCCGCCACGGATTCCTGTTGGTGGCGTCTGAGTCCGACGTCGATCGCGAGGTCGGTGAACAGGTCGGCCATCTCGGATCGGTAGCGAAGCTGGGTCGTCGCCTCTGCGCCAGGGCGCAGATGGACGCTGTTGGCCTCGTGGGTTTCCACTCCAGCGGAGCGCGTGCTCCGAACCTGCTCCGCGGCGGCGGCGTACAGGTCGGCGTGCGCCGGGTCACCTTCCGTGAGCTCAGCGAGCGCTCCGAGCACCTTCTGCTGGTCGATCGTGCCAGCCACCTCCCCGTTCGAGACAACGAGTCCTATCGAGCGAGCGACATCCATGATGTTCATCGTGATCCTCCATCGTGCCGGAACTCATCCGGCATGTGGGTCAACCGCTTTCCCCGGCCGAATATTGCATGACACCCGTCACCGTGCACGATGGCCCGACGCCCCCACTCCGACATCGGCGCGCGGCATGCCCCAGCGTGAACACGGCGTGCTCGCCGTCGGGCGCAGCGACACTGCCCACGGACTGCACGATCAGCCACGCGTCCCAGGACGTGCGGGCAGCAACGACGGGCAGAGTGCCTCAATGCCCTCGGACCATCGATTGACGGGGCCGGCGGTTGCCGACCCCATCAAGGATGGCCGCTCGTGCGGTCGTCAGCGACCGGGCACGGGAATGACCGGGCACTCGAAGCTGGCTACCGGATCTCCGATGGCGGCGAGACCGAGGCTGACCGCTTCGTGGAGTTCCGCGTCGGAGTCGATGTCACCGCTGTTGTTCGCATCGGCGTACATCAACGCATCGTCGTAGTCGTCGATCGTGACCGGCAGGACCATCCAACGGCCACCGTTGTAATCCCGGTCGCCCGGGGCAGCAGTCGCAACGTTCGGTTGGCCGGCGATGTCGTAGATGGTGTCGTACGAGTGCAGCGGTGCACCAGTGTCGGTGAAATCGGTGGGCGTGAGGACTGTCCGGTACATCTCGCCGTCGACGTAGAACGCCGGTCCGGTCACCCCGCCCGCCCCGTTCGCGGCTGCCGTCACGGCCGCTGGAGCAAGCGCCGCAGCACTGGCGATCGCGATGGATGTGATGAGCTTGTTCATCGGGCTTCCTTCTCTCTGGTCGGGTGCGACGAGGTGGATTCCCCGTCACTCCCATGGTGTTCGCCGGCACGCGAAACGATCGAGGGTGGATCGCCCAACAACCGCGAACATCCGCGAACGGGATCCCTCAGTTCTCTCATCCACTCGCATCCAACGAAGGACACCACCATGACCAGCACCACCACCTTCGAGATCATCGAGGACCCAGACCCGCCGGTGGCGCCCGTCCACCGCTTCGCCACAGCGCGCTCGCATCACGACAGCGTCGCGATGATCCCGAATGCGTTGGCGAGCGAGTGGACCAAGCTCCGATCGGTCCGCTCACACTCGAGGCGTTCACCGTGGGGAACTCGTTCAGCTTCCCGACCTGGCTGTCGACAGTGATGGCCGTCGTGGCGGGCACACTCATGTTCACCTCGGAGGTGCAACACGGCACCCTCGCCGCTGCGATCACTGCGCGACCCGCTCGATGGGTCACCGTCGCAGCCAAGTCGGCGATCGCCGCCGTTTTCGGGCTCGCGATGGGCGTCGCCGGTATGCTCGCCGGCCTGTCAGACGGGGTGCTCGGCGGCCTCGACGCCGGCGACACCTCCGGGATGCCGGCGACTGCGGCGTGGGGGCTGATGGGCACAACCGTCGCCGCGATCTTCGGACTCGGCGTCGGCATGATCGTCCGGCACAGCTCAGCTGCGGTCTCGATGACGCTCGTCTGGGTGTTCGTGATCGAGAACCTGTTTCGTAGCTTCGCACCCCCGACCGTCTTTCGCTTCCTGCCGTTCAACCCGCCGAACGGACTGTTGAGCATCGAGACGACGTCCGACACCGAGGGCCCTCGCCGTTGCCCTCACGCGAGTGCAGGACGCACTGCTGTTCAGCAGCTACACCGTCGCTGCTCTCGCCATCGGAACCGTGCTCCTCTACCGCCTGACCTGAACTGACCGATCGCGTTCCCGGGACGCGGTCCCTACATGACGCATCAGCGGTCGCTACATGACGCTTCAAGAGTGCGGATCATCGACGGGTCGCCACCTACCGCCGGATCGATGCGCTCGCCTTCCGGAAGGACGAGAGACCGGGAGGGCGCAGGGACGCTCGCTCAGTCGGCGGCGGGGGCCAGGCTCGCCGGGGAGAGCCCGGTGAGACCGTTCGAGCGGGCCCAGTCGGCGATTGCGGCGTCGTCGCCGGACGATGCCGCCACTGTGGGTGCGAGGCTGGCCGGGGAGAGACCCGTCATGCTGTTCGCCCTTGCCCAATCCGCCAGCGAAGCGTCGGATCGCGCCGGAGTCGACGACACCAGACTGGCGGGTGACAACCCGGTCAACCCACCGGCTCGGGCCATCTCGGCGATCTCTGCATGATCGGCGACCGCAGGGTTGACCTGCACGGTCGACTCCTGGGCGAGGGCCGCACCGATGCCGAACGTGAGACCTCCGACGGCGACGACGCCTCCGACGAGGGTGCGTAGCCGGGGACGGCCGACCGAACCCGCCCGCTTCCGGGTGATGACAGTCTCGGAGGTGCTGTCGGTGGTGATGGTGTGGTTGTTGTCCATGACGTGCCTTTCGTCGGCCCCGAGGGGACTGTCGCCGCCTCGGTCGAGCCGGCTGTCGGTCACACTCCACGACGGTGGTTGACCCCCGGTGAGCAGTGATTGCCGCTCGATGTCGTCCGCCCCCGATCCGCCGCTATCACGAGCGGGACGATCATTCCCCGAGGCCCTCCCACCAGGCACGATGCCGCGTTAATCTCGCGGTAATCGGGGGGTGATCGAGTGCACGACATGGAGTTCAGAGCACTCGGGCCCGTCTCGGTCACTCGCGACGGCGAGCACCTCGATCTCGGAACACCTCGCCAGAAGGCCGTGATCGCACTCCTGCTCGTCCACCGCGGCCAGGTGCTGTCGACCGACCGGATCCTGGAGGAGCTGTGGGGCGACGAGAGCGAGGGCAAGCTCAACGCGCTCCGGGTCTACGTCTCGCGACTGCGATCGGCACTCGACCCCGACCGCGGGAGGGGCGAGCAGTCGGTGCTCGAGACGGTCGGCTCCGGCTACCGGCTCGACGTCGATGCCGGCGAGTTCGACGTCGACGCGTTCGAGCGTCGGGCCGCCGAGGGGCGATCGCTGCTGTCGAGCGACCCGGCCGGGGCCGCCACCGAACTCCGGGCGGCACTGGATCTCTGGAGAGGCACGGCGTTCGAGGACTACGCGGACCGGGAGTTCGCCCAGTTCGAGAGCGTGCGCCTGGGGGACGCCCGCATCGATGCGCTGGAGGACCGAATCGAGGCCGACCTGGCGTGCGGGCTCGACGGCGAGGTCGTCAGCGAACTGGAACTGCTGCGCCAGCAGCACCCGCTGCGCGAACGGCTCGTCGAGTACCAGGCGCTGGCGCTGTACCGCTCGGGACGGGCGGCGGAGGCGTTGCGGGCGATCGGGCGGTTCCGGCGCCACGTCGGCGACGAACTCGGCATCGACCCGTCGCCGCGCCTGCTCCGCCTGGAGGAGCACGTCCTGCTGCACGACGAGAAGATCCAATCCCGCCGCCCCACACCGGAACTGGGCGCCAAGCGACCGGCGGCCAACCCGTTCAAGGGCCTGCGGGCGTTCGGCACCGACGACGCATCGACGTTCTTCGGGCGCGACGCCCTGACCGCCGAGATCCTGCGGAACCTCGGTCGCGGCCAGCGGTTGATCGCGCTCGTCGGCGCCAGCGGCTCCGGAAAGTCGAGCGTGGTACGCGCCGGGTTGATTCCCGCTCTGGCCAAGGGTGCGATCGAGGGGTCGGATCGCTGGCTCGTCGCCAGCATGCTGCCCGGCGCCCACCCCTTCGCCGAACTCGACGCGGCGCTACTGCGCTCGACGATGAATGCACCCGCCAGTCTCGGCGAGCAACTCCGCGACGGCGACGCCGGCCTGCTCGGCGCAGCGCTGCGGATCCTGCCCGGCGACGACTCGCACCTCGTGCTGATCATCGACCAGTTCGAGGAGCTGTTCACCCTCGTCGACGAGCCGTCCGTTCGCGAGCGGTTCCTGTCGAACCTGGTGACCGCCGTCGACGATCCCCACCGGCGCATCAGCGTCGTGATCACGCTGCGCGCCGACTTCTACGCCCACCAGCTCTCGCATCCCGAGTTCGGCGCCCGCCTCGGTGCCGGCATCGTCAACGTCACGCAGTTGACCGCAGAGGAACTCGAAGCAGCGGCGCTGCATCCGGCGCAGGAGCAGGGTGTCTCGTTCGAGCCGGCGCTGCTCGGCCAGCTGATCGCCGACGTGGGCAACCAGTCCGGCGCGCTCCCCCTGTTCCAGTACGCGCTGACCGAGCTGTTCGATCGGCGGACCGGTGACGTCCTGACGGCTGCGTCGTATCGGGCGATGGGCGGGCTCGACGGGGCCCTCCAGCGGCGGGCGTCCGATCTGTTCGACGAACTCGACGAGCAACAGCAGGACGCCGCTCGCCAGCTGTTCCTCCGGCTCGTGGTGATCGGTGACGGCGACCAGCGCAGCAGGCGCCGGGTTCCCGCCCGCGACGTTGCGTCGCTGTCGGTCGACCCGGTGGCGATGCAGACGGTGATCGAACGTTTCGGCGAACACCGCCTGCTGTCCTTCGACTCCGATCACCTCACCGGGGCACCGACCGTCGAGGTCGCCCACGAGGCGCTGTTGACGGCATGGCCGACGCTGGAACGCTGGGTCGACGAGAGCCGCGACGACCTGCGCCGCCACGCGTCGCTGACGACGGCGCTCCACGAGTGGAAGCTCGCTGACGAGGATCCCGACTACCTGCTCGCCTCGGCGCGGGTCGCCGAGTTCGACGGTTGGGCGGCGTCGTCGCCGATGGCACTGAACGACCAGGAGCTCGAATTCCTCGCCGCCAGCAGAGCGCGACTCGACCAGGAGCGCGCCGATGCCGCTCGCCGCGAGCGCGAGGAGACACGGGCCCGCCGGCGCCTGTGGGGTGCGGTCGCAGCGCTCGGTGTCACGCTCGGCGTCGCCGGGCTGTTCCTGTTCGGCGTGATCGGCGGCGACGACGATCGCCAGCCGATCACGTTCTTCGGCAACCGCAACGACCGCAGCTTCAACGCGAACATCGCATCGGGGCTCGACCGCGCCGCGCGGGAGTTCGATCTCGAACTCACCGACGTGTCCTGGGCGATCGATCCGGGCGCCGAGCTCCGGGAGTTGGCCGAGTCCGGACCCGAGATCATCTTCAGCGACGGCGTCGGGTACGCCGCTGATCCGTCGGTGATCACCGACTTCCCCGACATCCGTTTCGCGTTCCTCGACGCGATCGCCGATGCCGACAACGCATCGTCGGCCGTGTTCGCCAACGAGGAGGGCGCCTACCTCGCCGGCGCAGCTGCCGCGCTGAAGTCCGAGACCGGCATCGTCGGCTTCATCGGCGGCGTGCCGATCCCGATCATCGATGAGTTCCAAGCGGGGTTCGAGGCCGGCGCCAGGGCGATCGATCCCGACATCACCGTGCTGGCGACCTACGTCGACCAGTTCGGCCGACAGGACTTCGGCGGTTTCTCCGCACCGGACATCGCCGCCGACCGGGCACGGGCGTTGTTCCGCCGCGACGCCGACGTCGTGTTCGCAGCTGCCGGCCAATCGGGATTCGGGCTGTTCGACGTGGTCGTCGAGGAATCCGAGGCAGCCGGACGCCAGCTCTGGACGATCGGCGTCGACAACGACCAGTGGTTCCAGGTCGACCGCGACCAGCAGGGTCACATGCTCACCTCGGTCGTCAAACGCGGCGACATCGCCGCCTTCGAACTCGTGCGCGCCATGCTCGAGACCGACGAGCGGGTCGTCCTCCGCCTCGGCGCTGCCGACGAGGTGTGGCGGTACTCACAACAGGGCGACGGCCTGACCCCCGAGATGATCGGCGTCCTCGACCAGATCGTCGACGACATCGAAGCGGGAGGCATCGAGATCCCGCTCGTGCCCACCGAACCGATCCTGCTGCTCGACGCCGACGGCAACGAGATCGACGGCCCCGAGGACGTCGAGACCGGTTTCGAACCAGGTGTCGACGGGATCGGCGGCCCGATCGAGCCGGGCACCTACGACATCACTGCGCTGGGCACCCCGCTGGCGCTCACGGTCGGTGACGGCTGGCTGTCACCACTGAACGTGCTCGGCCACACCGTGCTCACCGATCCGGCGAGCGGGAGCTTCGTCGGCGACGTGACGTTCCTGCGGGCGCACGTGCTCGCCGACCCGGTCCAGCCCGGGGCCGACGTCGGCGCCCAGGAGTTCTGGCCGCTCGACGACATCGAGGCGTGGCTCGACAACGTGATCGACGGCATCGTCACCGCCGGGCCGGAACGGGTGCAGATCGGTGGGCGCGACGCCGTGTACTTCGAGGCCGAGATCACCGACCGCAACGTGTGCGGGGCGTTCAGCTACTGCGCGGGCTTCGTCGTCAACACCGTCGACGAACGGGGCAACATCAGTGGGTGGGCGTTCCAGCCCGGGATCCACCAGCAGGTCTGGTGGGTGGATCAGGCCGGCGAGGCGCCACTGGTGATCGTCGTCGCCACGCCGAGCACCGACCGCAGCTTCCAGGACCGGGCCGCCGGCCTGCTCGAGACGCTCGTCATCGGCGACCCCGCCCCTCACCCCATCCCGTACGAGGAATCCGGCGTCCCCCGCTGACAGGGTGCAGGAGGAGGGAACGGCAGTGTCGTCCGCCAGGAGACATGCCCGGATGCCGACTCAGACGACGCGTCCGAGAAAGGCTGCCAGCCGATCGGCAGCCGGTGCTCCCACCGGGGCGATCTGCTCCGGTCCGTAGGGGGCGGGTTCCTCGACGCCGGTCA
>Ga0102928_1001447_pt1 | contig 14860 bp, 14 predicted proteins | sample SalPonR1_B_D1_MG_FD_78504 | JGI IMG/M metagenome (GOLD analysis project Ga0102928, IMG submission 78504) | Salt pond soil microbial communities from South San Francisco under conditions of wetland restoration - Salt Pond MetaG R1_B_D1_MG | ecosystem: Environmental > Aquatic > Marine > Intertidal...
AAAATGATATTGTGGTGTTCCAGATTAGTGTCGTTATAGCGTTTTTTCGTACCAAAGTAGATTACAAAAAGAGACATACTGTATTTCGTACGTTCAATCTTGCGATCGGTATATTTTTTGCGATGTTTTTTATCAATCAGATTTTTATATGTGAAAGCAACATCTGCATTGCTTACGACGATATCAGCGTTATGGACGTGGCCATCTTTTAATCGAATTCCTTTTGCTTCTCCATTTTCCACCAGTATTTCATCGATTTCAGAGTTGAGGTGAATTTCTCCTCCCTGCTCTTCAATCAATTTTACCAGTCCGTTTACGATGGATCCGGTTCCTCCCATTGCGTAATGAACTCCCCATTCACGCTCCAGATAGTGGATCATGGAGTAAATAGAAGTAGTATCAAAAGGGTTTCCGCCTACTAAAAGCGGGTGAAATGAAAATGCCCGTCTCAGAAAATCATCTTCGATAAACTGGGAGACATATTTGTAAACAGATTTATGCGACTGCAGCTTGATAAGATCGGGAGCTACTTTCAGCATGTCGGTAAATTTCAGAAACGGCTTATCTGCGAGTTCAACAAACCCTTTTTCAAAAATGGGTTTTGTTGTTTTGATGAACTCCTCATACCCTTTTTTGTCAGATGGATTTCTCTTCTCGATTTCCGACAAAATAAATTCGTGGTCATTATTATAGTCGAACGGTTCGCCATGATGGTCAAAAATTCTGTAGAAAGGGTCACAGGGAACGAGTTCAAAATAATCTTCACGCTTTTTACCGGCGGCCTCATAGATGTCATCAAACATAAATGGAGCGGTAATAACAGTAGGCCCTCCGTCAAATTTGAATCCATTTATTTCGTAAACATACGCCCGGCCTCCGGGTTTATCTCTTTTTTCAAAAACTTTAACATTGTGTCCCTTTGATAATAGCCTGGAAGCAGTGGCAAGCCCGCCAAATCCACTCCCAATAACGATGATATCTTTTTTCATATAAATTGATTTTGAGTTATGGCATGTTAACCCTAATAGTGGAGAAATCAATCCATACAATTGGCAAAAATTTAGTTCTGTGTCTGTTTTACAAAACCATCAAATCCTTGCCTTCTCAGCCGTTGCATGGCGGTGCGTGCTTCTTCCGGTTCATCGTAAATGCCATAGTAAATTCTGAATACAGTGTTTCCTGCTACCGGAACAGTCTCGATTCTTGCACCGGATATTTGATTTAGAAAATTTTCAGCTTCACTTCGGGTTTGAAAAGCTGCCAGCTGAACTGTAAATGTCTCTATACTCCCCATGTTTTGATCAGATAGGGGACGGTCTCCTTCTTCAACCAGAAATATTTCCACATTTGCGGTTCCGGCATCAATCATGTCAATTTCCCGGGCTGCTTTACGGGATAGATCGATGATTCTGTTATGAGCATATGGACCCCTGTCGTTAATTCTGACAATTACAGTTCTGCCATTTCCTTTATTTTCAACCTGAACAACCGTATTAAACGGAAGACTGCGATGAGCTGCAGTTAAACCATCCATATTATAGGTTTCCCCGTTCGCCGTGAGCTTGCCGTGAAAATTTGGACCATACCAACTGGCCACACCGGATTCAATTACAGCACCCGGTGAAAAATCAGAATAGTCTGCCGAATCGGGAGCAGAGCTCTTTCGGGTAATTCCACAGGAAGAGATAAATAATACTGCAAAAAAGAGAAGCAGAAACTGTTTAAAAACCCTGTACATGTTTTGATTGATTAATTAGGAGTTCAGGATGGGAGAAATTAGCAATTTAAATGATTAAGAAAAATCCGGTCATAGAAAGTTCATGCTGTAAAAGGATACCGTTTTGTTATATTCATGGTTTCTTTCAAAACTGAGATCAATTATGTCGGTTACTCTTACACTTATTGCAGTCACAGGTTTCGTATCTATTATAGCTTTGTATGTAAACCCAAAAGTAATGGAATTGGGTATGCTCAGACCTTACCGAACTGTAAGAGAAGGCTCTTGGTATGAGATTATCACTTCAGGTTTTTTACATGCCGGTATAGGGCATCTGTTGGTAAATATGTTTGTACTTTTCTTTTTTGGCGTTGCGGTAGAGCAGACACTTGGAATCAATCACTATCTCGCGCTCTATTTTTCGGGTTTGGCATTTTCTGCAATTCCCTCTTTGGTTCGCCACCGGGAAAATCCAAACTACGCAACGCTGGGCGCTTCTGGAGCTGTTGAAAGTATTCTGTTCGGTTTTATCTTTCTCTATCCGACAGAAAAAATTGTTATTATTCTTTTACCTATTCCAATACCCGCCTGGATTTTTGGAATCATGTTTTTACTCTACAGCGTTTTTGAGAGTAAACGGGAAGGAGGAAATGTAAATCACGAAGCACATATCGCCGGGGCAATCTGGGGGATTCTTTATATTATTTTCTTTATTCCCAATAGTGTAGATCACATACTCACACTTTTTGGGCTGATTTAGCATCAAAAAAAATTATACCGGATGACGGTATATGTCACCCGATATAAGGTTCAGTTTGTTTAACCATTCTTTGATTTGAACTCTCTCATAAAATCAACGAGTGCTTTAACGCTCTCCATTTCACATGCGTTGTAGATACTTGCCCGAACGCCGCCTACACTTCTATGCCCCTTCAGGTTCATAAGATTTTGAGAAGCCGCTTCGGAAATAAACTTTTTCTCAAGATCTTCTGAGGGTAATCTGAAAGTGACGTTCATTTTGGAACGAGCGTCCTTCTCCACAGTGCCTCTATAAAATTCATCGCGATCAATTTCTGAATAGATCAGGCCGGATTTTTCCTGGCTAAATTTTTCAAAGTAAGAAAGACCGCCTTTTTCCTGAATCCACTCCAGAACATAATTAACCATGTAAACTGCAAAAACAGGTGGGGTATTGAAAAGCTTTTCCACATGGGTTTGATAGTTGAGGATGGTTGGGATGGCTTCAGGTCGTTGTTTTTCCAAAAATGATTTTCGAATCATTACAACGGTAACGCCTGCAGGTCCAACATTTTTTTGAGCTCCCGCGTAGATTAACCCATATTTCTCCAGGTCAAGGGGACGGGATAAAAAGTCGGATGATGCATCACACACTAGCGGAGCATTACTTTTTGGCTCTGTTGAGAACTGCGTCCCTGCCACAGTATTGTTGCTTGTAAAGTGGGTGTAGATAGCATCATCTACAAAGCTAAGTTCATCATTCGTTGGAATATGACTGTAAGCTCCCTCTTTACCTGAAAAAGATGTGTGAACTTTACCGTATAGTTTAGCCTCTTTAATGGCCTTTGCAGACCACGTACCGGTATCGATATAATTTGCAGTGCGTTCTGCATTGAGGAAGTTGTGGGCAGCCATCATAAACTGACTGCTCGCCCCTCCCTGCAGAAACAGTATCTCCCAGTCATCATCTGCACCGGTTATCTTCTTTAATCTCTCAACCGCCTGACGGTTAACCTCGGTATATTCCGGGCTACGGTGACTCATTTCAATGATAGAGGCCCCTTTTTCCTTATAGTCGATCAGTTCACTTTGAACCTTTTCTAAAACAGTTAAAGGAAGTGTTGCCGGGCCTGCACTAAAATTGTGTACTCTTTTCATAATGGTAGTATTTTTAAAATGTGTGTACGATTAAACCGGATTTAATTTTTGGTTCAAACCAGGTAGACTTTGGCGGCATGAGTTCACCTGCATCCGAAACATCCAAAAGCTCCTGTATATCTGTAGGATACATGCTGATTGCCAAATCAAACTTACCTGCGTCAACAAGTTTTTCGAGCTCTTTTGTGCCCCTTATTCCACCCACAAAACTGATATTTTTATCAGTTCTGGGATTTTCGATACCAAATTCCGGATTTAAAAAACCATCCTGCAGACGAGCTACATCGAGCGAAGATGAGATGCTATCAGACGTAGCTTCGGGCAGCGTCATATTCCACCATTTACCGGAGTAGTAGATGGAGATAAACCCTTTCTCGTTCGGTGACTTTTGATCGGTTTGAGTCAAATTAAACTTCTTTTCAATTTCATTAAACTTCTTTTCAGAAACAGATTTGATTACCCTGTTGTAGGGCAATATTTTCATCTGAGACATGGGGAAAAGCACAACGGGAAAGTATTCAAATTCTGCTTCGCCCGGGAATACATTCTGCTCATTTCGAAGCTGCTCAGCCGCTCTGGATGCACTCTTACATCGGTGATGGCCGTCCGCAATATATAAATGTTCAATTTCAGAAAAACCTTTTACAAAATCAGCAGTAGTATAGGTTTTCCAAATTCTATGAATAACACCACCTTCACCCTCATGTTCAATGTAAGGTGGGTTAGTGAGCGTTATTTTCTCAATTTGAAAAGAGACATCTTCAGAATCGCGATAGGTAAGCATAACCGGTTCAGCATGAGCCTCTTGTGTGAGAATGTGCTTGGTTCTGTCGTCCTCTTTATCCGGACGGGTCAACTCATGTTTCAAAATCGTATCGTCATCATAGTCTTGAACAGACGCGCAGGTAAATACACCGGTTTGAGTGTGATTGCCTGTCTCCATCTGATAAATATATACCGCAGGTTTTTCATCCTGCACAAACAGATCCGATTTCAGAAGTGCTTTTAAATTCTCAGCTCCTTTTTTATATACGCGATCATCGTTGAAGGGTGTACCTTCAGGCAGATCTATTTCAGGACGGATTACGTGTAAATAGCTGTTAGGTTTTCCTTTGGCAAGCTCATTAGCTTCTTCAGTATTTATAACATCGTAGGGAACACATGCAATCTCATCAGCATGCTCCGGCTTGGGAAGCCATCCCTTGAATGGTTGAATGGTAGCCATTTAGTCTTTTGTTTTTGTATTTTCAGGTTCATATAAGTATACAAACTCTTTACGTTTTCATCGCATTGAATTGTAATTAAGAACGAACCAATTATCATGAGTAAAGAAAATCAAAAAACACCGGAAAATCTAAGTCCGGAACAACAACAACAACTACTTTTTGTGATGTTAATTCAGCAACATCAGCAGATTGCTATGATGGGGATGGGTAAGATTCAAAATCCACAGACTGAAAAGACTGAAAGAGATCTGAGTTCTGCAAAGTTCGCAATTGATACACTCAATATGCTGCAAAAATTCACAAAAGGTAACCTGCCTAAGGAAGTGAGTGAATATCTGGAACAGACACTTACCAATCTTCGATTGAACTATGCTGACGAAAAGAAGAAAGGTGACGGTGACGAGAAAAAAGAATCAAAGGATTAACGCTTTGAAGATCATCAAAGCGGGTGGCGGCGTACTCTATAATAAGGAAATGTCGCCCCTAAAAATATTATTGATAAAGAGAAACGGTGTTTGGGATCTTCCCAAGGGGAAACTGGAAGAAGGTGAATCTATTGAGGAGTGTTCGATAAGAGAAGTAGCCGAAGAAGTCGGGGTTTCATTACCAAAGATCAAAGAGTTTCTTTGTGAGACACATCATGAGTATGAAATAAATGGGGAGAAAATTGGTAAGAAAACCTACTGGTATTTGATGCAAACAGATCAAACAACAGATCTGTCTCCACAGGTAGAGGAGGGAATAACAAATCTCAAATGGATTGAGCCAAATAGAGCTCTGAAGATGGTCGGGTATAAAAATTTAGAAAAGGTAATCGAGGCTTTTCTCAATAAACAGTAGGCTTCAGGTAATAAAAAAAGCGTCTCAGAAATTAATCTAAGACGCTTTTGAAATTTTATTAAGATCAGATGTTAGTTTTGCAGTCTGAAGAAAATCGGCAAACTGTACTGAACCCTTACCGGACGTCCACGCTGCATACCGGGCTTAAATTCGGCCTGGCTTACAACTCTTAAAGCTTCTTCGTCAGCGCCGCCGCCAATTCCACGAATAACTCGAGGGTTTTCAACTTGTCCCTGTTCGTTTACAATGAACTGAATATAAACACGTCCTTCAATACCGGCACGTCTTGCCATTTCAGGATAGTTTATTTTACTCTGAAGTTCACCAAGGCCACCAATCAATTCCGGCATTTCCTCTACAACAACGAAGAAATCTTCTTCTTCATCATCTTCAGCAGGAGGTGGTGGTGGGGGAGCACTTAAAGACCCGCCCAAGTCAAGATCGGCAGAGATGTCGATATCAACGTCTTCAATGATCTCATCGTTAGGAACTTCAACAGGTACCGGAGGTCTGGGTGGTGGAGGAGGTGTTTCAATTTGACGGGTTTGAATAATTTCTTCCATCTCCACGACTTCCTGCTCGTCCATAGTGTACTCTTCTGGAGCGTAGCTGGTTAAATCAATTCGTACAGCAATGATAAAAATCACCAATGCAGCCAATAGACCTAACTCCCAAAATACTGTATAGTAATTTCGTAAGTCAGCATCCGGTTTCTTTCGTTCAGTCATTGTTTAAGGGGTTTTTAAAAGGATTAAATACGCTTAGGTCAAGTATAAACGATTTGAAGGTAATTATCCAACGTTTCGTTAGGGATTGATATTATAATTCAGTTATGAGAAATTTACAAGCCTTAATCGGGAGGATAGGGCGGTTTAGTTAAAAAAAGTAGAAAAGTTGCTGTTAAGGTCCCAAGTATATCAGCGATTGCGTCATAGAGATCAATGGAACGACCGAATGACATTAAGCCCTGAAGGATTTCTATACCAATACCGAATAATGCCCCGGCAAAGAAAATGAATACCAAATTACTTTCTTCTCGTTTTCGGGAGATGTGTAAAAGGCCGAATACAAAAGTCCAGGAAAAAAACATCATGAAGTGCCCCAGTTTGTCGTATTGAAAAAGCCTGTTGCTTCCCAATTTGTTTGCTGGAAGAAGTGTGAGGGCAAATATTGCTGTAGTGATCAGTATAAATAGTGTGTAAATGACCTTTTTGTTTTTGGTCAAAAAGCTAAAAAATTTATTCAACATAAGAGATGCTCAGGGCCAAATGGAGATGAGTTTGAATTTTTATAGGTATTGTATCCGCTAAGTAGAGCTAAAATTGGAGCCCAATGCTGACTCTCGGTTATTCCCCATTTGGTTGCAATTGTTCCTGCAAGCACATCTCCAAAGCCGGCACGCGAAAATGGGGTTGTGTCGTAGCCCGATATAAAAGAATGTTCTCCCGAGTGATAATAGGCCGGGCTTCCTTTCATCAATAAGGATAGTTGATGTTTTTTTGAAAATTCTCTCGATTGAATAAAACGCTCATAATCATCATTAAATGACAGCTTTAAGTAGTTTCGAGCTTCCCCCGGATGAGGAGTCAACAACCAATTCTTTTTTTGATTAGGCGGAACTTCTATTAGTTGATCCCATACTGAGAGTGCATCTGCGTCGATAACTGCAGGCCCATGATAGGCTTTCAAAAGGTTAAGTGTGAGATTTTTTGCTTCGGGAGTCAACCCAATTCCAGGGCCAATCAAGAGAACACCCGGTTTTTCCGAGATTTTATTCAATATAATCTCTGTATGATCAGGATTATAAGAGTCTGATTCGGGCAGCACCACTTTTATGATGTTAGGCAAACTCGATTCGTATATCGGCAGTAGTTTTTCAGGGGCATATAATATTACAGAACCGGCACCCTGTTTCCAGGCACTTTTAGCTGCCATAATCGCTGCACCGGTTAATCCCTTTGAGCCGGTTACCAGATGAACAACTCCGGATTCATACTTGTGTCTTGCAGTTCGGGTAATTTTGGGAAGCTCTGATTCGAGTTTGTCGTCAAACTTTATCACAAAGTCTTTTCTCAGATAGGAGGGAAATGGTAAGTCAATAAATGAGGTTTTGCCCGACATTTCCGGGCCATCATTCAAAAAGAGCCCCATCTTCTGTGTGCCAAAAGTACAGGTATAATCAGCAGAAACGGATACGCCCTGAATGTTACCGGTGTCTGAGTTAAGCCCGGAAGGAACATCCATGGAAATAACATTTTTTTCTGCCTGATTTATTTTCTGAATAATCTCATCGATGGGAGATCGGACATCACTGTTCAACCCTGTTCCGAATATTCCGTCTGCGATATAATCACAGGAATTGAGGTTGTTTTCGGTGAGTTCATCAATAAATGTAATGGGCAGTCCTACTTGCCCTAGTTTTTGAAGCAGTTCCAGATTTTTTTGGGTGTCAGGGCTGAGATCGTCTGAGCCAAGTGCAAAATAAACCGTAGCTGTGTGATCAGAATGGTCAATCAAATAACGGGCAGCAGCAAGCGCATCACCGGCGTTGTTTCCTTTTCCGCATATAAAAAGGCCATGCTTATTTAGCCCGGTGACTTTTTGAATAGTAGCGGCAGCGCCTTTAGCTGCAAATTCCATTAGTGTAAATCCGTCAATACCAAACTCCTCGATCGTCTTTTGGTCAATGTTGCGAGATTGATCGGCCGTAAAAAGTTGATTTGATTTTGGTATGACAGGGTTAATATTCATAAAGAACGATTAATAAGATCTGGCAAACAGAACTCGCTGTTTGGAGGGGTTGCCTGTAACCATGCACTCTCCCGGAATCGGATCATCTTTATCTATCGGGATAAGTCGGATGGTTGCTTTTGTCTCCTCTTTGATTTTCTCTTCAGTTTCCGGTGTGCCATCCCAATGAGCCCAGATAAATCCTCCGTTTTCAATCTGCTCTTTGAACTCCTCGTAGTTGTCTACGTTACGGGTTGCGTCGTCCATTCTCTTTTTGGCTGTATTGAAGAGGTCGTTCTGAATAGTTGCCAGAAGTTCTTCGATATGATCTGCAATTCCGGCAAGCGGAACAATGCTCTTCTCCAATGTATCGCGGCGAGCAAGCTCCAGGTTTTTGTTTTCAACATCACGTGGACCTACAGCTATTCTAAGCGGCACTCCTTCAGCTTCGTGCTGGGCAAACTTCCAGCCCGGCTTGAAGTTGTCTCGGTTATCCAGTTTTACAGAAATACCTTTTTCGCGGAGATCATCAATTATTGGCTGAGCGTAATTTAAAACAGTTTCTCGCTGTTCATCACCTCTGTATATTGGAACGACTACAACTTGATTTGGTGCCAGTTTTGGAGGTAAAACGAGCCCGTTGTCATCAGAGTGGGTCATGATGAGTCCACCGATCAGGCGCGTTGAAACACCCCAGCTTGTAGCCCAGACATATTTGTGTTCTCCATCATCATCCTGGAATTTCACGTCAAACGCTTTAGCAAAATTTTGTCCCAGAAAGTGAGATGTTCCCGCTTGAAGGGCCTTGCCATCCTGCATCAGAGCTTCGATACAATAGGTGTTAACAGCCCCGGCAAAACGCTCTGACTCGGTTTTTACCCCGGTGATAACCGGCATGGCCATAAACTCTTCGGCAAAGGATTTATAAACATTCAGCATTCTGTGGGTCTCTTCAACTGCTTCAGCTTCAGTGGCGTGAGCCGTGTGCCCCTCTTGCCATAGAAATTCCATGGTTCGGAGAAACAAACGGGTTCTCATTTCCCATCGCACCACATTGGCCCATTGGTTGATGAGTATCGGTAGATCCCGATAGGACTGAATCCATTTGCCATAGGCATCCCAAATAATAGTTTCTGACGTGGGCCGAACGATTAACTCTTCCTCAAGTTTAGAATCAGGATCGACTTCAACGCCGCCATCTACACTTTTTAACCGGCTATGTGTTACTACTGCACACTCTTTTGCAAATCCTTCTACGTGCTGGGCTTCTTTAGATAAAAATGATTTTGGAATAAAAAGCGGGAAGTAGGCATTTTCGTGGCCGGTATCTTTAAACATCTGATCCAGAGCCTGTTTCATGTTTTCCCAGACTGCAAATCCATTAGGACGGATTATCATCGATCCGCGAACCGGAGAGTGATCGGCAAGTTTAGCCTCTTTCACCACATCCAGGTACCATTGAGAGTAGTCGTCTTTTCTATCTGTTATTTTTTTAGCCATCAGTAAAGAGTGGTTTCCAAATTTTTTGTGTTCTGCTCACTTAGTTTTCAAACAGAAGGGCAGTGCTTTTTTGTATTTATTTATGTTGTATTAAAATACCTTGATATGCGCTCAAGATAAAATAACTTTTTCTTACCTCAATAGGTCTGAACTTCTCTTGGGTGAAAAACTTAAAAAAAGTCCTCTTTTGAATTTCAATTTTTTATAAAAAAAGTGCTATATTTGGGGCTCTCTAGGGAACGATAAGAGAAACGTTTTATTGAAAAATGTCATAATAACCTCCTCCCAAAAAGTCGGGAGAATTAGAGAGTTGGATTCCTGTCCCGGGAGTATTCGGGGCGTCGGTTCAAATTCTCACAATGCGATGGGTTTATTTGAATTTATTGATGATATGCCGTGGTAGCTCAGATGGTTAGAGCGCACGACTCATAATCGTGAGGTCGACGGTTCAATTCCGTCCCACGGTACATAAAGCCCGATCCAAAATATTTTGGATCGGGCTTTTTTATGGTAAAGAGAAAAGCAGATAAAGAGTTCTTGAGAGGGGAGTTAGGTATGGAGAAACATCCATAAAAAAAATTAGCAGCCCTCCGATCAAAGAAGGCTGCTAAATATCATCTACAGACGGCTATTACCCCATTTGCACTTTTAAATTACTTTTATCAAGTCGATTGCGCAATAAGTAGAAGAGGGTAATTTTATCTACGTATTTTCACGTACTTACTGTGATTAGCCAATTTCAGTTTTTTCAAGGGCATACCGAACAAGTGCTGCAGTATTTTTTATTTTCAGCTTATTCATCAAATTTGATCGGTGGGTCTCAACAGTTCTGGGGCTGATAAAAAGCATTTTTGCGATTTCCGGACTGGTATGCCCTTCCACAATCAGTTTTAAAACTTCAGATTCCCGGTTTGTTAATTTATTTTTGATTGAGGGCTTTTTAGCTTCATCAGCATATCTGTCTGCCATGATTTGAGAAATCGATTTGCTGAAAGATTTTTCCCCTTTGGCTACTTCATTTACGGCTGTCAGAAGCTCTTTAGCTGAACAGTTTTTCATCAAATAGCCTTTTACACCGGCTTTTAAAGATTGATTCAGATGGTTTACATCAGTTGAGTAGGTGAGAATGACAACTCTTGGATTTGACTTAATTTTTTCGAGGCGTTGCATCAAATCGTGAATATTGGAGCCTTCCAGATTTGATGAAATTATGCAAACCGCAGCGGGATGATCTTTGTACTCTCTTACTAGTTCTTTTGCGGTTCTCACCTCTAACACATCAGAAACTGATGCTGAGTCAGACAGTATACTACTCAAACCATGTCTGTAGATGTCAAAATTTTCTGCAATCAAAACCTTGATTTTATTCATGGTCCAAAGCCAACTTGCGTTGAAAAGGACTTTGAATATACTTTTTTATTTGAGAAAGTAAAGAATGTTAGATGAAAAATTATTCGTTTCTAACTTAATGCGGGTTTGAAAGCTAAACTGTTTACTAAATTAGATAAATCTTCAACAACCAAATTCCAATCAAAGCTTTAGCTGACCAAAGAAAGGTTCGGATCCAGTTCGAACGTACCAATTGTTGAATTGTAGAGGAATCTTGGCTTTCGGAAAGTTTACCGTGAAGGGGAACCTGAGTAGTAAAAGTAACTCCCCAGATTATCAGAACAATTACGAAGCCGGTGATGTGATAGTTTGTGTATGAGCTTGAAAAGAATGAAAGCCAGAAAGAGCTCAATAATTCTGCGAACATGACCGGAATAACAATCAAAGAAATCTTCTTTCTGTGAAAGCCCATGGCTTCTTCAAACTTTTCATTAGATGCATATTTAAAGAAAGGATAGTGAACAAGTTGAACTGTCCAGATGAGTCCGCAGAGAAAAAACGAAGCAATGAGATTAGTTAAGAGAATATTTTCCATGAAAAACTTCTAAATGGGTATAAGCGAATGGTTACAATATTGTTTATTTTAGCAAACTTAAATAGAAAATGATTTTAAATACACTAAACAGAATTTTATGAGTTGGTTACGCACCCATACCTGCGGTGAGCTTACGATTGATGATAAGAAAAAAGAAGTGGTTTTAAACGGATGGGTATCAAAACGCCGTGATTTGGGCGGTGTGATTTTTATCGACTTGAGAGACCGTTATGGTATTACGCAGATTGTTTTTGACGAGAAGAACAGTGAACTCCACTCTATGGCAGAGGAATTAAGATCTGAGTATGTAATTGGTGTGAAAGGAGTAGTGCTGAACAGGAGCAATGAGACCATCAATCCGGAAATGAAAACCGGAGAGATTGAAGTGGAAGTGAGTGATTTGAAAGTGTATTCCAAGGCGGAGACTCCTCCATTCGAAATTAAGGATGATTTGAAAACAAACGAAGAGACTCGCTTGAAGCATCGTTACCTAGACCTGAGAAGAGCAGAGCTGCAACAGAATTTATTTCTACGATCAAAAGTCTACCACACGATCCGGAACTTTTATCACGAGCGTGATTTTTCTGAAGTGGAGACTCCGGTACTTATGAAATCCACGCCGGAAGGTGCCCGCGATTATTTGGTGCCAAGCCGGGTAAATCCGGGTAAGTTTTTTGCATTGCCTCAGAGTCCGCAAACTTATAAGCAGCTGCTCATGGTGTCGGGATTTGACCGGTACTTCCAAATTGTAAAGTGTTTCCGGGATGAAGATTTGCGTGCCGATCGTCAGCCTGAATTTACACAGGTGGATGTGGAGATGTCTTTTGTGGATGAAGAGGTAATCTATCAAGAGCATGAAAAACTGATGGCCAAAATCTGGAAGGATCATCTTGATGTGGATTTAGAAACCCCGTTTCCGCGTATGTCATATGAGGAAGCGATGACAACATATGGATCGGATAAGCCCGATCTGCGTTTTGGTGTAAAAATTAATGATATCTCAGATGATGTGGCTGAGTCCGGGTTTAAAATTTTTAAATCTACCGTTGATAAGGGCGGACGTGTTCTCTCAATTACCGTGCCGGGAGAAGGAACCATGGGAAGAGGAGCCCTGGATAGATTGACTGATAAAGTGACTTCTGAAACCGGTGCTGCCGGTATGATTTTCATGAAGCTGAATGATGGGGAGATTAACTGCAGTGTTGGTAAATTCCTGGATGATGAGACCATGCAGAACATGGCTAATACCTCAAAGGCAGAAGATGGCGACCTGGTTTTGATTCTGGCGGGACCGTCGCCGGATGTTTACAAGCAGATGGGTGGTTTACGACTTATTATAGGAAATCAGTTTGATTTAATTGATAAAGATCAGACCAGATTTTTATGGGTTACCGACTTTCCATTGGTTGAGTGGTCGAAGGAGGATTTGCGATACCACGCACTGCATCACCCATTTACGTCTCCAAAAGAGGAAGATGTTGACAAGCTTGAGTCTGATCCGAAATCAGTTAAGGCGAGAGCATATGACTTGGTGCTGAACGGAAATGAGATCGGTGGCGGATCAATTCGTATTCACACGCGGGAACTCCAGCAGCGCATGTTTGCGTTGTTAGGCATCGATGAGCAAGAGGCCGAAGAAAAATTTGGGTTTTTAATGGACGCTTTTAAATATGGGGCGCCACCTCACGGAGGAATTGCACTGGGACTCGATCGAATTGTGATGTTAATGTCCGGAGCAAAAAGCTTGCGGGACGTTATTGCGTTTCCTAAAAATCAGCGAGCCCAAAGCCCGATGGATAACAGCCCGAGTGAAGTGGATGAAGAGCAATTGAAAGAGCTTCACATATCATTACGAAAAACAGCTAATAACTAATTCAGAAAGATTTGAAAACTGCAGGAATAGACGGGTGTAAGGCGGGGTGGATACTTACAACTTTCGATGAAAATCCGGAATACCGCATCATTGAAAGTAACGAAGATTTTATAAATGCTCTCCACGAGTTCGACCGTGTATTCATTGATATGCCGATCGGGCTCGAAGATGAAGTGTATACTCGTGAGTGTGATAGAGAGCTGAGGAAAGTGTTGGGTGCAGAGTATGCGCCAAGCGTTTTCAGCCCACCGATTCGCCCGGCGCTGCACGCTCCCTCTTACGTAGAAGCCAATATGCAGAGTTATGAATACACCGAAAAAAAATTAACGGTTCAGGCCTGGAATATTACTCCCAAAATCAGATTGTTGGATCAGGTTCTTTCGGAGCATCAAGAATTGAGAGAATCTGTGCTGGAAAGTCATCCCGAATTGATTTTCATGAATCTGAACGGTGGGATGATCTATCAGAAAAAGAACACGAAAAAAGGCCTGAGACATCGTCTTGGATTGATTGTTGATCGTGAAGAGATAGCCGATGACTTTTTCCGGGATATCAAAGAGGAGTTTCGCAGAAATCAGGTTGACGAGGATGATATAGTAGATTCTATGGCGCTGGCCCTTGCTGCAAAGCGATCTGTTGAAAAAGGAATTAAAACTATACCACAGAATCCGCCCGTCGATTCAGAAGGGCTTAAGATGGCCATTCATTACGTTTAGTTTGTAGATAATAGAGACATTAAAAAACCGCTGTGAGCATATCTCAGCGGTTTTTTTATTTAAGAAATATGTAAGAGCTATTTCTCTAAAATATTTTTGTACTTCACGCCCGCCTTATAAACCCTGTTTACTCCATTAAATGCGGCAATTCTGTAAGCTTCTGAATAGGTAGGGTAGTTGAGTACATGCTCTATAAAGTATTTGATGGTTCCATCCTGGGCCATAATACTCTGTCCGAGATGGATAAGATCTGTTGCTTGATCACCAAAAATGTGAACACCCAGTAATTTCAGGTTGTCTGTACGGAACACCAGTTTCAGCAAACCGTCTGTTCTATGATTGATATCGGCATAGGTCAGGTTTTTGTAATAAGCTCTGCCAACAGTGACTTCAATACCAAGTTCTTCAGCTTGTTGTTCAGTCAAACCAATAGCTGAT
>Ga0102928_1001449_pt1 | contig 14839 bp, 14 predicted proteins | sample SalPonR1_B_D1_MG_FD_78504 | JGI IMG/M metagenome (GOLD analysis project Ga0102928, IMG submission 78504) | Salt pond soil microbial communities from South San Francisco under conditions of wetland restoration - Salt Pond MetaG R1_B_D1_MG | ecosystem: Environmental > Aquatic > Marine > Intertidal...
GCCCGGCTCGGCATGGCCCGTGACCTGCACCAGCAGCGCCTGCCCCGGCGCGATGCCCTTGACCTGCCGCACGAAGGCCGTGCCGTCGGGCGTGCGCAGGAACATGCCGCCCTGTCCCTTGACGGGGCGATCGGCGATGGCGCGATAGATCGTGCCCGGACGGGGCGCGTCGCTGTCGATCAGCAGGTCGTCGAGCCGCCCTCCCACCATCAGCGCCGCCGCCTCGCGGCCCTCCAGATGGTCGAGGGCGATGGTGATACGCTCGCTCATAACCAGTCCTTCCACACCGGATAACCGGCCGCCTGCAAGAGCCCGGTGGTCTCGCTCAGCGGCAGGCCCACGATGCCGGTAAAGGAGCCAGAGATCCACGGCACAAACGCCCCGGCCATACCCTGGATGCCATAGCCACCGGCCTTGCCCTGCCATTCGCCGGAGGCAAGGTAGGCATTGATCTCCTCGTCCGAGAGCCGCTTGATCTTGACCGCGCTCACCACGTCGCGCTGCCAGAGCCGCGCGCCGCGCCGCACCGCCACGGCGGTGATCACCCTGTGCCGCCGTCCCGAGAGCGCATGGAGGAATTGCGCCGCCTCGCCCGCATCCGCGGGCTTGCCGAGGATGCGGCGGCCCATCGCGACGGTGGTATCGGCGGCAAGCACGATGTCGCCAGGTGCCGCCTCGGTTGCCTGCGCCTTTTCCCGCGCCATGCGGGCGCAATAGGGGCGGGGCAACTCGCCCTTGCCGGGGGTTTCGTCGATCTCGGGCGGGCGGATCGCGTGCGGAATCACGCCCATCTGCGCCAGCAGGTCACGGCGGCGCGGGCTGCCCGAGCCGAGGATGAGCGTCACGGCGTCGCGCTCACTTGAAGCGGTAATTGATCCGCCCCTTGGTCAGGTCATAGGGGGTCATTTCCACCTGCACCTTGTCACCCGCCAGAACCCGGATCCGGTTCTTGCGCATCTTGCCTGCCGTGTGCGCGATGATCTCATGGCCGTTCTCAAGCTCGACCCTGAATGTCGCGTTCGGCAGGAGTTCCTTGACGACACCGGGAAATTCGAGCGTGTCTTCCTTGGCCATGGTCTCTCCTTGCACTCGCGATCCGCCCTTGTGCGGAACGCGCCTTTAAATGCGCCCGTTTCCGGCGGTTTTCAAGGTCTAATCAGCGCAGCCGCCCGGGTGTGACCGTGGCGTCACGACCCACCTGATCGTCCCAGTGGCGGCGGTTGAGCACGACGCCATCGGCGCGTACATGGGCCACCGCCCCGAGGTCCACCTCCGCCACCGTCCAGCCGGGGGTATCGAGCGCGCCCTCGGCGATCACGCCGGTGGGCGGAAAGCCGGTATCGGGCGGGCCGAAGATACCGCCCGTCCCGGTATTGGCATCCACCGCCGGAGACCAGTCCGCCGCGCCCACGGTCGAGGCCATGACGGTGACGCATTGCGCCTCGAGCGCGCGCGCCATCGCGCCGATGCGCACGCGGCTGTATCCGGTCAGCGCCTCGGTGCAGGACGGCGCGAGGATCAGGTCGGCCTCGGCCAGCGCCCGCCCCAGCAGCGGGAACTCGGCGTCGTAGCAGATCAGCACGCCGATCTTGCCCAGCGCGGTATCGAAGAGCCGCAGCGGCCCGCCGGGCACCACGCCCCATTCCTCACGCTCGAACCTTGTCATGATCTGCTTGTCCTGGTGGCCGCGCGCGCCGGTGGGCGTATAGAGCGTGGCGCGGTTCACCGGACGGTCCCCGATCGCGGGATCGAATACCGGGGCCGAGGCCCCGAGGATGTGCAGCCCGTGGCGGGCGGCGAGATTGGCGTGCAGGTCGCCCGCATCCGCCATAACCGCGTCGACCGCGTGCAGGGACCGCTCCAGATCGCCCGCCGCGTCCGGGCCCGCCAGCATGGCCAGCTCCATCGCCCCGTATTCGGGAAAGACAGCGAGATCGGCCCCCGCTGACGCCGCCCGCGCCACCCAGTCCGACAGCTTCGCGGCATAGTCCGCCCAGGAGGTGAGCGCGTCGAGCGGGTAGGCGGCGGTCGCGATCTTCATGGCGGGCGTCTCCGATGGTCTGGGCTGCCCTTCCATATCGCCCCCACGCGCAGGCGTCGAGCAATTGCCGCCACGTGCCGCCCCGTGCTACGCTCGTCCGAACGAGGCAGGGCAGCCCGGCACATGAAAAGAACGGCACTCCGGAAATACCAGCGGCTCGAGGCGGCGGCGCTTTGGCGGCCCGAACCCGACGCGCAGCGGCTCGACGTGATCGTGTCGCTGGGTGAGGCGACGCTCACCATCACCGACATGCGCGAGCGCGTGCAGGCGCACTGGTCGCTCGCCGCCATCGCCCGCGCCAATCCGGGCACCGAACCCGCGCTCTACCACCCCGACGCCGATCCCGGCGAGACGCTGGAAATCGCCGTGGGCGAGGACGAGATGATCGCCGCGATCGAGACCCTGCGCAGCGCCATCGCGCGCCAGCGTCCGCGACCGGGGCGCCTGCGCGTTGCGGGCATCGCGGCGAGCCTGCTGGCGGTGGTGCTGGTCCTGACGCTCTGGCTGCCAGGGGCGGCCCGCGATCACGCGCTGCGCGTCGTGCCCGAGGCCAAGCGCGCCGAAATCGGGGAGACGCTGCTCGACCACGTCTACCGCGTGACAGGCCCACCCTGCCGCGCACCGGGCGGCGCCGGCGCACTCGCCGCGCTGGAGCGGCGGCTGCCGCCCGAAGAGGGACGCGCGCGGCTCATGGTGGTGCGCAGCGGGGTGACGGATGCCTTGCGCCTGACCGGCGGCACCACCCTTCTCAACGCCGACCTGGTCGAGGATCATGACACGCCCGACGCGGTGGCCGGACACATCATCGCCGCGCATCTGCGCGCCAAGGCGCACGACCCGCTCGATACGCTTCTGGCGGATGCCGGGCTGTGGGAGGTGCTGCGGCTGCTCGCCACCGGGAGCCTGAGCGAAAACGCCCTGCGCGCCCATGCCGAGGCGCTGCTGCGCAACCCGGCCGCGCCGCCGCCCGATGCCGCGCTGATCGAGGGTTTTGCGCGCTGGCAGGTGCGCGCCACACCTTACGCCTATGCCCGCGATATCACCGGCGAGACGGTTCTGGGCCTCATCGAGGCCGACCCGTTCGCCCGTGACTCTGACCTTCCGCCCGTTCTGAGCGACGGCGACTGGCTGCGCCTTCAGGGGATATGCGGGGGCTGACATCGGGTCCTGGCCTGGAACGGCCGTTTGACGTCAAGGTCAGCAGGCTACACCGACACGGCCAGGTACTATCCAGAAAGTTCAAAACTTTCTTGTACGGAATCTTTTCAAGATTCCGTTCGTCCACACCCGCTCCGCCCCTCATATCTCCTTGGCAAGCTGGCGCAGTTCGAATTTCTGGATCTTGCCGGTCGAGGTCTTGGGCAATTCCCGGAAAACCACCGCTTTCGGTGCCTTGAACCCCGCGAGCCGCTCGCGGGAAAAAGCGATGAGGTCCGCCTCGTCCACCTCGGCCCCGTCCTTGAGCTCGACGAAGGCGCAGGGCACTTCGCCCCACTTGTCATCCGGCTTGGCCACCACGGCGCAGAGCAGCACCGCCGGGTGCCGCATCAGCACCCCCTCCACCTCGACCGAGGAAATGTTCTCGCCGCCCGAGATGATGATGTCCTTGGCGCGGTCGGCGATCTTGAGATAGCCGTCGGGGTGCTGGAAGGCGATGTCGCCGGAATGGAAATACCCGCCCGCAAACGCCCTTTCGGTAGCCTCCGGGTTCTTGAGGTAGCCCTTCATAACCGAATTGCCGCGGATCATTATCTCGCCGAGGCTCTCGCCGTCCATCGGCGTTTGTTCCATGGTCTCGGGATCCATCGCCGTGATGTCCTCCATCATCGGCATGAGGATGCCAGTGCGCGCCTTGATGGCATAGCGCTCCTCGTCGGGCAGATCGTCCCAGCCTTGCTGCCATAGGCACTCGGTGACATGGCCATAGGTCTCGGTCAGCCCGTAGACCTGCGTCACGGTAAAGCCCAGCGGCTCGATCGCGGCCAGTGTCGCGGCGGGGGGCGGGGCACCGGCGGTGAACACGTCCACCACGTGATCGAAGTCGCGGCGCTCCTCGTCCTTGGCATTCACGATCATGTTGAGCACGATGGGCGCCCCGCCGAAATGCGTCACGCCTTCGTCCGCGATGGCGTCGTAGATCGCCCTGGCGGTGATGTCGCGGCAGCACACCACGGTACCGCCCACCACGGGCATCATCCAAACGTGGTTCCAGTTGTTGCAGTGAAACAGCGGCACGATGGTCAGGTACTTGGGATAGCGCGGCATCTGCCAGCTCACCACCGTGCCCATCGTCATCAGGTACGCCCCGCGATGATGATAAACCACGCCCTTGGGCCGCCCCGTGGTGCCCGATGTGTAATTCAGCGCGAGGCTCTCCCATTCGTCCTGCGGCATGATCCATGCGAAATCCGGGGCGCCCGTGGCGAGGAAATCCTCGTAGGTCATGTAATCGGAATGCGCGTGCACGCCCGCCCCGTCATCGGGCACCTCGATGATCGCGGGTGCCGGTCGCTCCATGATCTCGAGCGCGGCACCGAGCGTCGGCAGGAACTGCGTATCGCACAGCACCACCCGCGCCTCGCCGTGATCGAGGATATAGGCGATGGTGTCGGCCTCCAGCCGCGTGTTGATCGCGTTAAGCACCGCCCCCGCCGCCGGCACACCGAAATGCGCCTCGCAATGCGCGGGGATGTTGGGCAGGATGGTGGCCACCACGTCACCTGGCTCGACGCCGATATTCACCAGCGCCGAGGCAAGGCGCGAGACGCGCGCGTGATACTCGGCATAGGTCTTGCGATGGCCGTGATAGACCACCGCCTCGCGATCCGGAAAGACATGCGCGGCCCGCTTGAGATGCGACAGAGGCGTGAGCGGCACGAAATTCGCCTCCGCCCGACCCAGCCCGGTCTCGTCCTTCATCCACCCCATTGCACGCCTCCCTTGCTTGCACCACACGGCTTCGGGTGATTAGCAGGAAGCATCACGCTCAGGTCAAGTGCCGGTTGGCCCGGCGGCGCGGATTGTCATCCGTCTCAGGCCGGAATCCCGGCCATGCCGCAGACGATGCGCCATTCTTCCGCCGTCACCGGCTGCACCGAGAGGCGCGCGTTGCGCACCAGCACCATCTCCCACAGGCGCGGATCGGCCTTGATCGCGTCGAGCGTGACGGGCGTTTGTGCGCTTTCCAGCGCCCGGATGTCCACGCATTCCCAGCGCGGATCGTCGGTGGTGCTGTCGGGATGCGCCTTCGCGATTACCTCGACCGTACCCACCACCGCCTTTTCCTTCTGCGAGTGATAGAAGAAGCCGCGATCGCCCGCCGCCATCTCGCGCATGAAATTGCGCGCCTGGTAGTTACGCACGCCGTCCCATTCCTCGCCAGCCTTCCCCTTGGCCACCTGATCCTGCCAGCCCCAGACCGACGGTTCGGACTTGAACAGCCAGTAGCGCATCAGATCACCTTCTTCCACGGGATCAGCTCGACGCCCGAGAACAGCTCTGCCCTGGCATAGGGATCGTTGTTGGCCCAGTTCTGCGCCTCTTTCATGTCCGCGACATCGAGGATGATCAGCGAGCCGACCATCTCGCCCTCGTCATTGAGCAACGGCCCGGCCTGAGAGACCACGCCGGTCTCCTTGAGATAGGCGATATGAGCGTCGCGGTTGTCGAGACGGATTTGCAGGGCACCGGGATGGTCGCGGGCGATGAGGGCAATCAGCATCATTCTTCCTTCAATGGTCGTGAGAGCAGCATATCCACCGCCTCGCGAACGCGCAATTCGCCGCTGACCAGCGCGGCTACCGCCGCCGTCACCGGCATGTCGAGATCCAGCGCGCGGGCGCGGCCCAGCACCGCGCGCGCCGTCGCCGCACCCTCCACCGTGATCTCGGGGTCGAAGGCATCGCCGCGCCCGAGGCTCTCGCCAAAGCGATAGTTGCGCGACTGCGCGCTCGTGCAGGTGAGCGCCAGGTCGCCAAAGCCCGACAACCCCGCGAGCGTCTCGGGCTGCGCGCCAAACGCGTGGGCCAGCCGGTTCATCTCGGCGAATCCGCGCGTCATCAGCGCCGCGCGCGCGCTCTCGCCCAGCCCGGCCCCCATCACCGCGCCACAGCCGATGGCGATCACGTTCTTCAGCGCCCCGCCAAGTTCGGCACCAACCGTATCCGTACTGCGATAGAGCCGCAGGTTGGGCGTCGAGAGCGCCGCTTGCAGCGCCGCCCCGGTCCCCGGTGCCACACAGGCCAGCGTCAGCGCCGTGGGCAGGCCCAGCGCGATATCGCGGGCAAAGCTCGGGCCGGTCAGGATCGCCGGGGATGCATCCGGGCAGGTCCGGGCGATGAGGCCGGTGGGGCCAAGGCCGGTGGCCATGTCCATGCCCTTGCAACAAGCGACGAGCGCGCGTGTCCCGAGCGCGGCGCGGTGCGCGCGGAGAAACCCGCCCAGCGTCTGCATCGGCATCGCCAGAAGGCAGGGCGCATCACCGTCGGGCACATCACCCGAAACGACAATGATCGCGTCGGGAAGCTCGATGCCAGGCAGACGACGCTCATTACGCCGCGTGGCCTTCATCTCATCTGCGTGGTCCGAATCTCGCGTCCAGAGCGTGACGGGGCCATTCTGCGCCAATGTCACGGCCAGCGCCGTGCCAAACGCCCCTGCCCCGCATACCAGAATCATGCCTTGGCCCCTTTTTTGCCGCTGCCCAGCATCGCCGGGCTAGCGGCATCGAGCGGCCAGCGTGGGCGCGCCGCAAGGCTCATGTCATCGCGATGCCCCAGTCGGAAAATCTCGCCCCCCGCATAGGCGATCATCGCGGCGTTGTCGGTGCACAGCGCGAGAGGTGGCGCGAGAAACCCGGCACCCGCCTCCGCCGCCACGCCCCGGAGCGCGGTACGGATGGGACCATTGGCCGCCACACCCCCCGCCACGGCGATATGCGGCGCGGGCGGTGCCTCGGCCAGATAGAGCGCCAGCGCGCGCCGCGTCTTTTCCGCCAGCACGTCGCAGACCGCCGCCTGAAACCCGGCGCAAAGATCCGCCCGGTCCTGCCGCATCAGCCCGCCCTTCTCTGCCACGACGGTATCGCGCGCCCGCAGCACCGCTGTCTTGAGCCCCGAAAAGGACAGGTCACACCCCGCCCGGTCCAGAAGCGGGCGGGGAAACCGGAACCGCGTCGCATCGCCGTTGACGGCGGCACGCTCCACCTCCGGGCCGCCGGGCTGCGGCAGGTCGAGAAGACGGGCCACCTTGTCGAACGCCTCGCCCGGCGCGTCGTCGATGGTGCCGCCGAGGCGGTTGAAATCCTCGGGTCCCCGCACGATCAGGAACTGGCAATGCCCACCCGAGACGAGCAGCACGAGATAGGGAAAGGCCGCGCCATCGGTGAGCCTTGGGGTGAGCGCGTGCCCGGCGAGGTGATTGACGCCGATCAGCGGCAGGCCCGCGCCGGCGGCGATCCCCTTGGCGCACATCACCCCGGACAAAACCCCGCCGATGAGCCCCGGCCCGGCGGTGACCGCGACCACGTCCACCCCGGCGAGCGTCAGTCCTGCGCGGCCCAAAGCCTCGCGCACGGCGATATCGAGCTTCTCGGCATGGGCGCGGGCCGCGATCTCGGGCACCACGCCGCCGAAATCGGCGTGCAGGGGGGCCTGACCGAAAACCACCGAGGCGAACACCTCCGCCCTGTCGCCGTCCAGACGCACCAATGCCGCGGCGGTATCGTCGCAACTGCTCTCGATCCCGAGTATGGTCAGCGGCGTGCTCATCCCGGCCCTGCTGCATTGCTCCGCGCACCTGCGGCAGGTAACACCTTATCATGAGGCTAACAACTGCGGACCGCTGATGCCCCTGCGCCTGCTCATCACCCGGCCCGAGCCCGCCGCGACCCGGTTCGCGGAGGAGGTGCGCGCGGCGTTCCCGGAGGCCGAGGTGGTCGTCTCACCGCTCATGCGCATCGAATATGGCGGGACATCGCCCGATCCTGATCCCGGCGAGGTGCTGATTTTCACCTCGCGGCACGGGGTCGAGGGATTCTGCCGCCTGTCGGTGCAGCGCGATTTGCCCGCCTGTACCGTCGGCGAAGCCACGGCAGAGGCTGCGCGCGAGAAGGGCTTCTCAGTGATCGCCCTGGCCGAGGATGCCGCCGCGCTGCTCGACCGGCTCGCCGCCGAGGGCATCGCCGGACCGTTCCTGCACATACGCGGCGCGCATGTCGCCGCCGATATCGCGGGCGCGCTGCGGCAGGCGGGCCACGCCGCGCGCGACGCGGTGGTCTACGATCAGCAGGCGCTGCCGCTCAGCGACGCCGCCCGCGCCATGCTCGATGGCGACGCGCCCGTGATCCTGCCCCTGATGTCGCCGCGCAGCGCCGCGCTGTTCTTCGAGGCGGCGGGCACACCGCGCGCCCCGCTGCTCGTCGCGGCGATCAGCCGCAACGTGGCCCACCGTGTCCCCGAGGGTGCCGCGACCCGCGTGGCCGTGTCCGAGACCCCGGATGCCCGCGCATTGCGCATCCTGCTGAACGATCTGGCAAAACACGCCAAGCGGGTTGAGAGCCACAAGGGGGCACAGTAAGGTCGGAGTGACAGCCGAGCGTGACAAGATTCGAGAAGGTGACGTGCCGTGGCAAGAAAGAAGAAAACCCAGACCGGAAAAACCGACGCACCCGAAGGCGCGGCAGACGACGTGACCGCGCCCGCCGCCACGGCGCACGAGAGCCCCGAGACCACCGGAACGCACGCGCCCGGGGCCGACCCCGCCAAGGCAGAGGAGGCGACCGCCAAGGACAGTGCAACGGCTGACACGACGGAACAGGACAGTTCCGCCGAGGACACGGCACCGGAAACCGGGGGCGAGACGGCGACGACCGATGCCACCCCCGACCCGGAGGCCGGAGCCGAGGAAAACACCGCGGAGGAGACTTCGCCAGACGACACCGCGGATACCACGCAAGACACGCCAGGCGCCTCCCCTCAGGACGAGACGGAACAGAGTGCATCAGACGAAACGGAGACAACCACGGAGGAGGAGCCGAAGGCCACCGCCGAGGGCGATGCCGCTCCGTCTCCCACGGATCGCGCCGCGGACCCCGCTCCCGTGGTGCGCACCGAGCAAGTCACGGTGCGGCAGGGCGGATTCTGGTCGATGCTGATCGGCGGGATCGCCGCGGCGGGAATCGGTGTGGCGGCTGCCCCCTATATCTATCCCTACCTGCCGGTCGGATCTGTGGCCGCGCCGTCACCCGCCGATGACGGGGAAAGCGGCCTCGCGACACGGCTCGACGAACAGGCGCAGCGGATTTCCGATCTCGGGGCGCGGATCGACGAAATGCCCGCGCCCGCCGATCCCTCCGACGAGATATCCGGGCTGAGCGAGACGGTGACATCGCTGACCGAGCGGATCGCGAACCTGGAGGTTCAGCTCTCGAACCTGGAGGTTCCGCCGACACCCGAAGCCCCCGATACCGCCGCGACCAACGCGGCGCTGGACGCTCTGCGCGAAAGTCTCGCGGCGCAGGGCGTCGAGATCGAGGAGTTGCGCGCAACGCTTCAGGCCGGGGAACAAGCGGCCCGCGACAGCGCCCGCGCTACACTGCAGCGCGCCGCGCTGACCCGGGTGATGACCGCGCTCGACACCGGCGAGGAATTCACCACCACGCTGACCGACCTGCGCGACACTGGGGCCGATGTGCCTGACGCGCTTGCTGCGGTCGCCGAAACCGGCGTACCGACACGGGCGCAACTGCTCGAGCGCTTCCCCGACGCTGCACGCGCGGCACTGGCAGAGGCGCGGAGCGCCGGTGAGGGTGGGGAGACAAGCGCGTCGGTGGGCGGGTTCCTGCGTGCGCAGCTTGGCGTGCGGTCGCTAGAGCCGCGCGAGGGCGACGATCCCGACGCCATCCTGTCACGCGCCGAGGCGGCGCTGGCCGAGGGGCGGCTGCGCGATGCGCTCGCGGAGATCGAGACCTTGCCGGAGGACGCGCGCGCCGCCATGTCCGGCTGGGCCGCAGAGGCCGCGGCCCGGCGCGACGCGCTGGCCGCCGCCGAGGCGCTATCGGCGCAACTGAATTGAGTTTGAAAGGGCGGGTCTGATGCTTTGGTCCATCGTGAAGGTTGCAGTGTTCATCGCCCTTGTCGGGGCCATCACCCTCGGAGCGTCCTACCTGCTCGAACTCGAGGGCGGCGTGCGTATCGTGATGGCGGGGATCGAGATCAACCTTACGCCCATCAAGGCGGTGATCGCGCTTGGTCTGCTGGTGCTCTCCATCTGGCTGCTGATGAAACTGGCGGGGATGCTGGTGGCGGCGCTGCACTTCATCAACGGCGACGAGACGGCGCTGTCACGCTATTTCGACCGCAACCGGCAGGAAAAGGGCTATCGCGCGCTGGGCGAGGGCGTTCTGGCGCTGGCCTCTGGCGAAGGCGACAAGGCCATCGCGCAGGCGGCCAAGGCAGAGAAATACCTGCGCAAGCCCGCGCTGACCGACCTCATCACCGCGCAGGGCGCGGAAATGGCGGGCGACAAGGCCAAGGCCGAAGCCGCGTTCAAACGCCTGCTGACAAACGAGAAAACCCGTTTCGTTGGCGTGCGTGGCATCCTGCGGCAGAAGCTGGAGGCGGGCGAGACCGACGCCGCGCTCAAGCTGGCCAAGACCGCCTTTGCGCTCAAGCCCCGGCAGACCGAGATCCAGGACACGCTGCTGCAGCTTCAGGCCGACAAGGGCGACTGGTCGGGCGCGCGCGCCACGCTCGGTGCCAAGCTCAAGTACGGCGCACTGCCGCGCGACGTCCATAAGCGGCGCGATGCCGTGTTGGCGTTGTCGGAGGCGCGCGACGTTCTCGACGAGGGCAAGACCATAGAGGCGCGTGAAGCGGCGATCGAGGCCAACCGCAAGTCACCCGACCTCGTCCCGGCGGCGGTGCTGGCTGCGCGCGGATATATCGAGGCGGGCAAGAAGCGCGCCGCGGTGCGCGTCATCAACAAGGCGTGGCTGATGCGGCCGCATCCCGACCTCGCCGCCGCGTTTGCCGGGATCGAGCCCGACGAGACGCCGAAGGCCCGTCTCAAGCGATTTGGAAAGCTGCTCAAGGTTCATCCCGACGACCGCGAGACCCGGCTTCTGGAGGCCGAACTCAATCTTGCCGCCGAGGATTTTCCGGCGGCACGGCGCGCATTGGGCGATCTGGCCGAGGTGGAACCCGATGCCCGCGCGCTCACCATCATGGCGGCGATCGAACGCGGCGAGGGGGCCTCGGATGCCGTGGTCAAGGGCTGGCTGGCCCGCGCGCTCGGCGCGCCCCGTGGTCCGCAATGGTGCTGTGACAACTGTCAGCACATCCATGCCGAATGGCAGCCGGTCTGCGAGAACTGTCACTCCTTCGACACGCTGAGCTGGCGCGCGCCACCCGACACGGCGGTCAGCACGCCCACGGGATTGGAGATGCTGCCGCTTCTGATCGGTCCGGTCGAGGAGCCCGCGGAAGAGGACACCGCCGCAGAAGATGGTACCAAAGAGGACGAGACGGTGCCCGATGCCGAGATCGTCGAGGACGCCCCCGGAACCGATGAAGCGGAGCCGACCGGGGAGCGGCGCGCGTGACCAGGCACCGGCGGTGACGGCTTTGCGATGCGCCTGACACTCCGGGGTCTGGCCGTACTGACGGCACTGGGCGTTGTTCTTGGCGTGTTTCTGATCTCGCTCGGCTTCTTCCGCTCGGAAGAACAGGCCAAGGCGGAGGGCCGCCTGTCGCTCTATCGCAGCATGGTGATATCGGAAATCGAGCGGTTTTCGCACCTGACCTATGTGTTGGCGCGCGACCGGCACGTGATGGACACCGCCGCCGGGCGCGCGCCGGGTGTGCTTGACCGCAGGCTCGCGGCCTTTGCCGGGGAATCGGGGCTCGACGCGATCTATCTCATGCGCCCCGACGGTGTGACCATCGCCGCCTCGAACGCCGGGACGCCTGAAAGCTTTGTGGGGCAGGATTATGGATTCAGGCCCTATTTCCAGACCGCGCTCGACGGTGGGCAAGGACGGTTCTACGGAATCGGGGCGACGACGGGCCTGCCGGGCTATTTCATTGCCGATCCGGTACGCGGACCCGGTGGAGAGATTCTCGGCGTGATCGCGATCAAGCTCGATCTCACCGATCTGGAAGAGACGTGGCGCGCAGCGGGAGAGCAGGTTTTGCTCGCCAACCGCGACGGCGTTGTGCTGCTGTCCTCCGATCCCGGCTGGCGGTATCGCGCGCTCGGCGCGCTGGATACAGCACAACGCGCGCGGATCGCGCAGGATCGGCAATTTCCGGGGCAGGCGCTCGCACCGCTCGACTGGCGGCGCGCAGAGGATGGGCGCGCCGCGATCGGCGGGGCAGAGCGGCTGCATATCTCCGGCACGCTGGCCGCGCATGGCTGGGTGTTGCACTACTTTTCCGATGACAGCGCGGCTGTCACGCGAAGCTGGCTTCTGGCCGGGATCGTGACGACGCTGGCCGGGGGCGGGTTGCTTGCGTCGCAGGTGCGGCGCACACGACGGATCGGGGCGGCGCTGCGCCGCTCCGAAGCGGAGGAGGCGCAGCTTCGCGAGGCCAACGAACGGCTGGCAGTCGAGATCGAGGAACGCCGGGCAGCCGAGCGGCGGCTGGCGAGGACGCAGGACGAGCTTGAGCGGGCAAGCCGTCTGGCGGCGCTGGGGCAGTTGGCCGCCTCTGTCACACATGAGCTTGGACAGCCGATTGCGGCGATGCGCAATCACCTCACGGCGGCGGAGATCGGCGGGCAGAGCGAGGGGCGGCTCGCGCCGCGGATCGCCGCCATCGTCGATCGGATGGAGGGAATCACCCGTCAGCTCAAGTTCTTTGCCCGCAATGACCGAGAGGAATTCGGCCCGGTCGATCTACACGGCGCGGTGCAGGCGGCGCTGGCGTTGGTGGAACCGAATATCGCACGGGTCGCGGCGACGGTATCGGTGACCGCCCCCGATCAACCGGTGACGGTGCGCGGCAATCAGCTTCGGATCGAACAGGTGCTGACCAACGTGCTGCGCAACGCGATCGACGCGGTCGAAGATTGCGACGTGCGGCGGATCGACGTGCTGGTCGCCCTGTGCGACGGGGCGGGTCGGGTCGAGGTGCGCGATACCGGCCACGGGCTGGGACAGGCGCGGCTCGAGGACTTGCAGGAGCCGTTCGTCACAACCCGCGAGAGCGGGCGCGGCATGGGGCTCGGGCTTGCCATCTCGGCCAATATCGTTCGGGCACATGAGGGACGGATCAGTGCCCGGGATGCCGAAGGCGGCGGCGCGGTGTTCTGCATCGACATACCGCAGGAACGCGACGATGCCGGGGCGAGCGCGGCGTGAGCGGCCCGGCGATCCCCCGAATCCTCGTTGTCGAGGATGACCGCGCAATGCGCCTGTCACTGGTCGATCTGCTTGATGCGTCGGGCTGGCAGGTGGAGGCGCTGCCGCGCGCCGAGCGGCTTATCGAGCGGTTGGCGGAGTTTCAGCCGGATGTGATTCTGTCGGATGTGCGGATGCCGGGGATGTCGGGGCTGGAGCTTTTGGACAGTCTGGACCGTGATCTCGCGCCGCCGCTGGTGCTGATTTCGGCGCATGGCGATATCGCGATGGCCGTAGATGCGATGCAGCGCGGGGCCTACAGTTTCGTCGAAAAACCCTACGAGCCGCGTCGCCTGCTTAACATCCTGCGCCATGCCGCCGATCAGCACGCGATGCGCCGCACCAATGCGCGGCTCAAGTCGCGGCTGATGCAGCTATCAGGGCTGGACAGGGTGCTGCTCGGGCAGACGCCCGAGACCGTTGCACTGCGCGAGGACGTGCTGGACCTGTCACAAAGCGGCGCGGCGGTGATGTTGCAGGGCGAGACCGGCACCGGAAAGGAACTGGTGGCGCGCGCGCTGCACGATCTGGGAGCGGATGCGACGGGGCCATTCGTGGCGCTCAATTGCGCCGCGCTCGCGGTCGAGAGCTTCGAGGCCGGGATGTTCGGCACCGGGGGCGGAGCCAAGGGACGCTTGCAGGGCGCGGATGGCGGCACGCTGTTCCTGGATGGAATCTGCACCTGCCCGATGCCGGTGCAGGCCAAGCTGTTGCGGGTAATCGAGGACAAGCAGATTCTACCGCTAGGGGCGGAGACGCCGGTGCCGCTGTCGTTCCGGGTGGTCTCGGCCACCAACGAGGACCCGGAAGAGGCGGTGCGCGATGGGCGGCTGCGCTCCGATCTGCTCTATCGGCTCAATACCACGGTGATCGCCCTGCCCACGCTGCGGCAGCGGCGGGATGACGTGATGCTACTGGCGGCGCGGTTCCTCGACGAATTCGCCCGCGTCTATGAGACCCGTGTGCCCGACCTGAGCCCAGAGGACAGCGCCGCACTGCTGGCTCATGACTGGCCGGGCAATGTGCGCGAACTGCGCAATGTCTGCGAGCGCCGGGTGCTCATGGCGCGGCGCGGCGGTGGTTCGGTGGCGCAGGCACTGCGGCGCGATCCGGTGAGCGACGATGTGCCCGACACGCTGCGCGCCGCCGTCGCGGCGTTTGAGCGCGAGTTGATCGCCAAGGCGATCACCGCGCACGAGGGCCGTATGGACGCGGTCGCGGAAACGCTCGGCATCGGGCGGCGCACCCTCAACGAGAAGATCGTCAAGCTGGGACTGGACAAGGAGGCGCTGCTGTAGTCCCCTTGCGGATATCCGCAGGGCGGCTGCCGGGGCATGCGCGGTTTTCTTCATAGCCATTGTGCCGGGCATGTCCCAAGGTAACGCCCATCATACCGC
>Ga0102928_1001452_pt1 | contig 14824 bp, 14 predicted proteins | sample SalPonR1_B_D1_MG_FD_78504 | JGI IMG/M metagenome (GOLD analysis project Ga0102928, IMG submission 78504) | Salt pond soil microbial communities from South San Francisco under conditions of wetland restoration - Salt Pond MetaG R1_B_D1_MG | ecosystem: Environmental > Aquatic > Marine > Intertidal...
ACACCATGTCAGGAGTATCCAGATACTGTGATGGATTGAGTTTATTTGATTTCGCAGTCATCTTCACTTTATATGAGTGACCATGCATTCTCCCACATTTCCCATCGTAGCCATCTATAAAATGAGCCGCGTCGAATTTAAACTCAGTGTGTAGTGTCCAGGTTGGCATTATCCGTAGTAATTTTTAATGATCGTTGTGATGCCTCTTGATATAATAAAAAATGCCACAACTGTGGCATCCTCAAAATTACGATATTTTTTTGATAATTACTCAGATCGCTTAATGCTGCATCCAATGATACGTGTGCTTCTCGTTGGTACAGTTTGACCGTTAATAAGGGCACTTAGAGCTTCCCTTACGTAGGGTCTTGAAACTGAAGAGGCATTGTTTGGGTTATCATCGATCGCTCCATGATAGACCATTTGTAGCTCTGCATCAAAGATAAACACCTCAGGAGAGTATTGTGCTCCGAAAGCATCAGCGATCTGGTGTTCTGAGTCCATTGCGTAAATGAAGTTATAATTCTGTTTTTGAGCCCTGCGATTCATGTCCTCCAGTGATTCACCGCGATCCCGTATACGCTCATTTGAATTGAGTACGATCATACCAAAGTCATTTGCAGAGGCATAAGAAGAAAGTTCAACCATTCTATCTTCCCATTTCGCCACCCAGGGACATGTATTAGATGAAAAGATGACGATCAATCCATTATTATCTGCCGCCTGCTGAAGGGATATATTCCGCCCGGAAGTGTCTTCCACTTGTCGGTCGCCAAGAGGCATTGTAGTGTTAAAACTCAAACTGTTCTGACATAAGCCTGATACGGTTATCATCAGGGAAAATGAAATACTAAGCAGAAAGGACTTTTTCAAAACGTTAATAATTTGATTGAAACAATAAAGAATAATCGATGGATATAATACGTAATGCCGGTACAAACTTCACTTCTTTGAAGATTGAGATAATATCTCAATCAACGCTTGATAGGACTTAAGGTCTGATTCCTTCAATGAAGAGACCTTCAGCGCTTCCCTTCCCAGGCTTTTATACAAGTCTTTCAAGTCCGGTTCAGGTGACAGAAGATCAAGGTGATCTCTAACAGTGTTCACATCTCCCCTTGCAATAGGTCCCGTTAAAGCTCCTGAGACACCTTTTTGTTCAATATTATCCAGGGTATTGCGCATGAGCGGTATCAATGTTTTCAGTGATATTTCTTCATTAAGACCTGCTTTTCCTGAAACACGAGTCATTAAACTAGCAAGCACAACCAGATAGTTAGATGCTATAACAGCTGAGGCATGTAAATAGGGTTTTTGGTGTACCTCAATTTCAATTACGTTAGACCCAAGTGTTTTAGCAATCTGTTTGAATATTTGAATGGCGTTTTTATCACCTTCTACATCAAACCACGTATTTCGAAAGTGTTCCGTGGATTCTGTGATCGATCGGTTTGGGTGAAAAGTGCCCGTTTTTGCTCCTTTTGAACTCAATGGCTTTAGCAGATCAGATGAATATGTACCCGAGCAATGAGCTACGGTTTTGCTATTCAATGAATCCAAGGCCCTGTCCATTTTATTAACGACATCTTCGATCACAGCATCAGGTACTGTAATGAGTATGAGATCGCCATAATCATCTGGTGAATCAGGGATCTTGTCGATAAAGGTGGTATCAGGGTAACTTGTTTTTAATGATTCAGAAACAGAACCTTTTTGAATCACAGAAGTAATTCGATAATTGTTTGAAGAAAGAACAGTTAACAGTGCGGTTCCAACCTTACCTAACCCAATGATGGTAACCGATGGCTTTTTCATATTATGCCTTCTGCAATTTTCCACGTTTTGCGTAACCACAAATATTTGTAGCAGATTCTATATGATCCAAAAACTGAACATCATACCCCCAGGATCTGGCAACTAAAATACCACTCATAAATGCACGGGCCCCATTCACGGTTTTGTCATTACTGTTTAAATAGTGCATTAATCCCGATTCATTGTTTTTAATTACCAAAGACCTCAGATGCTCAAGTTCTTCAGGGCTGGTGGCCGGTACATCACAGCAGTAAACGATCAATGCATTCTTATTCAGAAGGAGTTCGTCTAAAGTATATGCCAGTTCCCGGATAATAGCTGGATCGTAGTCACCGATCTGTAAACTCACCAGGTCAAAATCATCAAATGAGGATTGCAGAAAAGGCAACTGCGTAAACAGACTCATTTTCTTGCTATACCCTTCATCCGCTATAAAAAAATCATCTTCTTCATCACAAAATTCATTTCGCAAGTAGTCATTTACTGAAACCTCTCCAAACCTTGACTCGAAGGTATTATTGGAAGGCATAGCCAATTTTTTCTGTAACTGTCCGGTATAGGATTCGATCACAACAATGGTTTCAAATTGCTGGCCAAAAACTGTTTTATAGGTTGCACAGATCTCACTGAAATTGTCCTCATCGATGTGGTTGGGTACAAACAGCATTCTTACATGTTCAGCACCTGTATTTAGATCTCCTGCTTCCTCTATATACTTTCTTATCTCTTGCTTAGAAAGGGCTTCAATATTCATAATACTGCATAATATGATTTAATATTTTCTATACAGAAAAAGCCCAAAGATACCATTCCTGTACCAACACAAAATGGTTTCTTTAGGCTTTGTTATTCTATCAAATATGTTTGCTGTGATAAGCTAAGGCTATCTGATGATCTGTTGTCTTAAAACTACAAATTTCAATGAATTTATCATTGTTAAATCTTGCAGAAATTTCATCGTCCTTATTGAGGGTAATTCTGACTTCATTCAGGTTTGTCCTCAAACCGGTCCCAAGGCATTTAACAGCCGCTTCTTTTAAGGTCCAGATCTGCAGCGGATCTAAATCTTTCAGTAATCGCATTTCAGTTTTGTCTAATACTCTTTTCAGCACACTATCCGGAATTGTCCGCTGTAATAATTCCGTATCGATCCCAATATCCTTGAATCCCGATACCGCACAAAAAACCTTTTTTTGGCTATGGGAAAAACTCACATATAAATGCCTATCTCCTATCCGGGCAAAGGGTTTCCCTCCGGATTCTTTATCAAGTTGAACCTGTTTCTGAGTTCCCATGGCCTCCCCTGTTAAAAACCGAAATAAATGGCGAGCTGTGAGATATTCTGCCTGTCGGCCGGGGTTTTTGAAATGCCTGAACTCCTCTTTTTCTTTTGTTGAGAGAATATGTGCTGTAAAATCTTCAGAGATCGATGCACTACCTATAACGACATCAGATGGGAACCCTTCAATATGTGTGGTATCAATGATCTTCATATATAGATATTGGTCACAGAAGAATAATAAATTAAGTGGATAATACCAGCAGAAGGGATAAAATGCGGAGAGGGAGGGATTCGAACCCTCGGTATCCCGTAAAGGATACACTCGCTTTCCAGGCGAGCCCGTTCGACCGCTCTGGCACCTCTCCGTTTATGTTTCGATGATAGTCTGTCGAAGGGCGCCTAAGATATAAGTATTTGAATCCTATATCAATGAAATTAATACCTGTTTTTCAATTAATTATTGGTCGTGGAAATAGGATCTTTATTGAATCCATCACAAAGCTCATATAGAATTGAAAATTAAACCTTAAATTGAGTGAACCGGATAATAGATTCTCAATAATTACCTGTCAGAAACCTATGTTGAAACTATTTTCTACATAAGTTCTTACCGGCTTCCCCTCCTGCTTTGCAGGACTGAATCTCCATTTAAGTGCTGCTTCAATGGTAGCTTCCAACAAGCCATATCCTATTTGGTTGACTACCGTAAAGGAATCTCCTTCGTATAAACGTATCTCAGAAATAAACGCATCCTCCACTGTTCCATTAACTCCCACCAGGAAAGTCACATCGATCTGTGCTTTGATATTTTGGTCTTTAACGGCCTGGGGGATGGTTGGCTCAACGATCTTGAGCAGCATGGGTGGTGTTTGCGGATCTCCCACAAGCTGCGCCTTGCCGGATGTTTCCCCTCTTCCGGGCATCTCAGAGGTGGATTGGTCGGCTGGAATGTCATCAATATCCGGAAACTCAATGTCTTCGGGGATGATCTCATCATTTGGAACAGGAACGGGCACCATAGGTTTAGGAGGTGGTGGCGGAGAATCGGCCTGCTGTGTTATGATCGTATTGTCGATGAGAATCTCTTCGTCAGCATAAAAATCCTGAAATTCAGCTTTTTCAGGTGGTAATACCGGCCAAAGTTTAAAAAAAGCCAAAATGATCATGAGCGACCCTATCAATGCGATCATGAACCGTTGAGCATGATCCAGATCATACATGTATATTTTGACTAAACGTCTTATCAAGTTTCTTTCAATTTCTGCAATTCTTCTTCCATAATATTATGGGTATGATCTTTGAGGGATTTCATATCCTCAAAATCATCTGATTCTATCACATCTAAAACTTTTAATTTGAAGCTAACATTCGGATTCAGATACCCGGATCCCGGAGGCATTGCATGATACCCGCCATCTATCACCATTGGTTGTATTCTGAAGCCGTGTTCTTTCGCCAAAAGAAAAGCTCCATTCTTAAACGGCTTGAGCTTACCATCCATTGTGCGCGTTCCTTCTGGAAAGATCATTACAGGCACAAGGTCCTTAAGGGGAGCTATAAGATTGTCGAGTTTCTTTAGAGCTGTTTTACTGCTTCGGTTGATCGTAAGGTGCCCGGTCAACCACACCAGCCATCCCATTACAGGTATATAGGTCAGGCTGCGCTTTGACACCCACTTCATTTTCCAGGGCAGGTGATAGATAAATGCCATGTCCAGAAAGCTTTGATGATTTGAAACAAAGATCGTTGGCTTGGAGGGTTCAAATTTTTCCTCCCCTTCAAAAGACATACTCCACCAAGGACTCGCCTTCATCATGAACCTCGCCATTATCGATAAAGTGTAATTCGGTGCTTTCCGGTATTTATCAAACGGAAACGTCAGCAGAAATACGATCGAAATGAATATAAAAAAGGTCAGAAAGAGAAAACTAAAATAGGTGAATACCCAAATACTGAATAATAATCGCATAATACTATATTACAGACTTAGAAGTGCTTTTCGTACAAATCCGTTGTGTTGCTTTAATAGTTGTTTGGAGGTAGCATGATCTACTTTTCCAAGCTCCATAAGCAGGGCAGTTTTAACATGTCCTTCAGCTTCATCAAGCAGCTTAGAAGCTCTCGTGTAATCAATGTCAGTGAATATCATGAGAATGCGCTTAGCCCGCTCCACCAACTTTTTGTTCGTAAGCATCAGGTCCACCATAACATTTTCATACACCTTGCCTTGTCTGATCATAGCGCCTGTGGTAAACATATTCAGGACCATTTTTTGTGCTGAACCGCTTTTCATGCGGGTGCTGCCCATGATCACCTCGGGACCAACCGGGATATCGATCAGGTGATCTACCTCAAGTTCAATTTGTGCTGCAGGAACTGTGGTTACCAGAATTGTCTTGCATCCCCGTGAAGCAGCTTCTTTGATAGCCCCGTGTACGTAGGGAGTACGGCCGCTTGCTGCCAGGCCACAAACCACATCCGGTGGTGCAACCTTAGCATGTTCAACCTCTCTCACTCCATTTTCTTCCAGATCCTCTGCTCCCTCCTGTGCCACAAACATGGCTTCTTTACCCCCGGCTATAAACCCCTGCACCTGCTCAGGCAAAGTGCCAAAAGTTGGTGGACATTCTGCAGCATCCAAAACACCAAGTCTTCCACTTGTTCCGGCTCCAAAATATAACAGCCTTCCTCCCATTTGGAAAGAATCAGCAAGCAGATCAATTACCTCGGCGATCTCATCAAGCCTTTGCTCGATCTTACCGGCTACAGACTGATCCTCATTATTTATAAGAGTTGCAATTTCTCTCGAAGACGCCAGATCTATATTACGGGTAGCCGGGTTTCTCTCTTCTGTCGTAAGCTTTTCAAGTTGTTTAAATAGTTTGCGTTTCTCTGCCTCAGAACTCAATTCTTCTACTCCCTGCGGGTTTTCCACCACATACTTTCTGAGGTTCCGTTTGAACTGACCACGGTTTTTGGAGCAGCATCATTATCGACTCCTTTCAGCAGGGAAGCAGCTAAAGCCGCAACTTCTTCATTTTTGGAAGTATCCTGCATTTTTACCGGGTCAAAATGGTCCGGCACAAAATGTGTATCATATTTTGCATCGATAAAGGACTGGTGATTCAGTGTAAACTCACAAAATGGAATGGTTGTTTTACACCCTGCAATCTCATATTCATCGAGGGCTCGCAACATTCTTTTTCGTGCAATTTCCCGATCAGGCCCATGCACGCTTAACTTAGATATCATCGGATCATAATTGATCGTGATCTGCTGCCCTTCTTCAACACCGGCGTCTACCCGAATTCCCGATCCTGTAGGCACTCTGTGCTTTTTCAGTAAGCCTGTACTTGGCAGAAAGTTATCGGCAGGATCTTCGGCATAGATTCTACACTCTATAGCATGACCGTTGATCTTCAGGTCTTCTTGCTTGAATGGTAATTCCTTACCCTCAGCAACCAGAATTTGCAAGGCCACAAGGTCTACCCCCGAGATCATTTCTGTGACCGGGTGTTCAACCTGTAGACGAGTATTCATCTCCAGGAAATAGAAGTTCATATGCTTATCTACCAGGAATTCAATGGTACCTGCCCCTACATAATCACAGGCTTTTGCCGCTTTAATAGCAGCTTCTGCCATTTCAGCCCTGAGTTCATCTGTTAATAATGCACATGGAGCCTCTTCGATCACTTTTTGATGACGGCGTTGCACAGAACATTCACGGTCAAACACATGTAAAACATTACCATGGGTATCTGCCATGATCTGAAATTCTACATGTCGCGGCTCTTCCAAATATTTTTCGATGTAAATCCGGTCATCACCAAAAGCATTTCGAGCCTCAGATTTGGCCCCTTTAATACTAGCTTCAAACTCTTCTTTCTTGTGTACGATCCGCATCCCTTTTCCACCGCCACCGGCTGCTGCTTTAACCAATATCGGATAACCGATATCATCAGCCACCTTACGGGCTTCCTCGATATCCTTCAATTCACTCTTCAATCCCGGAGGTGTAGGAACATTATGCTGACTCATCAATTCCCGGGCTTCTGTCTTGTCACCCATTAAACCGATCGCTTTGGGTTCAGGACCTATAAAGATGACCCCTTCCTTCTTACAGCGTTCAGCAAATGATGCATTTTCACTCAAAAAACCATAACCCGGATGAATAGCATCGGCTCCGGTTTCTTTTGCTGCACCAATGATCTTATCGATAACCAGATAACTCTCAGAAGAAGCAGCTTCCCCGATAAAAACTGATTCATCTGCATGAAGTACATGAGGAGAATGAGCGTCGGGGCGTGAAAATACAGCAACCGTTTTAATGCCTAACTCTTTGCAGGTGTGAATAACTCTGAGTGCGATCTCGCCGCGATTAGCGATCAATACTTTTTTGATTTCAGCCATAGAATCCTGTGTATGAATTTTTACCTAATGATAGGACTTTACAGCAAGATTCTCCAAGTTAAACCGAAATTAACTCGCTGATTTCATATCTATGAGGATCTTTGGCAGGATCGATAGTTTTTCGGTGTAATTCAGATAGGCACGGGTGTCGAGAACGTTGTAATTATTTTCTTCGATCTTATTAAGTATGCGGCTGTAATTATGACGTGCCAAACATACTGGTAAGCGGCTGTCAGAATTGAGCAGTGCGATACCTTTATCAGACCGGTTGTAATATTTTCTCGCCCTGTCGATCTGAAATTTGAGCATATCTCTGAATTTATCGTCCAGATTTTTTGAGAATAGCTCATCCTCAGAAATGTTGAATCTTCGGAGGTCTTCCTGAGGGATATAAATACGATCTCTATCCAGGTCTTCACCTACATCTCTGAGGATATTTGTGAGTTGCATGGCAATTCCGAGGTCAACCGCATAAGTCAATGCATCTTCGTCAGTATAACCAAAGACTTCAGACGTCATCAGTCCAACAACCGAGGCTACTTTATAAGAGTAGTCATAAACTTCCTCAAACGTCTCAAATCGATCCTTCACCAGATCGGTTTTAACTCCCTCCATTAAAAGGAATGGCAGATCCATAGAGATATGATACTTCTTCAGTGTATCTGAAAAGGCCGACAGAATCGGATCATCAACAATCTTTCCATCGTATACGTCAATCAGCCTGCGCTTGAACATTTCAAGCCTTTCATCAATCTGATCTATGGTGATCTTTTTATCATGTATGAGGTCTTCAGCCTCATCAACAAGATCATCGAGATATCTGCACAACCCATATATTGCAAAAATTCCTCTCTGTTTATCATTGGGGAGAAATCTTGTGGCCATGTAGAAGGTCTTCGCATGCTTCTTGGTAATATTACGGCAATGGGTATAAGCCTCTCTCAGAGATTCATCTTCCACATCATCAATAACAGATGTGTGAAACGAGGTTTTCTCATACAGAGGTCTAAACATGTGGTATGGATATCGTAATAGGTTTGTCATAGTATCACCATTTAATCTTATAAAGCTTTAAATGGATGTAAATAGTTCCTGATCTTTTCAAATAAATAAACTTATTGCCGCTAACATTTTTAATAATTGATGTTTATAATAGAAACTTAAATTTGATTACCTTTAAGAGGTCGACAAGGGTAAAGATATTAGCTTATATTAAATTTCCTATTAATTTTTTCAGGTATAATGAATAAAAAAGTCACAATTTATGAGGTAGCCAAGAAGGCCGAGGTTGCAATTTCTACTGTTTCAAGAGTTTTAAATGGATCAGAAAATGTATCTGATGCCACAAAGAACAAAGTAGAGAATGCCATTAAGGAATTGAATTTCAGGCCTCAGGTAAGTGCCAGAAAACTGGCCAGCAAACAGCCACAAATGCTTGCCATTGCCGTTCCCTCCTTCACTACACCCTATTTTAATGAAGTGCTTAAAGGGGTGAAAGATGAGATAAAAAAAATGGACCTGGATACCATTTTATATAATACAGGTTCCAAGAATCCTGAGGAAGCTGTACAAAATTTCTTTGACCGGGGGACTGCAGATGCTGTAATCCTTTTATCCATTGATGTAAGTGACGACGTACATGAACGCCTTCAGGCTACACGAACACCTGCTGTTTTGGTGAACTCATCACACCCAGCCTATAACTATCTGATGTTGAATGATTATCAGGGTGGGTATATGGCTGGCGAGCACCTGGTGAAGCAAGGATTTCAAAAAATCGGAATGATCCAAAGCATCGTGGAGTCAAATACATCTAAAGAAAGACTCAGAGGTTTTAAGGATGCCCTGAAAAATTATAAGATGCCTGTAAATGAAAATCTCTTTAAAACGGGTGATACCACTAAGCATGGTGGTTTCACAGAAGAAGCAGGATTTGAGGCTATTTATAAATTTGATAAAGAGGGCGAATTCCCTGACGCGATCTTCTGTACAAACGATACACAGGCTGTGGGTGCTTTATATGCACTGTCTAAGCTTGGCTTAAAAGTACCAGACGATATTGCGATCATGGGCTACGATAATATCAAACTGACCAAGTATCTTGATCTGACAACCATTGATCAAAAGATGTATACCATTGGTGTGGAAGCTACCAAAAGGCTGGCTGAGATCATTAAAAATCCTGATGATGAACTTTACCAAACCACCATCAATCCGGTATTGATACAAAGAGGCTCAACTGAAAATAAGAACAAAAAGTGAATTTAGATTTTTCTGCTGATAAGGCTTTACAAAACTGCATCACAAAAACCAACGTCTCCGGTTTCCCTGAACCATACAAGGGAAAGGTAAGAGATGTTTATGAGCTTGGGAACGATAAACTTGGCATTGTAGTCACCGACCGGATCTCTGCCTTCGATCATATCATGAAACAGGCCATTCCTTTTAAAGGACAAATACTTAATCAGTTAGCCGCTTTTTCTTTTGATATGGTTGAGGATATTGTTGCAACGCATATCATTGATATCCCACATCCAAATGTGACAATTGCCAAGAAATGTGACCCCATACCTATTGAAGTTGTGATGCGTGGTTATCTTACCGGTCACGCCTGGAGAGTGTATAAATCTGGCAAGCGTTTATTATGTGGTGTTGAAATGCCTGATGGCTTAAAAGAACACGATAAATTTCCTACCCCTATCCTTACTCCTGCTACAAAAGCACAGGAAGGACACGATGAGGATATTTCTGAGAAAGAAATTTTAAACAGGGGAATTGTAAGCCAGGATCTTTGGAAGGAGATCAAGCAAAAGGCTTTTGAGTTATTTGAGTGCGGGACTGAAATTGCAGCTAAACAGGGTCTGATATTAGTTGATACCAAATACGAATTTGGTTTAAATCACGGTGAACTGACTCTTATTGATGAAGTCCATACAACCGATTCTTCCCGATATTTTTATAAGAATGGTTACGAGGAACGGCAGAAGCAGGGAAAACAACAAAAACAACTATCCAAGGAATTTCTTCGTGAATGGCTCATGGAGCATGATTTTCAGGGACTGGATGGACAGGTATTACCTGACCTGCCTGATGATTTTCGCATGAAAGTATTTGAACGTTACGGCGAATTATTTGAAATGCTGACCGGTAAAACTTTCAAACCTCAGCTTGAGACAAATCTCGATAACAAATTAATTTCGATCTTTAAGGATGCTCAAGGCTAACCTGTTACATAAATTCAAGCTCTTTGATGAGTTTTGGACACCAAAGATCATTGGTGAACTAAATGATCAGTATATAAAATTAGCCAAGCTTAAAGGAGAATTCATCTGGCATGAACACCAAGAGGAAGATGAACTCTTTTATATCGTTAAAGGCACTCTACTACTCAGGTTCAGAGACAGAGACGACATTCAGCTAAATGAGGGTGATATGTGCGTTGTACCTGCAGGTGTTGAGCATTTACCGATCGCAGAAGAAGAATGTTGGGTAATGTTAGTTGAGCCGAAGACGACCTTACATACTGGCACGACTAAAACCGATAGATCGGTTGCTGTAGAGGAACAAAACTGGATCTGAGCTATGAGTGAGCATATTGAATTTAAACGCATCAGGCCACGAATTCATCTCGAAACCCCCCTTTCACCAGACGAGATCAATAACCGCATCAGAAAACAACTTAACGAAGAAGGTAAACTTTGCAGTGGCAGATCAACGAAAGGATTTGCTACTATATGCCCTCCCGAGAGTGAACAGCATTTCTGGTCACCCCAACTAACCATTACCCTTGAATCCAATGAAGATGACAAGACACATATTCGGGGTCTATATGGACCTAAACCATCTGTTTGGACCATGTTTGTATTCTTCTATGCAGCTATAGGTTTTGCCATCATGATCATTTCCATGATCGGACTGTCCTATTGGACATTGGGGAAGCCTGCAACTATACTTTGGCTTGTCCCTATTCTTTTGATCGTTTTTTTAAGTTTGTATCTGGTGGCCTATTTTGGTCAACGTCTTGGCCACAAACAAATGACCAACCTGCACAGATTTCTTGAGCGATGCCTGAATTCAAAGGTTGATCATTATTGATCAGAATAATTCCTTTGCAACTTCAAATACGGATGCAGATTTACCCATGGAGTAGTAATGTAAACTTGGGACTCCAAATTCCATTAGCTCCTTTGATTGTTTGATAGTCCATTCTACCCCAACCCTTCGAACTTCATCACTGTTTTTACATTTTTCCAGCTCTTTCGTCAATTCCATAGGTAGATCCACATGAAAAAGTTGAGGTAAGATTGTCAGTTGCCTGATTGAGGTTATAGGCTTCAAACCGGGTATGATCGGAAGTGTAATACCGTATTCCCTGCATTGGTCCACAAAGTTGATATAGTTCTTATTGTCAAAAAACATTTGTGTAACAATGTAATGTGCGCCTTTGTCTTGTTTAAGTTTCAGGTATTTCAGGTCTGTTTGCATATTTGGAGCTGCAAAATGTTTTTCCGGGTAACCGGCTATACCAATACAAAAATCAGATGGCTGGGCATTTTCAAGATCCTCGTCCAAATAATGACCTTGGTTCAATTCTACCACTTGCTCGATGAGCTCAGAAGCAAAAGCATGCCCATCAGGTTCAGGAACAAATTCGCGTTCCGGTTTTCTGGTATCACCCTGAATAAGTAAAACGTTATCGATACCAAGAAAATTAAGGTCAATGAGTGCGTTCTCAGTGTCTTCCTTAGTAAACCCTCCGCAAATTATGTGAGGTACTGCATCTACTTTGTAATGGTTTTGTATGGCTGCACAAATACCTACCGTCCCCGGGCGCTTACGAACCGTCTTACGCTCCAAAAGGCCATTTTCACGTTTTTTATAAACGTATTCTTCCCTATGATAGGTTACGTCCACAAATGGAGGATTGAACTCCATCAACGGATCCATATGATCGAATAGGGATCTGATATTTTGGCCCTTTAGTGGCGGAAGCACTTCAAACGAGAATAGTGTGCCACCGTTAGCTTTTTCTATGTGTTCGGTAACTTTCATTATGATCCTATTGATAGTCTATGATCGGAGAAAGCCACTTTTCGACTTCCTCTTTTGGAACAGATTTTCGTTTAGCATATTCAGTGACCTGATCTTCCCCAATATTCCCAACTCTAAAGTATCGAGACTCCGGATGAGAAAGGTAGAACCCGCTGACAGATGAGGCCGGATACATGGCAAATGATTCCGTTAACTCGATATTGGCCTCCTCCTCTACATTCAGAAGATCAAATAGTGTCCTTTGTTCGGTATGATCGGGGCAGGCCGGGTAACCCGGAGCCGGACGAATGCCTTTATACTTTTCGGCGATAAGATCTTCATTTGAGTATGACTCTTTTTCAGAATAAGCCCAGAATTCTTTCCTTACCCTTTCATGCATCCGTTCCGCGAAGGCTTCGGCCAGTCGGTCTGCCACAGCTTTAACTAAAATGATATTATAATCATCATGAGCGGCTTCAAACTCGCTGATCATTTTTTCGATCCCTATTCCAGCCGTAACAGCAAAGAAACCCATGTAATCTTCAATGCCAGTTTCATTAGGAGCAATAAAATCAGCCAAAGAAGAATTGGGCTGTCCACTTCTCTTTCTGTTTTGTTGCCTTAAGAAATGAAATGTGGTCTGCTCAATGTTACTCCCTGAATCTTTCAGCAATTTTACATCTTCGCCGTAAGATACTGCAGGATAAAAACCTATAACTCCTTTAGCTTTTAACAGATCCTCCTTTATTATTCGATCTATAAGCGATTGTGCATCCTCATATAATGCTTGGGCTTGTTCGCCAACCGTCTCATCTTCCAGAATATCAGGATATTTCCCTGTAAGCATCCAGGTCCTGAAAAACGGAGACCAGTCAATATAATTTCTTAACTCAGCTACAGGATAATCACTAAACACTTTCCTCCCAATAAACATGGGCTTGACCGGTTTGTATCCACTCCAGTCAATTTTAACCCCATTGGATTTTGCTTCCTCAAACGTGACCAGCTTTTTGGAATTTTGGCGACTTTCATGTTGCTTCCTAAGTCCGGAATACTCAACCTTGATCTGCTTCTTTAGTTGGTCTTTTTTCTTAGGATTGATAATGTCCCCGGCCATAGTAACCGCTCTTGAAGCATCCAATACATGAACAACAATTGAACCGTCATACTCAGGATCTATCTTGACTGCAGTATGCAATCTGGATGTTGTGGCTCCACCTATCAATAGTGGAAGATCCATGTTTCTCTTCTTCATTTCTCGAGCCACTGTGATCATTTCATCCAGTGAAGGAGTGATGAGTCCACTTAGCCCTATGGCATCCACATTATGTTTTTCTGCTTCATCGAGTATCTTATCTGCCGGAACCATTACACCAAGGTCAACCACCTTATAGTTATTACAAGCCAGTACAACACTTACAATATTTTTTCCGATATCATGAACATCCCCTTTCACAGTGGCTAGCAGAACTTTTGGTTGCTCACTGGTATCCTGATTATCAGCTTTTTCCTGTTCCAAATAAGGTGTCAGGTAAGCCACAGCCTGCTTCATTACACGGGCACTTTTCACTACCTGTGGTAGAAACATCTTTCCCGATCCAAAGAGATCTCCAACCACGTTCATTCCATCCATCAAAGGCCCCTCAATAACCTGTAAAGGACTTTTATATTTCTGACGAGCCTCCTCAGTATCATCTTCAACAAATTCATTGATGCCTTTTACAAGAGAATACTTGATACGCTCTTCAACATCCTTACCACGCCATTCGAGGTCAGTTCTACTCTTTGATACCGAACTTTCCCCCCTGTATTCTTCAGCAAGTTCCAGTAAGCGTTCAGTAGCATCATCCCTCCGATCAAATAGAACGTCCTCAACCCGTTTGAGAAGCTCATCAGGGATATCATCATAAACCTCCAACTGAGTTGGGTTTACAATGCCCATATCCATACCGTGCTTAATAGCATGAAATAAAAATGCAGAATGGATCGCTTCCCTAACCCTATTATTCCCCCTAAAGGAAAAAGATACGTTACTTACTCCTCCAATTACATGGGCTCCGGGAAGGTTTTCACGAATCCATTTAGCAGCTTTAAAGAAATCCAGAGCATTACGGCGATGTTCATCCATACCTGTAGCCACTGGAAAGATATTTGGATCCAGTATTATATCAGATGCAGGAAAACCTGCCTCCTCTGTAAGCAATTTATAAGCACGATCGCAGATCTCTTTTCGTCGTTCAAGAGTATCTGCCTGCCCCTTTTCATCAAACGCCATACAAATAACAG
>Ga0102928_1001454_pt1 | contig 14796 bp, 13 predicted proteins | sample SalPonR1_B_D1_MG_FD_78504 | JGI IMG/M metagenome (GOLD analysis project Ga0102928, IMG submission 78504) | Salt pond soil microbial communities from South San Francisco under conditions of wetland restoration - Salt Pond MetaG R1_B_D1_MG | ecosystem: Environmental > Aquatic > Marine > Intertidal...
ATGACCTCTGCAATTCCTCGAGACGCCGTTGCCAGAACTTCATCAGCCTTAGAAAACCCGGCTTTAAACCCAAGGTTTCCGTAGACTTCTCTCAGTTTATTATTATTGATGACAATAAGCGAATCTACATTTTCCCTTAATTTTTCAACGCCTTTTTGCGCTTGTTCATTACGCATTTTGCCTTCAAACTGAAAAGGTATAGTCACAATACCGACCGTTAAAATATCCATTTCTCTGGCTTGTTTGGCAATGATTGGTGCAGCACCTGTGCCGGTTCCACCGCCCATTCCTGCTGTAATAAAGACCATTTTGGTATTTTTATTAAGCAAACTTTTGATGTCTTCAGAACTTTCTAAAGCGGCTTGTTCTCCAATTTCCGGATTGGCTCCGGCGCCGAGTCCTTCGGTAAGGTTTACGCCTAATTGTATTTTGGTGTGGATAGGTGAATTTTCCAAAGCTTGGGCATCGGTGTTACAAATGACAAAGTCTACGCCCTTTATACCTTGGGTAAACATGTGATTGATGGCGTTTGAACCGCCACCGCCAACTCCAATGACTTTAATGACATTGGATTGATTTTTGGGTAAATCAAAATCGATGTTTTGTATGTCTTCTGTGCTCATAATATATTTTTTTGTGCTTTATTCTGCGTTGTCTAAAAAATCTTTAAGTTTATCTACAAATTTTTCCATAAACGATTTGGTGGGCTTATGGAGTTCCTTTTGAGACTGAGGAATGTCTTCTTTAGCTTCAGTATTGTTGTCTTCTTTTTCTGGTTCAGGTTCTGGACTGGCTGGATGTTTTGCTTCTTCATGTTCTTGTTTTTCAAGACTATTCATGACCAAACCTACTGCTGTAGCATAGATAGGGCTTGCCGTTTCCTTGTCTGTATCACCGGCCAGGTGTTCGTTAGGGTAACCCACTCTGGTATCCATTCCTGTGATGTATTCTACCAACTGCTTTAAATGGTTGAGCTGCGCACCACCGCCTGTAAGTACTATTCCGGCAATCAATTTTTTGCGTTTTTCTTCGTGGCCGTAATTTTTGATTTCCAGAAAGACCTGTTCAATAATTTCAACGGCTCTGTAATGAATGACTTTTGCTAGATTTTTAAGCGATATTTCTTTAGGTTCCCTACCTCTTAAGCCCGGAATAGACACAATCTCGTTGTCTTTATTTTCTCCCGGCCAGGCTGAACCAAATTTAATTTTGAGTAATTCTGCTTGTTTTTCAATAATTGAACAACCGTCTTTAATGTCTTCTGTTATGATATTACCACCAAATGGAATGACTGCTGTATGTCTGATGATACCATCTTTAAAAATGGCCAGGTCTGTGGTTCCACCACCAATATCAATTAGGGCTACACCAGCCTCTTTTTCCTCCTGACTTAGCACTGCGTTGGCAGATGCCAAAGGCTCCAGTGTAACAGCGTTGAGTTCTAAACCGGCACTCTTAATACAACGCCCGATGTTTCTTATCGATGAAATCTGGCCAACCACCACATGAAAGTTGGCTTCCAGTCTGCCACCATACATGCCGATGGGTTCTTTGATTTCAGCTTGTCCATCAACTTTATACTCCTGTGGTAACACATGAATGATTTCTTCTCCAGGAAGCATGACCAGTTTATGAACTTGATCGCAAAGTGAATTGATGTCTTCTTCGTCGATCACTTCATCTGCATTTTTACGGGTAATATAGTCACTGTGTTGTAAACTTCTGATATGTTGTCCTGCAATACCAACGGTAACTCTATTGACCTCTTTACCGGAGTTTTCTTCTGCTTCTTTTATGGCAAGCTGAATGGATTGAATGGTCTGGGTAATATTATTGACCACGCCACGATGAACGCCTAAACTTTTGGTTTTTCCTAGTCCAAGTATTTCAAGTTTACCAAATTCGTTTTTACGGCCTATCATGGCAACAATTTTTGTTGTCCCAATGTCTAATCCAACTGCTATATGTTCTTTTTCCATAGTCTTAAGATTCAATTTTTTCACAAACGACTTGATTACCGTATTGTAAGTCTATCCTTTTGTATTGATGCAAAAGGCTGTCTTTCTTAGCTTTCACATAAAAAGCTTTAAAATTCATAAACTTCTGGTCTAATTTTTCAGCTTTACCTACAAATATTTTGAAGTAATGATGTCGTAACCTCAAACCAAACCTGCCGTTTGAATAGCTTTTGATTTGTGTAATATTTTGATCCAGAAATACATCCTTTTTGATATGCTTGATAAGTTTAAATGCTGAACTGATTGCATTGTCATCAAGTCCAGTCACGACAGGTACTCTTGCGGAGTAATGTTCAGATAAGGGCATTTTCACCCCTTTTGAGTCAATATAAAATTGTTCGCTGCCTAAAACACGAGCCAAAGGTCTTCTTTGTTTAATATCTGCATGCAGATTCCTCTGAATGTCTATGTAAACTTCAGCATTTTCAACCATAGGGTGAGCTTCAAGGTGTTGTTCAATCAAATTCAAATCTAACTTATCTAGGCTTATGTTCTTTGCAGGAACTTTATTTTGTATTAACAATTTATTAACCGTGGCTTCATCAATAAAAATTTGTTCATTTTGAGCATAGTCGATTAAAATAGATTCTATTTTTTTGGCTTTATGTCTTTTGTGCGTAAAGCCCGCCAAGAAAATAAATCCGGCTATCATGACCAAAACTTTTATAAGGTTTAATTTATTTTTCATGATTGTAATACTGTTTTAACCGGTTAGCTTCTAATCCTATGTCTCCTGCGCCTAGAAGGGCAGTAACTTCGCAATGACTTGTTCTTATTTTTGATAAAATATCAGACTTTTCAATGACTTCTTTATCATTATTTTTGATTTTATCACACAAGAATTTTGCAGTAATACCTTCAATAGGGTTTTCTCTGGCCGGATAGATTTCTAAGAGTTTAATACTGTCAAATTTGTTCAAACTCCTGGCAAATTCATCAGCAAAGTCTCTTGTTCTGGAAAAGAGATGAGGCTGGAAAATGACCATTGCTTTTTTACCGGGATACATTTCCCTTAAAGCACTATGCACAGCTTCAATTTCTGAAGGATGATGCGCATAATCGTCTATAATGGCGAAATCTTCTTCATTGACGATATAATTAAAACGCCTTTTTACACCACTAAAGTATCCTAAGGCTTTAGCAAAATTCTTAGCTTTTTCCGGTTTGTAAGCGCTGGCTAAGGCCAAAGCACTTAGGGCATTGAACAAGTTGTGTTGCCCCGGCATTTGAAGTTTTACATCTTCAATTTCTTGATTAGGCAGCATCCAGTCAAAATGATAAACCCCGTTTTTAATGTTTAGATTTTCAGTATAATGATCAGCCGGTTTTTCAACTTGAAGGCTAAGGCCATTCAGATGAAGATCTTTATGATGGAACAATTTGGTTTTATCTTTAACTAAATCAGTAAAGGCTTTAAAGGTGTGTTCAAGATCTGATTTGTCTTTGTATATATCGAGGTGGTCGGCATCAATATTTGAAACCAAAGCAATGTCTGGATGTAGTTTAAGCAAAGACCTGTCGTATTCATCAGCTTCAACGACTATCACTTCATCTCCGGTATTGATGTAATTTGATTGGTAATCTTGGGAAACCCCACCTAAAAAAGCCGTAACCTTTTCGTTATTTTCTTTCAATAAATAGGTAAGCATTGCAGAAATAGTGGTCTTGCCGTGTGTTCCTGTAACGGCAATGCAAGTTTTATGTTTTGTGATTTCACCTAATACTTCAGAACGCTTGTTAAGCTCATATCCATTAGTTTTAAAATAATTGAACACCGGCTGATCACTTTTTATGGCTGGCGTATAAATGATTAAGGCTTCCATCGGGGTCGACGAAGCGATTTTAAGATTAAAGTCATATTCGATCTGCGCTCCTTTTTCTTCAAGTTGAGAACTAATATCCGATTGAATTCTGTCATAACCATAAACGACTTTTCCTAATTTCAAGAAATGAAAGGCCAAAGCACTCATACCAATTCCACCGATCCCGATGAAATATACATTTTTGATATGATCTACATTTATACTCATTGCTTCGAAATTATTTTTTCAACTAAATCTACAATGTCTTTTGTCGCATTGGGTTTAGCCTGCGCTTTAATATTTGTTGATAAATTTTGTTGCTTATCCTTATTTTTCAGCAAGCCTTTCAATGTCGGCTCGAACTCCTGGTCAATATTTTTTTCTTCAATACAAATAGCAGCATTATGGTCTGAAACAGATTTTGCATTTTTATACTGATGATTTTCAGCGACATTAGGTGATGGAATAAAAATTACTGGTTTCCCCACTAAACTCAGTTCGCTAACTGAACCTGCCCCTGCTCTAGAAATGATGATATCTGCTGAGGCATAAGCGGCCTGCATATCGTGTATGTATTTGAATACTTTTTCAGTTTTAGAATTGTAAGATTTATAGTCGTCATAATAATAGGCGCCACATTGCCAGATTAAGTTGCAATTTAAATTCTTGAACAGTTCGATGTGTTTAGCGATGGTTTTATTGATCATCATCGCGCCTAAACTGCCTCCGATGACAAGAACGGTTTGTTTATTATGCAGCAGTTTAAATTCAGACAAAGCTTCGCTCTGAGAAATGGTATTGTCTATTAAATCTTGACGAACAGGATTGCCTGTCCAGGTAATTTTTTCTTTCGGGAAATAGCGTTCCATGTTGTCATAAGCGACGCAAATAGCCTCTGCCTGATTGGCCACCCACTTATTAGTCACGCCGGCATAAGAATTTTGCTCCTGAATTAAGCTTGGGTATTTCATGATGTTTGCCATTTTCAAAAGGGGACCACTGGCAAAGCCTCCGGTGCCGATTACAATGTCAGGTTGGTGTTTTTTGATGATGCTTCTTGCTTTTAGCATACTCCATAAGAGTTTGAAAGGAAACAAAAGATTTGAAAGTCTAAGCTTGCGTTGAATGCCACTAATCCATAAGCCAATAATTTTAAACCCGGCTTTTGGTACCATCTGCATTTCCATACGATCACTGGCTCCTACAAACAGTATATCTGCTTGTTCCTGTCTCTTTTGTATTTCCTGTGCAATAGCTATTGCCGGGTAAATATGACCGCCGGTTCCTCCTCCTGATATGATAATGCGCCAAGGTTTCATAAGGTTTGACTTAAGACATCTAAGGGGTTTTCCTGTTCTTCGCCCTTATATTCTAATTCTTTATGGCTGTAATCTTCACTTCCTTTTGAACTCACACTTAATATGATACCAATGCCCACACAAGTCATCCAAATAGAGGACCCACCGCTACTGATTAGTGGTAACGTTTGCCCGGTAACCGGAAATAAATTCACCGCTACTCCAATATTGATAAAGGCCTGAAAAATAATAGGTAAACCAACTGCTGCAACCAATAATTTGGCATAAACCGATTCTTTCTTTGTAAAGATAATGGCAATTCGCAAGAGAATTAACAGATAAATGATCATGACAAAAAAGCCCCCGATAAGTCCGGTTTCTTCTATGATGATGGCATAAATAAAATCTGATGATGACTGTGGTAAGAAATTTCGTTGCACACTTTTTCCGATACCATTGCCGCTAACACCGCCTGTGGCGATGGCGATTTTGGCTTTTTCGACCTGGTATTGTTCTTCTTCAGATTCGTTAGAAACAAAACTTTCTATTCGGCTTGTCCAGGTGTCTACCCTGTTGGGTAATAAGCCTGGAAAAGCCATAGAGGTTAAGATGAACATTGATGCCAGAAGCACTGTTGTGCCTCCGATGTAAGCAATGAATTTCAATGGGTAACCACCCAAATAAGCCAGTAAAATGACCATACTAAAAATAATAGCAGCAGTAGAAAAGTTTGCAGGAAATATCAAACCGACTACAGTGAGGACCGGAATCCATAAAGGCCAGATGGTTTCTTTAAAAGTGAGTGGCTTATCGACGATTTTTGACAAATACCTGGCCACATATATCATTAATACTACGGCTGCAAAACTTGACGTCTGGAAGCTCATATTGACTACCGGAATGGTGATCCATCGGCTGGCGTAGGCGCCGTCTATGGTTGTACCCTTGAAGATGGTAATGACTAAAAGTACAATAGCAAATGGCAACATTAATATTGAAATGCCTCTGAAGTATCGGTAAGGTATTTTATGGACAGCAAAAATGATGATGAACCCCATAAACAGATGTACAAAATGTTTGATGAGGTAGCTTATCGTATTGCCATCACCGCCATTGAGGTAGGCTAGATTTGTACTTGCACTGTAAACCGGAATAAATGAAAATATAGCCAATAGCGCAACCAAAGCCCAAAGACTTCGGTCTCCGCTCAGATTGGTATTTAGAAATTGGACAAATGAATTTTTCATTGGAATTATAAATTTTTTACGGCTGTTTTAAATTGTAGGCCTCGGTCTTTATAGTTTTTAAATAAATCATAACTTGCACAGGCCGGAGAAAGTAAGACCGTATCCTCTGCCTGTGATAAATGGTATGCTATCTTTACACATTCTTGCATAGATTGTGTTTCGTATATATCATCTACGCAGCTTTTAAAAGCATTGATGATTTTTTTATTATCAATCCCAAGACAAATTATGGCTTTTACTTTTTCATTAACTAAAGGCATGAGATCGCTGTAGTCGTTACCTTTATCTTCACCGCCTACAATCCATATTACATGATGTGGAACGGAGTCTAATGCGTAAAATGTAGCATTGATATTGGTGGCTTTGGAGTCATTAATATAATTGACGTTATTTATTTTTAGTACATGTTCCAGCCTGTGTTCTACCCCTTGAAACGTCTCCAGTTTTTCTCTAATGGTTTCTTTTCTGATTTTTAGCAAATGTGCTACTGTTGATGCAGCCATTGCATTTTTAGTGTTGTGTTGTCCTTCGACTTCTAAAGCTGATATTGGCATGATGTTTATTTTTTTATCTAAGTTTATAATAATTTGGTCGTCTTTGAGATAGGCCCCAAATTCTAATTGTTTTTCGGTTGATATAGGAATGCAAATCGATTTTACCGGATGGTTTTTAAGCCAATTGCAGAGGTGTGTTTCGTCTGCGTTGTAAATGAAATAATCGTTTTCGGTCTGATTCATGGCGATTCTAAATTTTGATGCGGTGTACAATTCAAAATTATTTTGATAGCGGTCTAAATGATCAGGTGTGATGGAAGTGATGATGGCGATATGAGGTTTGAACCTTTCAATACCATCCAGTTGAAAACTGCTTACTTCCAGTACATAATTTTTGGTATTGGCCTGGGCAACAGATTTAGCAAAACTTAAGCCCATATTTCCGGCCATATCGGTATGTTCTATTTCACCGTTTAGGACATGGTAGATCATATTGGCAACGGTTGTTTTACCATTAGACCCTGTCACTGCTGTAATTTTAGCCTTGGTGTGCCGGAAACCAAATTCAATTTCAGATATGACGGGAATGTTCTTCGCCCTTAATTGTTTAATAACAGTGGCATCATCTGGAATTCCCGGGCTTTTTACAATTAGATTTGCATCGGCGAGTTTGTTAAGACTATGCTGCCCTTCTTCAAAATCTACACTTAGCTTTTTTAGTGCTTTAATATTAGGCGCAGCAATTTTACCGGCATCACTCACCAGTACCTTATGTTCCAGTTTTGATGCCAGAATAGCAGCTCCAAGACCGCTTTCACCACTTCCTAAAATTGCAGTATTTTGCATTATCTAATTTTTAAGGTTATGATTGATATGACCGCTAAGAGGATTCCGATGATCCAAAACCTGACGACAATTTTACTTTCGTGGAATCCTTTCTTTTGATAATGGTGATGAAGGGGCGCCATAAGAAAAATTCGTCGCCCTTCACCGTATTTACTTTTAGTGTATTTAAACCATCCCACCTGCATCACTACTGATAAATTTTCCAGTAGAAAAATGCCGCATAAAATGGGTAAAATCAATTCTTTTCGGGTGGCAATAGCAATGACAGCAATGATTCCGCCAATAGTTAAACTTCCGGTATCTCCCATAAAGACTTGTGCCGGAAATGTGTTATACCAGAGAAATCCAATTAGTGCACCTGAAAAGGCTGCAATAAAAATGGTCATTTCTCCAGACCTTGGGATGTTCATTACACTGAGGTATTCAGAAAAAATCACATTTCCGGAAACCCAGGTAAAAATCCCCAGGGTGAGGACAATTATGGCAGAAGTTCCACCGGCCAGTCCATCCACTCCATCGGTAAGGTTTGCGCCGTTAGATACCGCAGTTACGATAAAGATGACAATAGGGATAAAAATTATCCAGGCGAAAGGGGCCAGATCTTCACTAATCCAGGTGATAGTTTTAGAATAATCCAGCTCATTGTTTTTGAAGAATGGAATAGTTGTCGTTGTAGACTTCTCTTCGTCTGCTATTTCTAAAATTTGATTGGTTTGAGGGTCTAAAACCACTTCGTTTCTTACCGTAATATCTTCGTGAAAATACATGGTAAGGCCTACAATAACCCCTAAACCAATCTGACCAAAAACTTTAAATTTTCCTTTGAGTCCTTTTTTATTTTTTCTAAATACTTTGATGTAATCGTCCAGAAAACCGATTGTTCCCATCCAAATGGTGGCAACGATGAGCAGGATGATGTAAATGTTGGTTAAATCGGTAAAGAGTAATACCGGTAAAAGCGTTGAGAAAATAATAATCAATCCACCCATGGTAGGTGTTCCTGCTTTTTGGGTTTGGCCTTCTAATCCCAGATTTCTTACACTTTCTCCAATTTGTTTTTTCTGTAAGATGTTGATGATATATTTCCCAAATATCAGTGAAAACAAGAGTGATACAATTGCTGCAATAGCTGCTCTAAAAGACAAATACCGGTACAACCCGGACCCTGGAAAATCGTAAACACTATCAAGATATTCGAGCAGATGGTACAACATAATTATTTTTTAAACAGTTTTAAAAATGACTTCACAATTTTCATATCATCAAAATCATTTCTTTCTCCCTTGATTTCCTGATAGGTTTCATGACCTTTTCCGGCAATGAGAATGATATCTTTAGGTTTTGCCATTTTACTGGCCGTTTTGATGGCTTCTTTTCGGTTAGAAATATTGATGACTTTATGCATTTGGTGTAATTCAACACCTTGTTCCATATCGTTAATGATTTTCTCAGGGTCTTCAAATCTTGGATTGTCACTAGTAAAAATAACCTGATCGCTGTATTCTGTCGCAATTTGTCCCATTTTTGACCGCTTTGTTTTATCTCGATTGCCTCCACAGCCTACCAGGGTAATCAGGTTTTCGTTTTTGGTTCTTATGCTGTTGACCGTTTTCAACACGTTTTTTAGAGCGTCAGGGGTGTGCGCATAATCTACAATGACAGAGATTTTATTCTTATCGCTGATAAAATGTTCAAATCTGCCATCAACAGGTTGCAGTTGACTAATACACTTCAAGCATTCCAGATTATCCTGGCCCATGAGGTCAGAAACAGCATAGACAGCTAGCAAATTATAGGCATTAAATTCACCTATGATTTTTGTCCATACATCGTGTTCATTAATTTTGAGGTGTAGTCCTGAAAATGAATTGTCCATAACGGTAGACATGTAGTTGGCGTGGCTTTTTAAAGCGTAGAAATACTGTTTTGCTTTAGAATTCTGAAGCATGAATTCGCCATTTTTGTCATCATTATTTGCAACGGCAAAAGCAGTTTTTTTCAATTGATCAAAAAGTCTTTTTTTGACATCACGATAGGCTTCAAATGTTTTGTGGTAATCGAGATGGTCGTGAGATAAGTTTGTAAACACTGCCACGTCAAAATCCAAACCTAAGGAACGCTTCTGGTCAATGCCATGAGAACTGACTTCCATAAAAGCGTATTCCACACCAGCTTCCTGCATTTTAAAAAGGTATTCATTTATGGTCAGCGAATCTGGTGTCGTAAGTGTTGTGGTGTATTCTTTGTTGTCTACAAGTATTTTTACCGTTGAAATAAGCCCGGTAGCATAACCAAGTTTTTGAAATAATTGATACAACAAACTGGTTACGGTGGTTTTACCGTTGGTTCCTGTAACTCCAATAAGTTTTAGTTTTGAAGACGGATTATCGTAATAATTAGAAGCCATGTAAGCCAAAGCTTCACGGGTATCATTGACTTTTATATAAGTAACTCCATTGATTTTTATTTCCGGAAAGCTTTCACAAACTATTGCAATAGCCCCTTTATCTACTGCGCTTTTGATGTAGTTGTGACCATCAGAAGCTGTACCGCGAATGGCTACAAAGATGTCATTCAGCCCCACCTTTCTGGAGTCGAAATGTAAATTTGTAAACGCCAGATGGGTTGAGCCCTCCACGGCTTCAATGCTCACTTTGTATAATATATCTCTTAGTGTATTCAACCTAAAATCAGTTTTACTCGTTTAATATTATTTAAATCTTGTCCGGCTTTTACCGATTGTCTCTGTACTTCTCCTTCACCGCTAAAATTGACTTTGAGTCCAAGATTTTCTAGTATTGAAAGTGCATCCATCAGCGAAAGTCCTTTTAGGTTGGGCATTTTGTCGGTAATTGCTTCTATTTTCATCAGGTTTTTGTCAAAAACTTTTGTGTTTAAATCCCGGATGCTATCAAGCCTAACTTGATCTTTCACAGGAGTTTTGGTGTAGATCTTTTCAGCAATTTCAGCAAATACAGGAGCAGCAACCTGGCTTCCGTAAAACCCAATAGATTTATCTGGTTTGTGTATGGTTACAATACAGGAATACTTAGGCTTATCGGCCGGAAAATATCCTGCAAATGAGGCAATATAGCGTCCGGATTCTATCCAGTATTCGGTTTGGCAGGTGCCGGTTTTACCGGCCATTGAAAAGTTTTCGTTGTAAATATTTTCTGCCGTTCCGCTTTCAACAGTTTTCTGTAATAAGTCCTGGAGGATTTTTGCCGTTTCTTTGGTGCAAACCGAATTGAGAATCTCTGGTTTATTGTAGACTTCGATATCTTGGCCTTTATCCATTACTCGTTTTATAAATCGCGGTTTGACTTTGATGCCATCATTAGCAATTGCATTGTAAAAACTCAACATCTGAAGAGGTGTCATCGACACGCCGTAACCAAAAGACATCCAGGGCAGGGTAGTGCCGTACCAGTTGTTGTCATCCGGATGAGGTATAGATGGACGACCCTCCCCCTTTATTTCTAAACCCAGCTTTTGATTAATCCCCATATTGATGAGTCGGTCAACAAATTTCTCGGGATTGTCTTTGTAATTGTCATTTATAATTTGTGAAAACACAGTGTTAGATGACACTTGAAATGCCTTACCAACAGATATCTTACCATATCCACCGGGTCTGGAATCTTTCACTTTTCTATTGTAAAAAGTGATAACTCCATTTTTTGTATCAACCACCTGAGTGGTGTCTAAGACTTTGTCTTCTAAAGCTGCAGCAAGGCTGACTAATTTAAACGTAGAACCCGGTTCATGACTTTCCCAGACCGAATAATTTCGTTTTTCAAAATAGGTACCTTCTTCAGTTCGACCTAAATTAGCATTGGCTCTAATTTCCCCGGTTTTGGTTTCCATGACAATGACACTGCCGTGGTCGGCCTTAAATTTTTCAAGTTGTCTCAATAAAGCGTGGTGGGCAATATCTTGGATGTTTACATCAACTGTAGATACCACATCCAGACCATCTTCGGGTTCAATACTGTTACCGTCATTTAAAGGTTTCCACTGCCCTTTTGAAATTTTTTGTTTGAATTGTTTGCCCTTTTTGCCTTTTAAATATTCGTCGAATGCCCCTTCCAAACCAACATTGTTATAGCCAACAGTTCTTCGGCCAACCTTACCTAAAGGATGTTCTCTTTTTATGCTTTGTTCTACGATAAAGCCACCTCGATACGGGCCCAAATTAAATAGCGGGAACCCTCTTAGGGTTTGAAGTTCGCTGTAGTCAAGATTTTTACCAATGAATACATACCTGTTTCTTTGGGCTCTGGCCTGAATAAGCCGATTTTTGTAATAGGAGGCCGGTTTATTGAAAAACTGTCCCAGGGCATTAGAAAGTTCTATTATATTTTCGTCAAAATCTTCTTTTGGAACAGTAACTGCATCAAATCTAATTTCATACTCCGGTACCGATGTGGCCAGTAAATTTAGATTGGTGTCGTACAAATTTCCGCGATTAGGCTCTATGATAAAACTTTTGTAAACCGTTTTGTCGGCGATAGACCTGTAGTGTTCACCATCCACCATTTGGATTTGAATAATTTTATATACTATCAATCCTGCGAAAATTACCAATACCAGCAGTATCACATAAAATCTTTTTAGAATGTTCTTTTCTGCAATCATTCGTCCTTTGGTTTTACGATAATTTCATAGGGTGGTTCATCTGAAAGTTTGATGCCTCTTTCTGTCATTTTTTTGGCGACATTAGATTCCATTTTTAGGCGCATCACGTCTTTTTTTGTATCTACAAATTCGCTTCTTAAAGCTTTCATTTCCAGCTTAAGCTCGGCGATCTGATATACTTTTTGGTCTGCTGAATGAGAGCTGAAAATCATCAAGAGCGCCAGAATAGCGCAAAACACGATAAACGTCCAGTTCTTGAACGCTCCATCATTAATCAGAAATTTACCTTTAATAATATCTATGGCACCTTTACTCATGTCTTAAGTTTTTCTGCGATTCGTAATCTTGCGCTTCTGGATCGGTTGTTGGCCTGTATTTCCTTCTGATCGGGTACAATAAGTTTTCCTATTTTTTTTAACGGTCTTTGCACATTGCCATAAAAATCTTTCTGTAGGTCATCATCAAAATTTCCACTTCTTATAAAGTGCTTCACCAGCCTGTCTTCTAAAGAGTGGTAGGACATAAGGCAAAGGCGACCACCAGGTTTTAAAACCTCAACACTTTGTTTTAAAAAATCTTTTAAAGCCTCTAGTTCCTGATTAACTTCTATTCTTAAAGCCTGATATATCTGGGCTAAAAATTTATTTGACTTGGTCTTGGGAAAAAAAGGCTCAAGAATATCATTCAATTGAAACGTGGTTTTAATTTGTTGTTCTGCTCTTGCTGAAAGTATGGCAGAGACCAGTTTAGGCGCCATCTTTATTTCTGCGTATTGTTTGATGACCTGTGTCAGTTTCTCTTCAGGATATTCATTGATGATCTGTTTTGCTGTAAGTGCCTGAGCCTGATCCATTCGCATGTCCAGGTCAGCATCAAAACGAAGGGAAAAGCCCCGATCAGGCACATTAAACTGATGAGAGGACACGCCAAAATCTGCTAATATTCCATCGATTTCAGTATGACCGTAAAATTTCAAAAAGCGTTTAAGGTATTTGAAATTTTCCGGAATGAGCTGAAACTTTTCATCATCTAGGCTATTTAGCTGTGCATCTTTATCCTGATCAAAGCCAATCAGTTTTCCATTCGGGCCGAGCTGTTCTAAAATGGCACGGGAGTGTCCACCACCACCAAAGGTAGCGTCTACGTAAGTGCCATCGGGCTTAAGCTTAAGTCCATCAACACAGGCATCACGTAAGACCGGTATGTGATATTCATTCTGTGTCATTGTCGCTTCCCATTACGTCTTCAGCTAAGTTTGCAAAATCGTCGACATCTTCTATTGAAGATTCGTAGAGGTTCTTATCCCAAATTTCTATGATATTGATGGCCGATGACAACACCAAGTTTTTACTTATACTTGCAAAAGTTTTTAGGTCTTTGGGAATAAGCAATCTTCCGTTGGTATCTACATCGATGACTTTTACACCGGCCGTAAATTTTCTAATGAAATCGTTGTTCTTTTTCTTAAACCGGTTTAGCCCGTTCATTTTTTCCATCAATACATTCCATTCTTGCATTGGATATAATTCCAGGCATTTTTGAAACACAGAACGCTTTAAAACAAAACCCTGCTCAAGATGAGACAACATTTGCTTTTTAAGCGCAGAAGGCAATAATAGTCTACCTTTGGCGTCTATTTTGCATTCATATGTTCCTATAAAAGTGGTCATGCGCTGGTATTATTGAGTCAAATATATTGAATTTTTTACCACAATTTACCACTTTTACCCACATTGTTGATAAGTTTTTGGAAATTAAGGATATTTATAGCACATTAAATCACTTAATTCTAGTCCTTATAAAGTGGGAAAATATTTTTTATTTTTGGCAAGAAAACTTATTTATAAGATTTTCATAATCGTTGCCATTTAAAAATTATAATGACTTATTTACAACATGTTATATATTAAAAAAGTTATTTTTAAACATTTTGTTTTGTTCCTATTGATTGTTACTGTCGCATGTAGTCACCAAAAAGACAAAGAATACGATATCACGATGACGGTAACGGCAACTGCCTATAATTCTGTAGAAGCGCAAACAAAAAAAGGAAACCTTGGTCTGGCAGCCTGGGGTGATATGCTTGAGCCGGGAGATAAGGTGATTGCCATCTCAAGGGATTTAATAAGGCAAGGCATTAAATATAATCAGGAAATCAAAATCGAAGGTCTCGAAGGTACCTTTATAGTCAAAGATAAAATGAACAAACGCTGGCGTAAGAAAATAGATATTTATATGGGCTTAGATGAAAAGGCTGCCCGAAATTGGGGTAAACAAAAAGTTGAGATAAAATTTGATACAATAAATTGATAATAAAAAATTAAATTTTTTAAGAGCTAAGAGCTAAGAGCTAAGAGCTAAGAGCTAAGAGCTAAGAGCTAAGAGCTAAGAGCTAAGAGCTAAGAGCTAAGAGCTAAGAGCTAAGAGCTAAGAGCTAAGAGCTAAGAGCTAAG
>Ga0102928_1001456_pt1 | contig 14786 bp, 10 predicted proteins | sample SalPonR1_B_D1_MG_FD_78504 | JGI IMG/M metagenome (GOLD analysis project Ga0102928, IMG submission 78504) | Salt pond soil microbial communities from South San Francisco under conditions of wetland restoration - Salt Pond MetaG R1_B_D1_MG | ecosystem: Environmental > Aquatic > Marine > Intertidal...
CGCCCCTTCAATCCCTTCAAAGGTAATAAACATCCATTTATTCTCTCGTTATTCCGATCGCCCCGCCGTTTTACCCTTGTAAAAAAACCGCTCCAGGGGTTTATGATATCCGGTCCAGTCTTCGTCCGCAGTTTGGCTTTCCATAAATTCCCGGATACCATTCATTTTAGCATCTATTTCATCCAGATAATTCAACATCACCGCTTCCAGAGTTTTTGGGGGCTCTGGAGACCCGTATTCCCGGTTGCCATGATGGCTGACTATCATATGTTTAAGCAGCATGGCGGTTTTTTCGGGAAACGCATCGATTGCGTCTATTTTTTCCTGAAGCATCTCCACCCCGATCACAATATGGTTGATCAGCCGGCCTTCGTCAGAGTAATCGATCCGACGATCGTAGACGAATTCTTTAATTTTACCGATATCATGAAGAATCGCGCCGGTCAAAAGCAGGTCCCGGTCAATTCCGCTGTAATGATCCGCAATCCGTTCGGCGAGAAGCGCAAGCGACAGGGTGTGCTCGAGCAGCCCGCCAAGATAGGCATGATGCATTTTTTTGGCGGCCGGCGCAATTTTAAATTTTTCGACAAAGCTCGCGTCAGACCAGAATAGCTGCAAAAGGGCGTTTAAATCCCGGTTTTTGACGGAATTCGAGACATCTTTGAGCCTGGAGAGCATCGATTCCGGGTCCCGGCGTGTGGCCGGCAAAAAATCCGTAATATCAATATCATCCGGTGCCAGCGGGGCCATGTATTTAACCACGACCTGGGGCGCCCCACGGTATTCCGAGACGCTGCCCCGGATATTCACAAAATCACCGGAGGCCGGTGTTTCTATAAAATCATCGATGTTATCCCATAGAACCCCTTTGACGGATCCGGACTTATCGGATAATACGATGGTCATATAATTACCGCCATCCTTTTTCTGAGACAATTGTTTTTCTGCCAACACGAAATTATCGTTTACTGCCTCGCCGGATTTCAACTCATTAACAAAGATATTTTTCATTCTGGCCGCCTTTATGATAAAAGCTAAAAAAAGATTTACGGTTCAAGGTGCAGATGCGAAGTTATCGTCGATTTATACTGGAAATTACGCTGGGCTTCAAGTTAAGAAACCCGTGACGGATCAGGATAACCTGTTCAAACCGCTTGTTATGGATTAAATTGATACGCCGCCGGATTAAAAGCCAAAAAGATAAGCGCCCACCGGATAGTTGCCGTATTGCCTTGATTGCCGCCGCTTTCCTTGCCTGTGCATGCGCCGTCGGCCTGGCCGAACCCCTGCCGGTTGACAAGGGCGCCGACCAAGATAGACCATGGCGCATCACCGCGGATCAGCTGATCTATAAAAAGCCCGAAAAAACATATATCGCCAGGGGCAATGTGGTCATAAAAAAGGCAGCCACTGAACTCTCAGCCGATTTCGTCCGGTTAAATGAGGCAGCCATGGAAGCCGTGGCCACCGGCAATGTCATTTTACTCACCCGGGAAGGCAGGCTAACCGGCAGACAAATGCGGATGGACCTGGATTCCCAAACCGGAACGGTTTATGACGGATTGATTTTTATTGAAAGAAAGAATTTCTATATACGGGGCGACACGATTAAAAAAACCGGAAAAAGCAGGTATACGATTAATCGCGGCAGCCTGACCAGCTGTGACGGAGAGGTGCCGGACTGGCGGGTGACCGGCCGGGATTTGGCCGTCAGGATAGGGGGATACGGATCGGTCCATCATGCGGCCCTATGGGCAAAGAAGATGCCCGTCGCCTATCTCCCCTATTTCATATTTCCGGTCGAACGCAACCGCCAATCCGGGTTTCTATCACCGGAAATCGGATATTCGGACAGAAACGGGGTGGAATATGTTCAGCCGTTTTTCTGGGCCATTAACCGCAGCTGTGACGCCACCTTTTATTATCACCATATCCAGAACAGGGGGGAAAAATTCGGCGGGGAGTTCCGCTACTTGTTAAGCAACCGGAGCAAGGCCACCATGATGCTCGACAGCATGAGTGACCGAAAGGTGGATGATGGAACGCACCCGGAGAGCCCCTGGGGCTATACGGACGACGATTATTTACGCCCCAACTCGGACCGCTACTGGTTCCGCATGAAGGCCAACCAGGCCCTTCCGTACGGCATGGATGCCCAGCTTGACCTAGATATTGTCAGCGACCAGGATTATCTGCGCGAGTTTGAGGACGGCTATACCGGATATGACAGGTCTTATGAATATTTTGAGTCCGAATTCGGCCGCAGCCTTGACGACAGCGACGACCCGGTCCGGGAGAACCGTCTGAATATAAAAAAAATCTGGACGCTATACAGCCTTAACGCGGACCTGCTATGGTATGACAATGTCATCAAACGGCGGCGGAGCGGTACCGACCGAACCCTGCAGGAGCTGCCCGTAATAACGTTTGACGCGCTAAAACAGCCGCTATTTGACACCCCCCTGTTTTTTCGCTCCAATGACGAATACGCCTACTTTCATCGCGAGGACGGAATCACCGGCCACCGGATGGACATTCATCCAATAGTATCCCTGCCTCTGCGGGCCGATCGATTTTTCGTATTCGAGCCCTCGCTCGGAGTCCGGCAAACCCTATGGATTGAGGATGACTCGGACATCGAGACCGAAGCGACGGACAGGGAGGACGGCTATCAGCACCGTGAGCTCTATGATGTCGGGGCCGTGCTCTCCACAGATCTGTACCGGGTCTACCACAGCAAAAGGCCGGCGGTGGATGCCGTCAAGCATACGATCATTCCGGAAATCCGATACGAGTATGTGCCCGGCACCGATCAGTCCGAATACCCGGATTTCGACGGCATCGACCGGATAGAAGGGGAAAACCGGCTTACCCTGTCCCTCACCCAGTTCCTGAATGCCAAATATCGCGTTGAGGATGCCGCTTCTCGAGCGGCCGACGGCGCCAAAAATCATAAAAGCACCCGATATAACCGATTCTTCCGGTTTCTCATTGAGCAGTCCTATGATTTCAACAAAGAAGGCAAAGCCGATGCGGAACCGTTTACCCCGCTTTACGCCGAAATGGACATCACCCCGTTAAACCTTTTAAACCTGCATGCCGAAGCGGAGTGGAGCCATAAGGAGGACGCCCTCGTCTCCAACCTGATTTCCGGCCGGCTGCGAAACCAGCGGGGGGACCATGTGGCGCTCGAGTATCGATATGTCAAAGACACGCGTCAGTCCATTGATCTTCTCGCAAGCGTGGCGGTGACGGACCGGCTGAGAATCTCCGGCAAATTCGAGCGGAACCTGGATTCCGGCGGGGATATTGAAAAAGGCCTGGAATGCCTGTATCAATCCCAGTGCTGGTCGGTTGCCGTCGGCTTTTCGGACGATGGGACCGATCAGCGGCTTTCCTGTGCCATCCGACTTCACGGCCTCGGCGAAATCGGTAACCGGCTGTGATTAAAATCATTCTTGACGCAAACGGCAAATTGCCTGTACCCATAAGAGGACTGACACAGAAATTGGACGAATTAGCCATTTATGGATGGACACTAACTCGTGTCCGTCCATAAATAGGATAATTTGTTCAAGTTCAAGGAAGGCGAAAATTTTAACCGCAGACATACGTGAAGTATTTTGAGGATTAAAATTTGAGCCTGACACAGAAATTGGACGAATTGGCCATTTATGGATGGACACTAACTACTTGACTTAAAAAATTTTTTATATATACTTCAATTATTTGAGCAATCTATAGGGGAGAATAATATAATAGGAGGTTACATGAATAAACTGGAACTGATTTCCGCCTTGAAAAAGGAATCCAATATTTCAAAATCCGAAGCGGCAAAAGTGGTCCAAATATTTTTTGATTCAATGGCCGAAGCCCTGATCGAGAGCGAACGAATCGAGATTCGGGGATTGTGCAGCTTTTTTGTCAAGGATTACAAAAGCTATGTCGGCAGGAACCCGAAAACCGGGGAAAAAGTCCAGATTCGGCCCAAAAAATTACCGTTTTTCAAATGCGGAAAAGAACTTCGGGAACGCGTCAATAAGAACCTGTATTGATTAACGGTTATATCTGTGTTTGGATTCGATGCCTTATTAGACCAGCATCGGCCAGTTCGATTATTGACATCGGCGCTTGAAACCGGCAGCCTCCCCAACGCATACCTTTTTACCGGCCCCGAGGGGGTGGGTAAAAAAACCGCCGCCCAGGCATTGGCAATGGCCTGTAATTGTCAGGCGGGGGAAGGCGATGGGGCGCATCATGCCGGAGACCAGACCGCCGAGGGCGGCAGCGGCGGGAGCCCTGCCTTTTCTTGCGGCCGGTGCCGGTCATGCCGTAAAATTCTCTCTGAAACCCACCCGGATGTGCACTGGGTATTGCCCGCCGGCAACTATATCAAGGTGGATCAAGTCCGGGAGCTTTGCCGACGTCTGTCGCTGAAGCCCTACGAGGCAAAGACGCGTCTGGTGGTTATTGCCGAAGCCCATACGCTGAATCCCGAAGCCGGCAACACCCTGCTCAAAATCCTTGAGGCCCCCCCGGAAAAGACCCTGTTTATCCTGACCGCCAGGCAGGGCTCGGACCTGTTGCCGACAATTTTATCCAGATGCCGGCATATCCGGTTTAATCCGATTTCAAGAGAGAATATCAAGCATTACCTGGAGGCCCATTACGCGATTGACGCCAGAGATGCCGATATCGTGGCGGCCATGGCGGACGGTAGCCTTTCAAACGCCCGGGTCATGGTCGAAAAAAACTGGATGGCGCACCGCAACTGGATCATAAAAACCTTGACCGGGCTCCACGAACAACCGATAAATTACCGGCTGGCATTTTCCGAATTCCTGGCCAAAGACAGCGGCCGCCTATTGACATCATTGGACATTATGAAATCATGGGTTCGGGATCTTGCCGTGTACCCGTATCTACCGGATCAATTAATCAATAAGGACCTTATTGAAGAAATTACCGCGCGCTCAGAAGAGATGCCGACGCGGCGCCTGCTGGATATCAACCGGCAGATCGAGACCGCCGCGCGAAGCATTCAGGCAAACGCCAATGCCAGGCTGGCCATGGATCATCTGGTCATCGCCTTATCAAATAAAATGGCCTGCCGGGATCGGCTGAGGCCATCAAACGGGGAAAACAGGACAAATGGAAAAAGTAATCGGCATCCGGTTTAAGACCGCCGGAAAAATATATGATTTCAACTGCGGGGCCTATGTGTTAAATGTCGGCGATCATGTCATCGTGGAAACGGAGAACGGCCTGTGCCTGGGAACCGTCGCCGTCGCCCCCATATCAAAGGAAAAAAAACCGGAAAACGAACCGTTAAAAAAAGTCTATCGTCCGGCCACAGCCGATGACATGCGTCAGATCGAGAAAAACAAGGACTTCGAATCCCGGGCCTATACCTATTGTAAGGAATGCATTGAAGAACTCGATCTGGCCATGAATCTGTTCAATATTGAAAGCAATTTCGATACCAGCAAGCTCACCTTTTATTTTACCGCCGATGGGCGGGTGGACTTTCGGAAACTGGTTAAAATGCTGGTCAAAGAGTTCCGCACCAAAATCGAAATGCGCCAGGTAGGCATCCGCAACCAGGCCAAAATGTGCGGCGGCATCGGCCGATGCGGCCGGGAGCTTTGCTGCAGCGCCTTTATGACAAAATTTGATCCGGTATCCATAAAAATGGCCAAACGCCAGGGATTATCCCTCAATCCTACCAAAATTTCCGGGGTCTGCGGCAGGCTCATGTGCTGCCTCACATTCGAAGACGCAATGTACCGGAAGGTGAACGAACCGGTTCAAAACAACGACCACACTGAGGAGGAAGAAGAGGAGGCGGAATCGACTTCCGAATGACGACACCTTTTTATATAACGACCCCGATTTACTATGTTAACGCCAAACCCCACCTGGGGCATACCTATACCACGATTGCAGCCGACGTGGCCCGGCGGTTTCATCTGCTTCAGCAAGAGGATACCTTTTTTCTGACCGGCACCGACGAGCACGGCGATAAAATCGTCAAGGCGGCAGATGTCCAGAACCTGGATCCATCCGACTATGCGAATCAAATAAGCCAGTTATTCAAGGATCTCTGGCCCAAGTACAATATCGCCTATGATTATTTTATCCAGACCACCGACCCGGACCATATCGCCGTCGTCGAAAAAATTCTCCAGCAGATCTATGATTCCGGCGACATCTATTACAGCGAGTATGAAGGGCTTTACTGCTACGGATGTGAGCGCTTCTATACCCAGCGGGAGCTGGTCGACGGCAAATGCCCGGATCACGGCACCGAACCGGAGCTGATCAAGGAGTCGAATTATTTTTTCAGGATGAGCAGGTACCAGGATTGGCTGATCCAGTACCTGACGGACCACCCGAAAATGATCCAGCCGGAAAGATACCGCAATGAGGTGCTTTCCTTCCTCCGGGAGCCGCTGGAGGACCTCTGTATCTCACGGCCGAAGTCCCGATTGACCTGGGGGATCACACTGCCCTTTGACCCTGACTACGTCACCTACGTCTGGTTTGACGCCCTAATCAATTATATTTCGGCCCTAGGCTATCCGGATGGCGAAAACTTCAGAAAATTCTGGCCCCAGGCCCGGCATATCGTTGCCAAGGACATACTCAAGCCGCACGGGATTTACTGGCCCACAATGCTCAAGGCCGCAGGCATTGATATCTACAAGCATCTATATGTGCATGGATACTGGAATGTGGATGAGAGCAAGATGTCAAAAAGCCTGGGCAATGTCGTTGACCCCCATTACCTTCAAAAGACTTACGGCACCGATGCCATCCGGTTTTTTCTGATGCGGGAGATGGCCTTCGGCCTGGATGCCAACTTTTCGGAAGAAGCGTTGATCCAACGGATTAATTCGGATCTGGCCAACGATCTCGGCAACCTTTTCTCCCGGGTACTCGGCATGTTTCACAAATACTTCAAAGGGGTGATTCCGCCGGTCGATGCAGACATGCAGGCAAAGATCGGCCCGGAGCTCTCTCTGCCTGCGGAAACCGCGATTGAGGCCTATCAAACGGAAATGGCGGATCTCCATTTCCACAAGGCGACCGCCGCCATCTGGGAATATATCAGCTGTATGAACAAATTCGTGGATGCGTCCGCCCCCTGGGAGCTGGCCAAACAACCGGATGAAAAAAAGCGGCTGGAGGCGGTCATCTATAATCTGCTCGAGGGCCTGCGGGTCATTGCCGGCCTCCTTTATCCGGTGATGCCGGATACCGCACGGACCATGTGGGCCCATTTGGGTTTTGATATGGAGGAAAACGAGTTTTTCTCCATTGCGGCCATCAGGCAATGGCCGGCACTTGCGCCCGGAACGAAGCTGCCAAAAGCGGTTTCCCTGTTCCCGCGTATCGAGCAAAAAAAATCGGGGGCCCAAGAACCCGCACCGGAAAAAAAGGCCGCCCCTGAATCCAAACCTGAAATTTCTATCGATGACGTTGCCAAACTCGACCTGCGGGTGGCCACGGTGACTTCGGCCGAGGCCGTGCCGAAAACCGACAAGCTGCTCAAATTGACCGTTGATCTGGGCGGGGAGGAGTGGACCGTCGTAGCGGGGATTGCCAAAAACTACAGTCCGGCGGCTATCACCGGCAAACAGGTGATCCTCGTGGCCAATCTAAAGCCCGCGAAATTAAAAGGGGTCCGATCCGAAGGTATGCTGCTGGCGGCCACAGGAGAGGATGGGGCCACGGTGGCAACGGTTGAAAAGCCGGTCGCGCCGGGGACGGTTTTGAAATAGAGAAGAATGGCTATGGATTTATCGGCAAAGCGGGCGGCAAAATACTTATGAAACCCGCCAAGGAGGTTTCATGACAAACTATTCCGGAAATGACCATCGGCCCTTCCCGGCCTTCGGCGATACGGACCATCCGCTGGAAAACAAGGCGATCAAGGACCAGCTTCTGATCAAGGACCGGGCTATCGCCTCGTCCGTTCAGGGCATCGGCATTGGCGATCTGGAGGGAAACGTCATCTATGTCAACAATGCGGCGCTTCGTATGTGGGGCGCGGAGGATGCAAGCGAAGTGCTGGGCATCTCCTCGCTCGAATTCGCACAGGACGAGGGGGAAGCCCTCCGGGTGATGACCGCCGTTCTGGAAAACGGCAGCTGGGAGGGAGAAATCGCCGGATACCGAAAGGACGGATCCCCCATCATCGTCTATCTTTCCGCCAGCCTGGTCTATAATGATGCCGGCGAGCCCATCTGCACCATGGACTCCTTCATTGATATCACCGAAAGCAAAAAAATAGAGGAAGAGCTCCGAATCAAGGACTTCGCCATCGCCTCCTCCATCAACGCCATTGTCATCGGCGACCTGGAGGGCAATATCACCTATGTAAACCATGCGTTTCTGGACATGTGGGGAACCGACGACATGTCCGAAGTCATGGGGCGATCCGCGGTCAGCTTTGCCAAGGACGCCGATCAGGCCCTTGAAATCATGTCCCTGATAGTGCAGGGAGGCAGCTGGTACGGTGAAATAGAAGGGCTCAAAAAAGACGGCACACCGATCACCGTCCTTCTTTCGGCCAATCTCGTCACAGATGCAAACAATACGCCGGTCTGCATGATGGGCGCGTTCGTCAATATCACCGACCGCAAGAGGGCCGAGAAAGATCTCGAAAAGGCCTATGAAGAGCTCGAAATCCGGGTTGCCGAAAGAACCCATGAACTGGTCGCCGCCAATGAACGGCTGCTGGAAGAAATCGAGGAAAGAAAAAAAATCGAAACCTCTCTGCGAAAGACGGAAGAAAACCTGCGGGATCAGTCCTTAAACCTCCAGGAGACCAATACGGCGCTCAAAATTCTGCTAAAACAGCGGGAACAGGACAAGGAGGACCTTGAAGAGAAGGTCATGGCCAATGTCAAGTCGCTTATTCTGCCGTATATCGAAAAACTGAAAAGCACCCCGACCTCCCGCTCCCAGCAAACCTATCTGGAAATTCTGGAAAACAATGTCGAGGACATGGTCTCGCCCTACATGAAAAAGTTGTCCGCCCAGTATCAGCAATTAACCCCGATGCAGATCCAGGTTGCCGATCTGGTAAAAGCCGGAAAAACCACCAAAGAAATCTCCGAACTGTTGAATCTCTCTGACCGGGCCATTGAGTTCCATCGCAACAATATCCGGGATAAACTGGGGCTGAAAAATAAAAAGCTCAATCTGCGCTCCTATTTGCTTTCCCTATCCTCCTGAAAACCCGGCAGCCCGGCGCCCCGGGCCGACAGGTGCCCCCTGCGGGGGGTTCAGACACTGTCGCAACTTACTGAAACACATGCATACGTTGATAAAAAAGGCTTTTCCACTGAACAAAAACGGTTTGACAGGCGCCGGGGATGCCGGTAAAGTAAACAACAACGGTTGCTCCGGGAACCGGCCCATAAAAGCGCATGGGACGGGCCATAAAATAAGCCTCTGCAAGCCCCCAACAACCATTTAAGATAAAAAAGCGAAATGTTCAAGCGCTCCAAGTTAAATACCCGCATCTATGCGCCGAGGAATCGCTGGCGCGACTATCAGGTCAAACTTCGAAAGCAATCGGCCAAACATAAGGCCCTGCAAAGGCTGCCGCGCTATCTGCTCGTTTTGGCCGTGCTGCTTGTCTTAACCCAAGGCACCTTCTGGCTGTTGGGCTGGCGTATCTCCCAGCCGGAGACGTCTGCGAACCGGCTATCAAACCTGCCGCCCCGCCCGCTGGATCAGTCCGTTCTTTGTCGGCTTCTTGCCGAGCAGCCGTTGTCAAAGGTTACCGGAAAAAAATTTGATCTGGAGACCGTGCTGCGAGATTATCACATGGAAACCAGCATTGTCCCTTCGCTGCAGAAGGCCATAGAGGACAATATCGACCGGAAGTACGCCAAGTATTTCGGGCTCGTGGCCATGGATCCGCCTACGGGAAAGGTCCTTGCCATGATAAGCTTTGATAGAACCGGCGGGAACGCCAACGTATGCACGCGCGCCGATTTTCCCGCCGCCAGTCTGTTTAAAATCGTCACCGCCGGGGCCGCCATTGAGGAATGCGGATTCCAATCCGGTACGCCGGTGGCGTATAACGGAAAAAAGCACTCGCTTTACAAATCCCAACTCAAACCCATAGACAACAAATATACCAATCACATTACGTTTGCGAACTCCTTTGCCGATTCGATTAATCCGGTATTCGGCAAAATTGGTATCCACCGGCTGAAAAAAGACGGACTTGAAAAATATGCCGAATCTTTCGGCTTTAACCGCGCCATCGCTTTTGACCTGCCGGTCTCCAAGAGCCCGCTGAGCATACGCAATGAGCCCTATAACTGGGCGGAAATCGCCTGCGGCTTTAACAAAAAAACGCTGATATCCCCTTTGCATGCGGCCGTGCTGGTGGCCGGTATCGTAAATGGCGGTAAACTAATGGGCCCCACCCTGATAGATACCGCCCATGAGAATAATCAGCGGGTCTATCAAGCCCGCCCCCTGGTGTTAAACCGGGCGGTATCGCCCGATACGGCGAATGTATTGAAAAGACTCATGCATTCAACGATAACCGAGGGGACCGCCAGAAACACCTTCCGCTATTGCCGGCGGGACAAGGTCCTGTCACGGCTATATATCGGCGGGAAAACCGGCTCCATCAACAATAACCCGGAGAAGATTAAGTATGACTGGTTTGCCGGGTTCGCCGAAGAAACGAACGGGTCCAAAAAACTCGCGATAGCCGTATTCGTGGCGCACAAGGACTACATCGGCAAACGGGCGGCCGCCTATGCGAAAACGGCTTTCAAACAATACTTCAAAAAACCTTCAATCGATTCAAGCGCATAAAACGGGGCGTATGAGAACAAACAGACGGATTTTTAAAAGGCTCGCCGGAATTGTTTCCCTCTTGGGGGGATTGCGTATATATCTTGGCAAACACATCAGCCGCGTGCCGGCGGGTTCGATCGTTTTGTTTCCCTGTGCCACAAATATCTGCCCGTGCGGTATCACCGGCATTGTCGCCATAAAAACCCGGGATGGGTCCGTTCCAGATTTCGCCATGCCGCCGGTGGCGGACATGATTCGTCAAATCGGCCGCGCTTCAGGCGGGATTGACGAAGCGGCTGAAAATGCCATAGGGGCCGATTACCTGGGCGGCGAAGCGTTGGTCGAGGATCTTTATGCAGCCATTCGGTCGCTTAAAAGCCGGTCCGCGTTTTATCACATGTTTACCCATCCGGAAGAAAGACGGATGCTTGAGGGGTTCTCGGAGCAGCTGGGGGGGATCATTGACACGGAAAGCCAACGGCTCAACCGACTGATGGGCCGTTTGACGCCCGAACGCGTCGAAATCATGTCTCAAAGAATCGAGCGCCTCAAAGATACGGCATGGTGTGTTAATACGGAGCTCATCGACAATATTGACAAGGTCTCCTTGCTGCAGGGCGACGCCGGTTCGCCCCCGGCCATGGCGACCGTTGCCGCGCTGAAGAATATCAATGCGGTATTAAACAGTATTGACCGGCTCGAGGTGCGGGGGCGGGATTCCGCCGGAATCTCACTGCTGTTCATAATGGATCGCCCGGACTATGAAGCGTTCAGGGAGCAGCTTGATGCGCAGGGGCTTACGGCGGACTTCGACTCCCGCCAGAGCTTCAATACGATAAGCAACCGCTCTATTTCCGTCAATGAGGCCTCCCCCGATGTAACCGAGGCCGCGGCATCGCTTGCCATTACATATAAGGTGGCTGCGGAAATCGGCGGCCTCGGGGAGAACATTGCCTGTATCCGCCGCCAGATTGTCGAGGACCCGATCTTAAAGCAGGTCCTCAAGACCCCCTTCCGCTACCATACCGTCTCCGCCCATACCCGATGGGCATCGATCGGCGCGATCAACGAGGCCAACTGCCACCCGGTGGACAACCGCACCATGACGGAAACCGCCAATACAAACGGCATTATCCATATCTGCTTGAACGGGGATATCGATAACTATCAAACGATCAAGGCCGGCTATGCCGCTCGCGGAATTCAAATACCGCCCGAGATTACCTGCGACACCAAGATTATCCCGATACACATTCAATCCTATCTATCCCGGGGCTATCCCATTGAAACCGCCTTTCGCCTGGCGGTAAATGATTTTGAAGGCTCCCACGCCATTTCCATGCATACGGACCTGGCGCCCGGCAAACTCTTCCTGGCGTTAAAAGGCAGCGGGCAGGCCATTTTTGTCGGGCTCGCCGAAGATCACTACATCCCCTCCTCAGAAATCTACGGTCTGGTTGAAGAAACCGCCGATTACCTGAAGCTCGACGGCGGCGCGTCCCATTCCGATGCCGACGGCAACCCGGTTTACGGACAAATCTTCATCGTCGACCAGTCGTCTGCCGGCGGCCTCGATGGGGTGCGGGCCATGCGCTATGACGGCACCCCCGTTGATCTGACAGCGGATGATATCCGCCGGACCCCGCTCACGTCCCGGGATATCGACCGGCAGCATTTCAACCATTATTTTTTAAAAGAGATATCAGAATCCCCGGTGTCCGTCCGAAAGACCCTTGAGAACCGATGGAAAATTATCGAAAACGGCGGCTCCAGATATGTCCTGACCCTGGACGCCTCCATGGTACCGACGGGGCTGGTATCCGCATTGAAAGCCGACGCCATCCGCCGGATTCTCTTTATCGGCCAGGGAACCGCCGGCGTTGCGGCCCAGGCCTGCGCAGATATCATGCGCTTCTACTTGAAAAACCCCGCCATCCAGGTGGAGGCCCTTAAATCCTCGGAGCTCAGCGGATTTATTACTGAAACCGACAATCTGAGGGAAACCCTGCTGGTCCCTATCAGCCAATCCGGCACGACAACCGATACCAACCGGACGGTGGACATGATGAAACAGCTCGGCGCCTGGGCGATCGGTATCGTCAACCGCCGGGATTCGGATATGACCTTTAAAGTGGACGGCGTGATTTATACCAGCAGCGGCCGGGATATCGAAATGTCGGTGGCCTCCACCAAGGCCTTTTACTCCCAGATCATCGCGGGCGCGCTTCTGGGCCTGTATCTCACCCAATTGACCGGACGGCGCAATGATGCGTTCATATCCCATGAAATCAAACAGATGCTTGAAATGCCCGGAAAAATGGAGACGGTTCTCGCCGCCGCCGATCGCATCCAATTCTCAGCCCAGCGCCTGGCCGTACAGCGCACGTATTGGGCGGCGGTCGGCAGCGGGCCGAACAAATCCGCCGCGGATGAAATCCGGATTAAATTGAGCGAGCTCTGCTATAAAACCATTTCATCCGATTTCGTGGAGGATAAAAAACACATCGATCTCTCCTCAGAGCCGCTGATTTTTGTCTGTGCCGCGGGCTCGCGCCGCAGTGTGGTGGGGGACATCATCAAAGACACGGCCATTTTCCGTTCCCACAAGGCCCTGCCGGTAGTCATTGCCGATGAACACGAGGACCGCTTTGACCCCTACGCAGCGGACGTCATTCACGTGCCCACGGTCAGCGAGCATTTTGCGCCGATTTTAAATACCCTTGTGGGGCATATCTGGGGCTATTATGCGGCGCTGGCCATTAACGAGGGCTCCCGATTCCTCTACGATTTCCGGCAGGATCTGCAGGATACCATCCACCGGTTGACCGAAGAGCAGATGGATATATTTGAAATCGCTTTGGAAAAAAGCTTCAGGGAAAAAATCGTCCATTTTTATACCGAGTTCCGTAAAAAACAGGCCAATAATGACCTGCCGTCGCCCCTGGGCATAAAAGGGGCCACCAACCTGACGCTCCTGCTTAAATACCTGGCCGGTCGTCTGCCGCTCTCTGATTTTGAAATCGATTTCGGGGTTAAAGGCACGGCCAAGAACATGTTTGAAAAGCTGTTCGAATCCCTCGGCGAAGCCATCAACTGTCTGGCCCGGCCCATTGATGCGATCAAGCACCAGGCAAAGACCGTCACCGTGGGAACCAGCCGGATCGAGGAAAAAGCCGAGGGCGTTTTGTTTGACGTGTTAGGCGAACACGAATTCAGCATCGCCCAGCTCTCTATCTCCAATATCATGGTGCTGCGCAACCTTCAGCTGATCATTTCCGGCATCAAAGGGCTGACCCTTTACCAGGTCTCCGGCGTTAACCTGTTGGGCGAGCCGACAGATGAGACCCGAATTCAGATAATCAAAAAGGAAGGCACATCAAACGAAATTCAATCGCGCGCCGAGGGGGACAACACCCTGAAAGGCACCAAAAAAATTATCGTCAGGCAGGGCAACGTCTACATCGGCAAAGGCCGTAGGGACGAGCGGAGCCTTGTCATCATACCGATTATTTCCACCGATCCCAACCGCCCGAATACCATTGAATACCTGATGCTGCTGGAAATCGCATTCAAAGCGGACGTCGATCTGGCCTCCAAAGTAAAGGCCCTTGGCGGCAAGCACGAGCACATCAAGAACCTGGTCCAGGAGAATAATATCAAATGGGAGGATAGGTTCCTTGAGCTCATTGATATGAGCGAACTCTTCGGCCGCTCCGCGGAAAAGGTCAGCGAGATGATCCTCAATCAGCTTTTATAACGGGCAACCTAAATTGAGCGTTTCAATTTTTTGAAGATTTAATTTTTGACAATCTCGTAAAAAGTCGTTTTTAGGATGGCAAAGTAAAAAGTTCAAGATCAAGGCGCGCAAAATCCCGAGGAATGCAGCGTACTTAGCTGTACGTGAAATTCCGAGGGATGGAAGCGCAACACAGATATTGGACTTTTTACGAAGC
>Ga0102928_1001462_pt1 | contig 14778 bp, 11 predicted proteins | sample SalPonR1_B_D1_MG_FD_78504 | JGI IMG/M metagenome (GOLD analysis project Ga0102928, IMG submission 78504) | Salt pond soil microbial communities from South San Francisco under conditions of wetland restoration - Salt Pond MetaG R1_B_D1_MG | ecosystem: Environmental > Aquatic > Marine > Intertidal...
CATATCGCAAAATCTTTGAACATCAAACAAGATCTTGAAAGCTTTTTATCAAACTACAGAGATAAATTGCACGAGTTGTTTCACATTCGGAATGACGAAAATGAATTGACATCGTCAAGAGGTTTACCTCCGTACGTACTTCGTCAAATTTTGGAGTGTGATCCATTATCAGCCTTCATACCATCAGAATACGGGGGAAGAGGTTGCAAGACACACGAAGCACTTTCTATGCTCGAAACAACTTCATATCAATCATTACCGCTTTCCCTTATGATGGGAATAAATGGTGCTCTTTTTCTTCAGCCCCTGGCAAATTATGGTAATGAAGAGGTAAAGAAAGAGATCTTTGGCCGTTTCATTAAAGAGAAGAATATGGGCGGACTCATGATAACCGAACCTGATTACGGTTCTGACGCGTTACGAATGCAGACCGCCTACGAGAGCGAAAATGAACATTACCATATTAAAGGTCTAAAGCATTGGGCAGGTTTAACCGGATGGGCTGATTACTGGCTCATTACAGCAAGAGAAACTGATACTAAAGGAAATCTCGGGCGAGATGTTGGTTTTTTTGTACATGATAGCAGGCAGGGAGGTATAGAAGTAGAAGAATACTATAATAACCTGGGTTTATACATGCTTCCATACGGGAAGAATCATATTGATATTAAGGTCCATGAAAGCAAGAGGCTGGAGCCGAAAAGTACAGGCCTGAAAATGATGCTTGATATTCTGCATCGCAGCCGGTTGCAATTTCCAGGAATGAGTACAGGTTATTTAAATAGAATTTTGGATGAAGCACTTACACACTGTAAAGAAAGATTTGTGGGTGGTGTAAGCCTTTTTAATTATGATCAGGTGAAAGAGAGACTGGCAAAACTACAATCCTATTTTACGGTTAGTTCTGCAATGAGTTTTTATACAAGCGAGAATATTCCCCTCGAACAGGATACATCAAAAATGGATCTGGCAGCCAATTCGATTAAATCTGTTGTCACTGATTACATGCATTCTGCAGCACAATCTTTTCTGCAACTTGTAGGTGCAAAAGGATATCGAATTGATCATCTTGCCGGGCGCGCACTTGTTGATAGCCGCCCATTTCAAATTTTTGAAGGGTCGAACGATATCTTATATCAGCAGATTTCAGAATCGACTATAAAAATGATGAGAAAAATGAAGATCACGAATATGCACGATTTTCTGAGCAACTATAAGCTTACAGAACATGCCGCAGGCTATTTTAAAGAATCACTGGATTTTGATGTCGATTACCAGTTGCCACAACGAAAATTGGTTAAACTTGGAGAAGCTATCGGACGAATTGTTGCAATGAATATGACTATAAAAATGGGTGAAAGCGGCTTTAACAGTGATATGATATCAAGTAGTATAAAAATAATACAATCAGAAGTTGAGAGTATTATTGCAGGCTTAAAAAGCAATCAAGCTGCAATGGTATTAGAGGAAAACAGAGAAAACAGCTCCTGGGTTAACTACCTTTCATAATTTAATTTTTTCTGAAAACGTATCGATATGACCGGAAGAATTGTGGTACTTACCGGAGCCGGAATGAGTGCTGACAGCGGTTTGGCTACTTTTCGTGATTCCGGTGGTTTATGGGAAGGATATGACGTATATGAAGTAGCAACTCCGGATGGCTGGGCTAAAGACCCGGAAAAAGTCTTGGAGTTTTATAACCTTAGAAGAAAGCAAGCCGCAAAGGCGAAACCCAATGAAGGTCATATTGCATTAGCCCGTCTTGAAGAATATTATGATGTTACAATTATTACACAAAATGTAGATAACCTTCACGAAAGGGCCGGCTCGTCAAATGTTATGCACTTGCATGGTGAGCTTTCAAAGGTGAGAAGTGAAAAAAATGAAAGTCTTATTTATGAAATTGGAGATAAACCTATTGAATTGGGTGATACTGCAGATGACGGAGCGCAATTGAGACCCCAAGTGGTATGGTTTGGTGAAATGGTCCCCGCTATTGAAAAAGCTGCATCAGTAGTTCCAAACGCTGATATTCTTATTGTAATAGGCACCTCACTTGCTGTTTACCCGGCTGCCGGGTTAATAGAATATGCAAGTAGTGAGAGCGATAAATTTGTAATTGATCCCAGGAATCCCCACTTGCTCTCAATGGATAGCTGGATTCATTTTCCTGAAAAAGCTGCGAGTGGTACTCCAAAGCTGGCTGAAGATTTAATTAAAAAGATAGAAAACGATATTTCATGAGTTCTGATAAAGCATCAAATAAAGAGAAAGAAGCACTTGAAAAATACCTGATTCAATTTCTGAATATTGAAAAAAAATTCCCATTGCTTCCAGGAATATCAAATGAAGAAGCAGTAGCAAACTTAATCGGGATTTCAGAGACTGAATTAAAGAAGCTTCGGAATCTTTATGATGATAATGCAAAACAGGCGGCCATAGAGCTGCTGAAAGAAGAAGAGATGTCAACATGGATTGATTCTTTACCTTTCAAGCCCTCTGATACTATTGCAGCAATCGGAGACTCAATGACAGATGATCTTCAGGGCTGGTTCAGCATCTTAAAACACGTAATCGAGATTGGTCTTGACTCAGATGTTGAATTCATCAATGCCGGAGTATCGAACAATACATCTTCTGAAGCACTTCGGCGCTTTCACCGGGATGTGTTGAGTCATGAACCCGATTGGGTAATTATTTCTCTTGGCACTTATGATGCTCTCAGATTACCGATAGCTCCGGGCCGTACGCTTTTACCACTTTCGGAAACCTGGGAGAATTTAACAACTATAGAAAATGCCGCGAAATTGATTACAAATAACCCCTTAATATGGATTACACCTCCACCCGTTATACCGGAGCTTCTGGATGGGATGGAGCTGTTCGATTTTTCAATTAACGAAAAAGATCTTTTCCAAATACGTGAAATTTTAACCAGTAAAACCGGTTTTATTGTTGATCCGCTTGGAAAACGAATGGGCAAACCACCTGAGTCCTGGTATTATCTGAGTGATGGAATAAATCCATCACTATCAGGACATGTGAATACAGTTCGGGAATTGATCAGAACTCATGTTACATCCATTGAGAAAAAGGGCAGTTCAATAGATGGAGAAGATCAGAATGGTGATTAAAAATTAAGTTGAAAAGATAATATGCTAAGTGCAGGGGATATCTTACTGGTTAAATCACCCTGGTTTGTAAGTTCAGGTGTGGAAATCAGCTGAGGCTTCAACAATTCAAATTCGGTTTTTTTATTTTTCGCTGAAAAAACAGAATTACGGTTAAGAATTTTAGAGGATGTTAAGTCCCTGTTTCTTTCAGACAGAAAAAATGCATCAGCGATTCCAAAAGCAAACCCGGTCCAGGCTCCAACGCCGGATCCAATTCGGATCCCATCAGAAAAAGCATCACCTGATAATAAAATAACTGCCGTTCCAATCGCCGCGCCTCCGGCTGCCCCGTAAAATGTATCCAGTAGGAGAATAATAGAGGTATTATTGCCATCGTTAAAAGTTCCGGAAATAAAAAATTGTTGTCCTTTCGGAAGAGTTGCCACATCATAAATAGCGATTCCTGCTCCCCCGATTATCCCGGCACCCAGGCCGATTCTCAAGGGGTCAAAATCACTGGAGTTTCGCAAACCCATTGTAGCTGCACCAAGAAATGAACCTGTTACAGTACCGTTCAAAAGATTACCGCCAAGCAGTTCTATGGTTTGTGCTTTGGTTTTTTCGGTCAATAATGATGCTAACAGAAGCAAGCTTGACAGAAACAGGAAAAAGTTTTTCTTCATAATTTCAGATGACGAGAACAGGGAGATGATTTATTCTGATAAAGGTAAAAAAATTATACTAACTATTCAGGATCACTTAATGCAACAGGTAAAATTTTTCCATTGTAGAAAGTATGGGACGTTAAAACAAATTCACCTATATATGTTCCCATATCGTATGCCGTCTTCGGCTTGTAAAATAAAAGGAATGCCTCTTTCAGCATTTCGGTATAAACAGCACCGAGACATAGACAGTTACATGATATTTTATAACCTGATAACTCTGTTGCCACGCACTCCGTTAATACGGACAACGCGCCTTTAGTTACGCTGTATGCAGATAGTCCGGGAAATTTACTGCTTCCCTGATACCCTCCCATACTCCCGATATTAACTATATGTGAGCCTTCCGCTAAATAGGGGATTGTAGCGCGAATCAGCCTAACCGGAGCCATTAAATTTACATCAATCTGAAGCTGCCAATCACGGTTGGTCTGTTCAACAAACGGTTTGTTGATAAGAACACCGGCGTTATTTATCAACCCGTGAAGCTGTAAATTGTTTTGATCCAGATAGTCAATAAGGTTACTGATATCTTCAGTTTTCGAGAGATCAGCAGGGACTGACTGAATATGATCAGGATAGGATTGTTCGAGATTTTTGAGTGATTTTGCCGATCTTGCAGTGATTATCACCCGGTGATTCAATTTAGCTAGATAGTCTGCAATCTCGCGGCCAATGCCTCTGCTCGCTCCTGTAATAAGTATAGTTTTTGACATAGATAATTTGATTTGATTTGATATAAACAAGCTTATGAGATAATAAATGATGACAAAATCACAGTATCAATATTAGCTTTGAAAGCGCTTTTTTAAGATATTTAAGAAAATAAATACATATTTTAAGGTCAAAAGATAAACAATGTTAAAGCCAGACTCATTGAATATTTCGTTTCCGGAAAAAATTGAAAAATTACAAGGCTATGTTGCAGGCAAAACCATAGCTGAGGTTAAAGAGCTTTACAAACCTGATAAAATAGCCAAGCTAGCATCTAATGAAAACAGGCTTGGGTGCAGCAATAAGGTTAAAGAGGCAGTTTTAAAAGCATTGGAGGAGATACAGGATTATCCTGATCCGGTGGCAAGAAAGCTCCGTAAGGCTATTGCCGACCGTAATCGTGTAAGCCCGGAAAACATTCTGCTTGCCGCAGGTTCTGAAAGCATTATCTCTATTATATGCAGAACTGTTTTTAAGGAAAATGAACATGCAATTACTGCAGATGCTACATTTGTCGGTTTTTTTGTTCAGGCAGGGGTGATGGGCATAAAGGTGAAAAAGATTCCCGTAACCGAATCTTACAAGTTTGATATCGATGGAATCCTTGAGGCAGTTGATGAGAAGACGAAAGCAGTTTATATCGCAAATCCGAATAATCCGACCGGCACATACATCAATAAAACTGACTACAAAAGATTAACAGAGCAACTTCCCGACTCAGTTTTATTGATTGCAGACGAAGCTTATTTTGAATACGCAAAAAATGTAGAAGACTATCCTCATGCCATTGAAAATTTACAATCTAATATTATTATTTTAAGAACTTTTTCAAAAGCTTATGGATTAGCGGGATTTAGAATTGGCTATGCAATTGCTCACAAAGATATAATAAGTATGTTGATGAAGGCTAAACTAACTTTTGAGCCAACTTCGAGTGCCCAGGCAGCAGCACTGGCAGCATTTAGTGACGCCGAATTTCTCGAAAAGAGCATTAAAATGGTGAAAGATGAGAGAGAGAATCTATACAGATTTTTAGATGATCAGCAGGTAGAGTATGTTAGATCTATTTCCAACTCTGTGTTAATGTGTATGAGAAACGAATCTGAGGCCTCTGATTTCACCCGGTTGATGCTTGAGGAGGGAGTAATTCTGAGACAGGTTTCTGCTTTCGGGTTACCCAATTGCATTCGCATAACGATTGGAGATAAAGATGATATGCAGCATTTTCAGAAAAGTTTTGAAAAGGTGATGCAAGAGAGTTTACCTTCCATATCGTAAAAGAATTTTTGATTAAATAATTATCTATGTCCCCAGAAAAGAAGAAGCAAAGCGTTGATCCGGATTTTGACTGGAAGAAAATTGTCAAAACTATTCAATACTCCAGAGCAATTGACAGCAAAGAGGAAAATGAATTGGTCCCGCAGAAAAAGGTACTCTATCAATTTACGGCAAGAGGTCACGAACTCGGCCAGGTTTTACTGGGTTCTTTGCTCACACACTCTAAAGACGGGGCGAGTGCATATTACAGGTCCAGACCTTTGTTATTATCACTTGGACTATCCCTTGAAGACGCCATGGCGGCTCCGATGGGGAAATCCGGCGGATACAGTGATGGGAGGGATATCGGCGTTGTTTGTAATAAACCTGCAGGAGAAGGCGCCACTGTTTTACCAATGGCCGGAGATGTTGGTTCCCAGTATACACCAGCTGTCGGTTGGGCCCAGGCAATCGAGTACAGGAAAAATGTACTGAAGGAGAAAGAGTACGAGGGAGCCATTTCTGTGATTTTTGGTGGTGATGGTTCGGTGGCAACGAATGGTTTTTGGTCTGCAATTACTATGGCAACTACATTAAATTTGCCGGTATTATTCTACATTGAGGATAATAATTATGGCATTTCAGTTCCTTCTGATTTCCAAACTCCGGGCGGTAACATCGCCAACAACCTGCGTTCATTTAAAAATTTGAGTATAGAGGATGGCGATGGCACAAAACCGGAAGAAGCTGCCCGTTTAATTAAAGACTCAGTAAAGTACGTTAGAGACGGAAAGGGCCCGAGATTGCTTCGTTTAAAAATGCCGAGACTTACCGGACATTCCTACCAGGATAATCAGGCGTATAAAGATGATGAGTTAATTCAGAAGGAAGAAAGTGAAGATCCGCTGGCGAACCTTTACAATTATCTGGTACCGGATTTGATGAGTGAGAAATCATGGAAACATACAGAAACAAGATGCAAAAATGAGATTGACAAGGTTGCGGAAAATGCATGGAATCGTCCTGATCCTGAAGTATCAAACGTAAAAAAATATGCATTTGCTGAGTACAATGAAGAGGGTGAATATGAAAAGCCGTTGGTGGGTGGCCTGGCATCTGAAGAGATCAGGTTGCCGGAGGGTAGCAGTGAATCCAAACCTGAAAAGCAGAGAATCAACATTGTTGAATCGGTACGCAGAACTCTTGAAAATGAGCTTGAACAGAATAACAGGCTTTTGGTATTTGGCGAAGATGTCGGGGCAAAAGGAGGTGTGCATGCAGCTACGCTTGGGCTTCAATCGAAGTTCGGGGCCGACAGGGTATTTGACACCAGCCTTTCGGAAGAAGGAATTATCGGCAGGTCTGTCGGAATGGCCTATGCCGGGCTGATGCCCGTTCCTGAAATTCAGTTTAGAAAATATGCCGATCCCGCAACAGAACAGATAAAAAATTGTGGTACAATACGCTGGCGGACAGCCAACCGGTTTGCCGCTCCCATGGTGGTTCGGATGCCGGGCGGATTTGCAAAATGTGGTGATCCGTGGCACAGTGAATCTAACGAAGTATTTTTTGCCCATATTGTTGGCTGGCAGGTTCTCTATCCTTCAAATGCTGAAGATGCTGCCGGTTTACTACGATCGGCTTTAAGGAGCAATAATCCAACCATCTTTTTTGAACATAGGAATATGCTGGATGCAAAATGGGCCAGGCGACCATACCCCGGAGACGATTTTGTTGTGCCCATTGGAAAAGGTAAAATATTGCGAGAGGGAAATGAAGCCACAGTTATTTCATGGGGCGCTATGTGCGAACGTGCAGAACTTGCCGTCGAAAAAACCGGCATAGATGCTGAAATTATAGATTTGAGATCTGTTATTCCATGGGATAAGGAGTTGATTTCAGAATCAGTACAGAAAACAAATCGCTGTTTAATTGTACATGAAGATCAATTGACGGCAGGATTTGGCTCAGAAATAGCATCTTTTATTTCAGACCGGCTCTTTACACATCTTGACGCTCCGGTTCAAAGAGTAACAATGCCCGATATTCCCGTTCCTTATAATGTTAAGCTGATGAACAGTGTGATTCCGGGTGTGGAGTCGATTTCTGAGAAGCTGGAAGATCTGTTAAAATTTTAAGATTTCTGTTTTAATTAATCATTTCGCTATCTTTTACACTGTTTTGTGTGAAATCACCTGTAATCGAATATAAATGCGTCTAAATCTGAAACTCATTCTTGGGTTTGTATCGGTAGCGGCTTTAATATTGATAGTCGGGGCATCCTCTTATTTTTTAAATAACCGGATTAAATCTGACCTGATTGAAGAAAGCAAATCTACTGCCAGAGAGTTGCAAACATTTTCCGAGCTTACTCTTAACTTGCAAAATTCTTTAATCTATGTAAGGAATTTTTTAGTAGAGTCAGATAAACTGAAAGAAAATCCGGATGATCTTGATGTTAATCTGAAAGTTTCTCTGGCTGAAGACCAGGTAAATGAAAGCTTAACCAGGTTTGAAGAGCTTTTGAACAGAATTATCGAAAAAAGAGATGAACAGGGTCTGGAATCAGAAACGGCATTATTTTACAGGGAGGAAATGTATGGTATTATCGATTCTCTTCAATCTGCATTTGTTCCCTATAAGTCATTAATTGGTCAATTGCTTGATCTCGATAGCAGGCAGGATGATGAATTCGGAGATCAGATGTATAACACAACGATTGAACCGTATTACAGGGGAACCCTGTTACCAATCATTGAAAAACTCAGAGAGAATGAAAAAATACGGGTAGAAGCTCAGCTAAGTATTTTACAGGAGACAGCTGAAAGTACGGGAATAAAAATAATTATCTATACCGGGATCGGGTTTATCGTAGCGATGTGGCTTGCCTATTTTGTCTATATATCGATAGCCAAACTTTTAAAGAATCTTTCTGAAGCAGCGCAGCGAATCGGTGATGGCGACCTGGAAAGCAGAATACACCTTGGAACAAATGATGAACTTGAACGGGTAGCGGAATCTATCAACCAGATGGCCGAAAAACTGAGCAAAAGCATGGTTTCTAAAGCCTATGTTAATAACATATTACAATCTATGGGCGATATGCTGGTTGTGTCAGATAATGAGCTTATTATTACAATGGTGAATGAGGCAACGCTAAAAAAACTGGATTATTCAAAGAATGAGTTGATTGGTGAACCTTTAACTACACTAATACACGATTCTGAAAAAGGACAAATCAATGAGAAGCTGCGTGATCTTGAGAATGGCAGGCCTACGAGCATGGAAACGCTGTATAAAACAAAGGCAGGAGATCCTATCCCGGTAATTTTATCACATTCACAAATAATTGATAAATTCGCGGATAACCATGGTCTGGTTTGTGTTGCAAGTGATATATCTATGCAAAAAGAAGCCGAAAAGAGGATCTCTGATTCTCTGCAGGAGAAGAATGTTCTGCTTGCAGAAATTCATCACAGGGTTAAAAACAATCTTGCCGTAATATCCGGTTTGTTACAGATGCAGATATGGAATATTGATGATGAGCGAAATATTCAGGCACTGAAAGATAGCCAGATGCGGGTTCAGTCAATCGCACTTGTACATGAAAAGCTTTATCAATCTGAATCTTTCACAAATATTAATTTTGAAAGTTACATAACCGACCTGGCAAGTGCGATTCAGAAAACCTATGACAACAATCAGAAACGGGTTGAGATTGAAATCGAAATTGATGATATAAAAATTACACTGAACCAGGCAATTCCTCTCTCGCTGCTGCTGAATGAATTAATCGTAAATGCATACAAACACGCATTTACCGGCATTGATAAAGGAGTAATTTTCGTTAAACTTCAAAAACTGGAAGATAACTTGTTGCTTCAGTTTGGTGATAACGGGGTTGGCATGCCGCCGGATGTGGAACTGAAGAAAAGTAAATCACTCGGTTCAACTCTTATCAAAACATTGGTTCAGCAATTAAATGGAGCTTTTGAAGACATTTCCTCACAAAAGAAAAAAGGGTTTCATATACAGGTTGAATTTCCTGCCGGCACATAAAGACGCGGTTGAACCTCCATATCACGACTCAATTATTAAACCAAGAGGAAAGCCGCTTTTAACATCATAATCTCACGAATACCATTTCATGCAAGATTCTGAATTTCTGCATATTCTTCATCGGTAAAAATTCGTGATTTGATAACAAACCGAACTCCCATCGGAATTTCAAGAGAAAAACTGGCACCACGACCCTCAGTAACGTCAATCGTCAAATGTGTATGTTTCCAGTATTCGTATTGGTCGCGTGCCATATAAAAGTCGCAGCCGCAGATCTCTCCAAGTTTGATATCACTAAACCCGGTCTTGAAATCTCCTTTTTCGAAGCACATTGGGGAAGAGCCATCACAACAGCCGCCACTCTGATGAAACATCAGTTCACCATATTTTTCTTTTAGTTTTTCAATTACTTTTTCAGCCTCTTTGGTTACAGATACTCGTTCTACACTCATAGTTGTTTCGTTTGTTTATGGAATTCATCGGATGACTTTCGAACTTGTAGTCTTTTTATAACTGTTTGTCCTCAGTCATCCGATGAAGAAGTTTTAAAAGAATCCCATTGCTTTTTTGTCGTAGGATATAAGCATGTTTTTGGTTTGACGATAGTGATTCAGCATCATTTTATGATTTTCACGGCCAAACCCTGATTTTTTATAACCGCCAAATGCAGCATGAGCCGGGTAGAGGTGGTAACAATTCACCCACACACGTCCTGCTTTAATTTTACGCGGAACCTGGTAGGCCTGATGCATGTCACGCGTGAATACACCGGCACCAAGACCATACAGGGTATCGTTCGCGATTTCAAGGGCATCTTCTTCATCTTTGAATGTGGTAAGTGATGCTACCGGACCAAAGATCTCTTCCTGGAATACACGCATTTTGTTGTGCCCCTGGAAAATGGTGGGTTCTACATAAAAGCCTTCATTAATGCCGTTGCCGTTTCCGCCGGTAGCCACCATTGTATCGGAAGACTCCACTTCACTTTGTCCATTACCACCTGCATTGGCTACCGCCCATGCTTTGCCTCCGGCAAGAACTTTCGCGCCTTCCTGTTTTCCGATATCGATATAATTCATGATTTTTTCGAACTGGTCTTTGGAAGCCTGTGCTCCGATCATGGTTTCACTGTCGAGAGGATGTCCGCGTTTGATCCGGTTTACCCGTTCGGTCAGTTTTTCAATAAATTCATCTGCGATAGACTCCTGGACCAGTATTCGTGACGGACATGTGCACACTTCGCCCTGATTAAGGGCAAACATAGCAGCGCCTTCAAGACACTTATCAAGAAACTCGTCATCTGCATCCATTACATTTTCGAAAAAGATATTCGGGCTTTTTCCGCCCAATTCCAAAGTTACCGGTATGAGGTTCTCGGATGCATATTGCATTATCAGCCGGCCGGTTGTGGTTTCACCGGTAAAAGCAACTTTTGAAATTCGAGGTGACTGTGCCAGTGGTTTACCGGCTTCAGGGCCAAATCCATTTACAATATTCAGAACACCGGGTGGTAAAATATCCTGAATCAATTCCATCAGAACCATAATGCTAACGGGAGTCTGTTCAGCAGGTTTTACCACCGTACAATTCCCGGCAGCCAGGGCAGGAGCCATTTTCCACGTGGCCATGAGGATAGGGAAATTCCACGGAATGATTTGTCCCACAACACCAAGTGGTTCCGGAACAAGCATGCTGACTGTGTTTTCATCCAATTCAGCCACTGATCCTTCTTCGGCACGGATCACACCGGCAAAATAACGGAAATGGTCAACAGCTAAAGGCAGGTCCGCGTTGAGTGTTTCACGAATTGCCTTGCCGTTGTCGATTGTTTCAACACGGGCCAGGAATTCAAGATTTTCTTCCATCACATCCGCTATTTTGTTCAGCAGAATACTTCTTTCTGTTGCCGAAGTGTTACCCCATTCCTCTTTAGCTTTGTGTGCAGCATCAAGTGCCAGGTTTATATCCTTTTCATTCGAACGTGCTACTTTTGCGAAAGGTTGTCCATCCACAGGCGAGATGGCATCAAAATAGTCTCCGTCCACCGGCGGCGTGAATTTTCCATCGATAAAATTATCGTACGAGTCTTTGAATTCGGGTCGGTCGTATAACATAGTCAGCCTCCTAATATAGAGTTAAGTGTGTGGTTAATATAAAGTAAATTCGAAGCGCTTTCATTCCAAATGTATTTTTAATAACTGATTTTATCATTTTCTATTGCATAATGGAGGTCTGTATCTCAGGGTTAAATGGAAGAAGCTGCCCGAATCGGGCATAATCTGCCAAAAAGATGGGCAGTGATGTACTTATTATATAAACTGACGTATACTATTGATCTAACTTGTCACCGGATAGGATGACTTCTTCATATTTGCAAATTTTACCAGTGAAAGCATCACCGGCACTTCAATCAATACTCCTACAACAGTTACAAGTGCGGCACCCGATTCAATTCCAAAAAGCATAATCGCAACAGCAACGGCAAGTTCAAAAAAATTGCTTGCACCGATCATGGAGCCCGGGGCACAAGTTTGATAGTTCAGGTTCAGCCATTGGCCGCCATACCATGCGATAAAAAAAATAAAATATGTTTGAATGATCAATGGAACTGCTATCAGAAGGATAACCACCGGCTCACTTAAAATTCGATCACCCTGGTAGGCAAAAAGTAAAACAAGCGTGAGCAGCAAAGCGGTAATTGAGACAGGTTTAAATTTGGGCAAAAATCGGATAGTATACCATTCCAGTCCTTTTTTATTGACAAGGATTTTGTATGTAATGTATCCGGCGGTTAAGGGGATAACCACAAAAGCTACAACAGAGGTTACAAGTGTATTGTATGGAATTGAAATATTAGTTATTCCCAGCAAAAAAGCGACAATTGGGATAAAGAGTATCAGGATCAAAATGTCATTTACTGACACCTGAACCAATGTATAGGTTGGGTCACCGTCGGATAGATAAGACCACACAAATACCATAGCCGTACAGGGTGCGGCTCCAAGAAGTATGGCTCCCGCTATATATTCTTGTGCCATTGAGGGCTCAATCCAGGCACTGTAGATATTGGAAAAGAATATCCAGGCAAAAAAAGCCATGGTAAAGGGTTTAATGGCCCAGTTAATTATGACTGTCCATACCACACCTTTTGGTGATTTACCGACATCTTTGAGTGCACCAAAGTCAATTTGCAGCATCATTGGATAAATCATAGCCCAGATGAGAATCGCAATAGGGATATTAACTTCGTAGAGATTAAAATCGCTCAGTACCGCAATGGAGTCACCGGCTGTGTAACCAACCAATATGCCGGCAACAATACAGAGTAAAACCCAGACGGTGAGATATTTTTCAAAAAAGTTGATTGATTTTTCAGATTCAGCCACAGTGATCGTAATTAGTTTTAGATGATATTTTCTGTTTTTATTTAATTTCGTGCGGGGATAAGCAGTAAAGGTTTTGATGTTAATCGTGCAACCCTCAAGCTGTTACTCCCTATAAATAATTGTTCAACGAACCCTTTTCCCTGGGCTCCCATAATGATTAGTGTGTTATTATTTTTATTCGCAAAGTTTTCGATTTGTAGAGCCACGTGACCTTCCAATATTTTAGTATCAATTTTATCCACTCCCTTTTTCCGGAGTTTATCTGCCCGGTTTTCAAGTTTTTCGCTTTCATTTTTCACGGCAGAACTGGTTCTTACGTATAAAAGTGTCACATTTGAACTTTTCAGCTGCTGATTTTCAAACAGGGATAACATTTTGTCTGCATTATCTGAGAAGTCTGTTGCTATGAGAAAATTTTTCGTCAAACTCTTGCAAATTGAAACAGCATTATTGCCGGGTTGATCTGATATTCTCAACAGTAAAACCGGCATATTTGCCCGCTGAAGTATTTCTGAAGCCACACTTCCCAGTATCAATTCAGCCATTCGATTATGTCCGCGATGGCCCAGAATGAGCAGATCGGCAGAAAGATTTTTAGCCTCTTTCAAAATTGTAACAGGAGCGTATGTGCCGGATTCTATTTTTAATTTGTAATCTGTCTGAAACCCCTGGTTTTTCACCTTAGATGCATAATTTTTGAGCTTTTCTTCCATCGAAGATGTGTCAAATTTTTCGGGTCCGCCTGGGTATGGATTCGAAATCACTGTCAAAAGAGTCACTTGTTCAATTCCCAGATCTTTTAAATCGCCCACACAGTGAACCAAGTCATCACTCGATTCAGACAAATCAAGAGCCAGGAGGGCATGGTTAAATTTCATAGGATTCATCAGGTTTAAATTTTGTTGTTTACAACACTAATGAGTTACGGTTTGCTTGTCCTCTTGCGCCATTGTTTTCAAAACATGATCCTGCGAAATCCAGGGAATAGCATAGAGTCGTTGGGCATGATCTTCTCTCATTTTTTTCAGCAGTGGTTTTTCTGCAGCAGCCCGCTGCTTCAAAAGCGGATCGTTTACCGTAGCCGCCGACATACTCTGATTCGCGATCCATCCGAAAGGCTCAATACCCGATCGTTTTAAATCGTCCTGCAGTTTTGCAGCTTCCGAAACAGGCGTGGTTTCGGGAAGCGATACGATTAAAAGTTTTGAATAGTCAGGATCTTTGAGATACATGTAAGGTGTTCTGAGTTTATCTGCATCCACAATCGTATTTCTGAGCACTTCTCTGTGATAACCGCCGGTCGTATCCAAAAGCAGCAGGGTATGGCCTGTTGGAGCTGTATCAATCACTACAAACTTCTGTCTGGCCTTGTGAATGGCTTTAGAAAAAGCCTGAAATACAGCTACCTCTTCGGTACAGGGCGATTCAAGATCCTCGCGCAGAAGCTTCAGTTCCTCTTCGGATCTGTTTTTGCCCTTTTGTTTCAGAACTTTTTCGATGTAAGCCTCTTTCTCCACATCCGGA
>Ga0102928_1001463_pt1 | contig 14772 bp, 12 predicted proteins | sample SalPonR1_B_D1_MG_FD_78504 | JGI IMG/M metagenome (GOLD analysis project Ga0102928, IMG submission 78504) | Salt pond soil microbial communities from South San Francisco under conditions of wetland restoration - Salt Pond MetaG R1_B_D1_MG | ecosystem: Environmental > Aquatic > Marine > Intertidal...
CACTGCCGCTGGCGAGCCGCAGATCGACACGCTGATGGAACTCCAGCGGGCTGTGCCGGTTCTCGAAGCAGTCTGCCAGCGGCGGCAGCTCCGGGGCCTCGCGCGCCGCCCAGCTCTCCCCCTGCATGGCGCCAAAGTCAACATAGGCCGCGGTGACCTGAACCTTGAGTTCGCCATCCTGGTACAGTCGCGCCATGGCGTGACTGGTGTTTCGGCCACAGCGCAGCACCTCAATGTGACATTCCACCGGCCCGAGCCGCGTCGGTGCGAGATAAAAGGCGTTCAGCGTCAACGGATCACGGTGCGGCAGCGCTGCCCGCAGCGCCCGCCCGGCAATGGCCAGCACGTAGCCACCATTGGGCACCTTGCCAATCCGCCAGCCGCGGTGCAGTTCAGCTGCATACCGCTGCGGAGCGATCTCGGTGACCGCGGTTTCCTCTTCAAAGTGACTCACAGCCCTTCTTCCTCTCCTTGCGATTAAGCCGCTTGTAGCGTTTCAACGTATTGTGTTTGTAACGTTACGGCGTGTATATACTCAAAGACTCCGGCATACGGCGCAAGAAGACGTAGTGAGGCCATGCAGATGAAACTCTGGCGATGCAAGACGGCAGTCACTGGGCTGGTCCTCGTCCTATCCGCGCTCGTCACAGCGCTATCGGCAGCAACAGACCAGGCACCCCCAACAGCGGAACCCAGAGACACGGGCGCGCTACAGACGAGCGGCAGGCAAAGCATCAGTCGCTACCGCGATCTCATCGCTCGCCTGGAGGACGAAGGCGGCGCCTACAACCCCGCACTGACCGAGCCGCTGCTCGAGCTGGGCATGGCGTTACAGGAGTCGGGGATGCACGGCGACGCGATCAGCCTGCTCAAGCGCGGCGTGCATCTGGCACGAATCAACAACGGTCTGTACAGCGAAATTCAACTGGCGCTGCTCGAGTCAGAGATAAAAAGCCATATTGCCCTGGGTCAGCTGGAGGAGGCAGACGACCGCCACCGCTACCTTTACCGGGTACAGCAACGCACGCTGAAGGATGCCGGTCGCGGCTTTGCCTTCATGAAGCAGGCGAAATGGCAGCGACGCGCCTATGAGCTGGAGCTCGATGAAAACGGCTTCAACCGGCTGATCAATATGTGGAACCTGCATCGCATGGCCCTGACAGAATTTGCAGAGGCCGATGGCGACGCCTCCCCGACGTTGCTGCCCCCCCTGCATGGCATGCTGCGGGCGCAGTATCTGATGAGCGGCTCCAACGGCGAGAACAGTTCGGGCCGCTTCCAGCGCGCGGGCTTCAGGATCCGGGGCGACGACCAGGGCCGACTGTCTGCCTACCGCGGCCAGAGCTACAAGCAGGGAGACTCCGTGGTCCGCGCCATTTTTGACGTGCAGGCCGCGCAGCCGGACAGTACCCCGCTGGCACGTGCCGAAGTGCTGGCAATGATGGGTGACTGGCGCCTCTGGCACGGACGCTACAAGGAAGCGCTGAATGCCTACAGCGAGGCGATCATTGAACTTGCCTCCGTGGACGGTGCCGAAGAAGGAATGCAGGCACTGTTTGGCGCGCCGCTTGCACTGCCGGCCCTTGAAGGTATACGACCCTTGCCCGAGCCGGCCTCGCCGGACAAAGCCGATTTGCTGCTAGAATTCACAGTAGACGAGCGCGGCAGGGTTCGCGATCTGACCCGTCTTGATGACAGCCAGGCCAGTGTAGGCATTGTGAACCGTATTATGCGAACACTGCGGGGCACGCCTTTCAGGCCACGCTTCGACACCGGCGAGCCAGTGGCAACAACAGGGATACAATGGGCTTATGATACGGATCAGTGGCGATAACAGGATGATGTTGGCGGGCAGGCTGGGCGCCAGCCTGGCCGTCGCACTCTGCTATATTTTTCTGACCGGCTGCCCCAGCGCAAGCAACCCCACCTCGCCGCAAATGCCGCAGCCACCGACTCCCCCTGCGCAACCGCCAAGCAGCCAGAGTCAGAGTCAGAGTCAGAGTCAGAGTCAGAGTCAGAGCCAGAGCCAGAGTCAGAGTCAGAGCCAGAGCCAGAGTCAGAGTCAGAGTCAGAGTCAGAGTCAGAGTCAGAGTCAGAGTCAGAGCCAGAGCCAGGCCTCCAGCCAGCGTGAAAGCTCAGCACAAGGCCCGGAGCAGGCCCAATCACAGGCATCGGCCCAGGGGAGCGATCCATCTGCCAGTGGACAACCTCCTGGCGGCGCCTCTCCCTCCTCAGCGGAACCTGCGGGCGACGCCACAGCCGGCGATACCACCGCAGCAGCAGGGGGCGAGATGGGTGACACGGCCGCAGACAGCGGCCTGGGCGATATGCCGCGCACGGGGGAAGATTTCCCGGGCAGCGAAGGGGAGATTGCCGGCGCCGACGCGAATGGCGATGGCGCAGAGAATGAAGTGGCCGGCGCGGATGACGCGAACGGCGACGGGACCGCCATCGACCCCGGATTCGGAAGCAGTGGCGATAGCGGCGCCGGTGACGACAGTCTGCCCAGCATGACCGATGATTCGCCCCAGGCCGGCGGCGCCGGGCGCATCGCGCAGTCATCCGACGCGCAGGGCAGCCAGGAGGATGGCGCGGCTGCAGGCGGTGTGCCACAGACAACCGGCGATACGGCAGGCAGCGGCAGCGTTGCGGGAACCAGCAGCATGCCGCCCGGGAGTGAACGCGGCAATAAAAGCGGCGGCGAAGGCACAGGTGACGGCATCCCTAGCGGTAGTCGTTCCGGGAGTATTCCCGGTGCCTTTCCCGCAGGGATGCCGGGAGGCCAGGGCACCCTGACGCGCGCGGAGCAGGTCGCCATACTTGACGCGGAGCTGGAGCGCGGCGCAGGCGAGTTCGACAGTATGATTCTGGAAGAGCAGACCGCCGCACGCGAATCAGCGCGCGAGCAAGGTGATTCCCGCAGCCGTCAGGACGCCGGCAGCAGCGGTGGTGGCGGAGAAAGTGCCGACGAGCAGGGCAGCTACGGTGGCGGCATGGCCAGCTCAGGTGGCTACGGCGCGGGCGGCGGCATGGGCGGCGGATCCCGGCGCGACCAGATCCCGGAGAACACCGCGAAATACCCGGCACCAGATGATATTCCTGATGGCAAGAACGACGATGTCGTGGCACGGCAGCTGCGTGAGGCGGCCATGCGCGAACCCGACCCTGCGGTGCGTGAGCGCCTCTGGGCGGAATACCGCAAATACAAGGGGATTGATCAACCATGACGCGCATGCGTGCAGTCTCGACCCTTGTGCTTCTGCTGACCGCTGCAGTCCTGACGGGGTGCGTGAACCAGACCGTCAAAAGCACCTCGGTCCCCCCCCTGCAGCGCCCTGCGGAGCCCATCCCGGAAACAGAGCTGCTCGATGTAGGAATCGCCATTTTCGATCCTGGCCTGGAATCGTATGAGGAAGAGGAACAGGTTTACCCGGAGGTGCGGCGTGCCGAGGCACGCTTCATGCCGCAACTACTGGCAGAAGCCATGCAGCAGAGCGGAGCCTGGGGTGCTGTGCGGGTCCTGCCGGACAATGACCGTATCACCGACCTGCGCATTGATGGGGAAATCATTCACTCAGATGGCGAGCGGGTTGAACTGGCGATTCTGGCCACGGACTCCCAGGGCAGTACCTGGCTGGACAATACCTACAGCGTCCGGACCAGTCGCTACGCCTATCGAAACGCCACTCGCCGGCAATACGACCCCTTCCAGGCCCTGTATCACCGCGTCGCCAACGATCTGCTGGAGAAGCAGGCGGGCATGAGCAGCAAAAGCCTGCAGACGGTAAGAACCATTACCGAGCTTCGTTTTGCCCGCGACTTTGCCAGCGGCGCCTTTGACGGCTACCTGGAACAGAACCGCAACGGTAAATACCAGATAGCGCGACTGCCGGCGGAGGGCGACCCGATGCTCGAGCGGGTGCGCGCAATCCGCAAGCGCGACCACCTTTTCGTCGACACGCTGCAGGAGTACTACCGGGACTTCAGCGGCGCGATGTATGAGCCCTACCAGGAATGGCGCAAGATGAGTTACGAGGAGGCGGTAGCCCTGCAGGAATTGCGCGCTCAGAGTCGCCGCCAGCTTATTGCCGGCGGTGCCGCCATTCTCGCGGGAATCGCCGCCGCCGGCAGCAATGACCGTTCGGCCCGGACTGCCGGTTACGTCGCCATGATGGGCGGCGGCAGCCTGCTGAAAAGCGGCCTGGAAACCCGCAACGAGGCACAGATACACGTGCAGGCGCTGGAGGAGCTCGGTATGTCGCTGGAAGCCGAGATCACGCCCCGGGTGATCGAACTGGATGATCGAACCGTCATGCTCAGCGGCAATGTCGAGGACCAGTACAACCAGTGGCGCGAGATACTGGAAGAGATTTACCGCAACGAAGTGGGTCATCTGGATGCCGCTGCAAATGACGCCAGCACCACCGACAGTCGTTCCTAACCCACCTTTCCCAGCCGTAGCGAGTCCATGTCCATAGAAAGAGAACGCGTTGAACCGGCGCCCTTTGAGTCCGTCAAGCCCGCCCACAAGCCCACAGAAGAACGCGACTCCCGAGAGCCAGGGGCATCTCGCTGGACGCTTCCGGCGCTGGTCATTCTTGTCGCGCTGGCAGTTGCCGTGGTGTTCTGGCTGCCCTCGGCACTGCAGAACGCGGAGACCGACACGCCAGCGCGAGAGCAGACGGGCGCCGATGCCGGAAGCGACGACGCCAGCGCACCGGCACAGTCGCGTGCTGCTCCCGGGAATGCCGAGGCGGGCACGCCCTTTGCCGATGCACAAGCGGCACGCCTGCGCGCCGAAGCGCAGGACATCCTCAATACGCTTCTCGATCTGCGCGAGTCACTGACTCGCCGCGGCGCTGACATCTGGGCCGGCGAGGACCTGGCTGCGGTAATTGCCACAGCCAGCGAGGGTGATGAGCGCTATCGGCAACGCGAGTTCAGCGCCGCGATTGAACGCTACCGCGCGGCGCTGGCACAGGCGCAGGCCATCGAGGCACGGATTCCCGACGAGCTGGAGGCGCGCCTTGTGGCCGCGGAAGCGGGTTTACAGGCGGGTGACGCGGCGGCCACCGGGGAAGCACTCACCATCGTCGATAAACTCGAGCCGGACCTGCCGCAGGCCGGTCGGCTGCGCGAGCGACTTGAGGCCTTGCCAGAGGTTCTCGCGCAACTCGAGAAAGCGGCTGCTGCGGAAAGCGAAGGCGATCTGGCGAGTGCAAAAACGGCGCTGGAAGCCGCCGTTTCTGCAGACGACAGGCACCGCCGAGCGACACAGGCACTGTCTCGCGTCAGCGACGCGCTGAGGGCACAACGCTTTGCCGATGCCATGTCTGCAGGCTACGCCGCCCTCGAGCAACAGCGCTTTGATGATGCGCGCGCCGCCTTCGAGCGCGCCGGCAGCCTGCGTGAGGGCAGCGCGGAAGTCGCCGCAGCCAGGGAGGAAGTCCGGGTGGCAGAGACCGCCAGTGAGCTGCGTCAGCTGCAGCGCAGCGCCGAATCCAGCATCGCCGAGGAGGACTGGGCCCACGCGGTAAGCGCCTACGAGACGGCCCTGAAAATAGACAACAGCGTGCTGTTTGCCCGGCGCGGGGTCGAGCGGGCACGTACCCGCTCAGAGCTGGACAAGCGGCTCAATGCCATTCTCGATGACCCGGATCGTCTCAGCGACGTAAACGTCGCCGAAAACACGGCAGAGCTGCTTGACTATGCCAGAACCGTCGAGCCCCGCGGGCCGCGTCTGCAGAAGCAGATTCAGACGCTGCAGAAACATCTGGCACTGGCAAACACCCCCATTGCAGTCACGCTGTTGTCTGACAACGCAACAGAGGTTGTCGTGCAAAAGGTGTCCCGCCTCGGACAGTTCGAGCGCGAGCAGCTCATGCTGCGCCCGGGCGAATACACCGCGGTCGGCACCCGTCGTGGCTATCGCGACGTGCGCCAGACCTTCCGCGTCAGCCACGAGGGTCGTCCCCCCACCGTTACCGTTGTCTGCACGGAGAGCATCTGATGGCGAGCGATGACAGGCGTACCGACGTCAGCCGCGAGCGCATTGCCGCGAGCGACTTTCAACCGCTGGCCGGAAGCGCCGAGCGCGACGCAGGCTCGCGCCGCAGCCCGCTGCGTGCGCTCGCCATTGCCGGCACTGCAGCTGCCGTGCTGCTGGTATTGGGCTTCCTCTTCACCGCGCGTTCGGTTCAGATCGCCATAGACGCCGAGGTCCCCGCCCGCATCGATATCGATGGCCTGGCAGTGCCACTGGGTGAGCGCTTCATGCTTCGCAGCGGAGAGTACGACCTGCACATCAGCGCCCCGGGGTACGTCGATTACACGGGGACATTGACCGTATCGGACGAGGCCAGTCAACGCCTGGATGTGGCGCTTTCACCCTTGCCCGGGCGAGTAACCTTCGCCGGACTTCCTGAGGGCGCGGTCATCGAGATAGACGGCGAGGCCGCGGGCCGCGCCCCGTTCCAGGGACAGCCCCTGGCGGCGGGGGATCACAGGGTCCGCATTACCACGGAGCGCTATCTGCCGGAGACGCGAACCATTGCCGTGACAGGTCGCACTATCGACCAGACTGTCGAATTTGCACTGCAGCCGGCCTGGGCTGAGGTCAACATCGACAGCAAGCCATCAGGCGCGACCGTATTCGTTGATGATGACGCGATCGGGAGCACACCGCTCAGCGCGGAAATTCTCCGCGGTGAGCGTGGGCTCAGGTTGCAGGCCGCAGGCTATGCGGACCTGGTGCGCACGCTGGAACTGGCCGCCGGCGAGACACTGGATCTGGGCATACTGCCCCTGCTACCCGCAGCCGGCCTGCTGAGTCTGGAAAGTCGCCCTCCCGGGGCCAATGTCACTGTCAGCGGCGACTACCGCGGCCAGACACCGCTGACCGTCGAGCTATCCCCCGGGACAGAGCATCGTATACAGCTGTCGCGTCCCGGCTATCGTCGCTTCAGTCGATCTCTTGCACTCGAGGCCGGCGAGGAATCATCACTCACCGCAACGCTTGAGGCACAGCTGGGCGAGGTGGTATTCGACATTCAGCCGGGCGAAGCACAAATCACGCTGAATGGCGAAGCCGTCGGCCGGGGTTCCCAGACGCTGTCCCTGCCAGCCTACGAACACCGGGTGGAGATCAGCCTGCCCGGCCACAAGACGGAACGACGCCGGGTGACTCCGCGGGAAGGTCTACAACAGCTGGTGCAGGTCACACTGCAGACGGAAGAGGAAGCGCGCATGGCGCGGCTGCAGCCTGAAATCACCACGGCGCTGGGGCAGACCCTGAGGCTGTTCAATCCGGAGACAGCGCCGCGAAGCGAATTCGACATGGGCTCCTCCCGCCGTGACCCGGGCCGGCGGGCAAATGAGGTCCTGCATCCAGTGCGTCTGGAGCGACTTTTCTACCTCCAGACCACGGAAGTCACCAATGCCCAGTTCCGCCAATTTCAGGAGAGCCACAACTCGGGGCAGGAAAAGGGCAACAGCCTCAACCGTGAACACCAGCCCGCAGTCCAGGTCAGCTGGCAGCAGGCGGCGGCATTCTGCAACTGGCTCAGCAAGCGGGAAGGCCTGCCGCCGTTCTACACCGAGCGTCAGGGCATCATCACAGGCTTCAACCCCTCTGCTACCGGCTACCGCCTGCCAAGCGAAGCCGAATGGGCATGGGTCAGCCGGGTCAACGGCGAGTCGCTGCAGAAGTTCAGCTGGGGAGACGCCTTTCCCCCGGATGATGCAGTCGAGAATATCGCCGATGCCAGCTCCGCCTATGTCACCGGCCGTGTACTCAACAATTACAGCGATGGTCACGTAGTCAGCGCCCCGGTCGCCTCCTTCAAACCCAACCATAACGGCCTGTACGATATCGGTGGTAATGTGGCGGAGTGGATGCACAACGTCTATGCCATACCCGCCGCAAATGGCGTTGTGCAGACTGACCCGCTGGGCGCAGAGAGCGGTGACAACTATGTCCTTCGCGGTGCCAGCTGGGCGCTCGGCAAGCTGACGGAGCTGCGACTGACCTATCGCGATTACGGACAGGCAGGGCGGGATGACGTGGGTTTTCGTATTGCCCGCTACGCTGAATAGAGAGGAGGCCCTATGCGCGGCACAACAGGAACTTTCGGTTCATTGACGCTGGTAGCGGCAGTCCTTCTGTCGGCGCTGCTGGTGACGGTAATGGCGCTGGCGCAGCCGGCCGATGAGCGCGACAAGCCTGAGGCCAAAGCGCCATCGGACGCGACGTCGACAGCCGGCGCCGGCCAGCGGGGCAACAACGACGCGGCGACGAGCGACGGGGGAGTGGTGCTCTCGCCTTTCGATTACGAAGCCTCGGAATCCATTTCGGAGGACGCCTCGGTCTCCTTCCCTGTGGATATTTAAGGAAATCTCCTGAATGAAAAAGCGGATGTCCTCAGAATTCATCTTCCAGGCCTTTGCGCTGCTCATCGCGGTCATCGTGGTGCACGGGGCCTATGTAGGAATCATACGCCCCAGCGCCGAAGCCCAGCTGGAAACCCAGATGGCACGCCAGGCCGCCGGCGAAGACTTTGTCCCCGAACGCACGATTGCCGTTGTCATTCGCGATTTCGAGCAGGAGGCGTGCTTCATTCTATTGATATGGGCACTGTCCATCATGGCCTACAAGGCACGCCAGACTCTGCGGGAGCAGTCAATGCTGGAACGCGACCTGGTGGATATTCCCGAGGGAACCAGCGTACTTCCCGCGGACGCCAGGGAGTACAGTCGGGCACTGGAAGATCTGCCGCACCAGCAACAGGACCTCCTGCTGCCGCGTACGCTGCTGGCGGCGCTGCAGCGCTTCGCCACAACAGGCAGCATCCAGGCGGTATCTGACACGATCAAGGAATCCTGCGAGATAGAATCCGACCGCCTGGACTCCGAGTTGTCCATGGTCCGCTACATTGCCTGGGCCATTCCCTCCATCGGCTTTATCGGCACGGTTCGCGGTATCGGTGATGCACTTGGACAGGCCTACAAGGCAGTCGAGGGCGATATTTCAGGCGTCACCGTCAGCCTCGGCGTCGCCTTCAACAGTACCTTCGTGGCACTCGTACTGAGCATCATCATCATGTTCTGCCTGCACCAGCTGCAGCAGGCGCAAGAGCGCCTGGTGATGGACTGCCAGCGCTACGCAGACAAGCGCCTATTACGCTTCCTGGTGGCTGAACACTGATGGCGACTGCACTTTTCGACATTCTCGACAGCGATCTGTGCCTCCACCACGATGGCGGGCAGGTGTGCAGCCCCGGATATGCGCTGCTGGAGGGCGATAGCTACCGCTTCGGCGAGACCGCCCGCGGCAGTGCCAGGCGCCAGCCACGCTATATCAACACGCGCTTCTGGTGGCAGCTGGGCACGCAACCCCTGCAGCCGACGCTCGGGCCGGCCAGACACACCGCCGACCTGGTGCACGCGCATCTTCTGGAGGTCCACAGGACCGCCGGTGAGCCCGGCGATGTGGTGCTTGCGGTACCCGACAGTATGGATCGCGACCAGCTGGCGCTGCTGCTCGGCATTGCGCAGACCTGTCCGTTTCGCGTTGTCGGACTGATCAACCGCAGCGTCCTTGCAGCCGAAGCACACGCTGATTCGGGGAATCTCCTGCACCTGGAACTGCAGCTGCATCAGGCGCTGCTGACCCAGCTCTCGGTAGCAGACGGTCAGATTCGACTGGTGCGCAGTCATGCACTGCCGGGCTCGGGCCTGCTGGCACTGCAGGAGGCCATTGTCGAGCGCGTGGCGCGTTCGTTCATACACACCACGCGGTTTGACCCCCGGCGCAAGGCGGAGACAGAACAGACACTTTATGACGGGCTATTCAACTCGCTCCAGACGCTGCAGGCATCCGGCGAAGCGCCGGTCAGCATCAACGGGTACAGTACCCGCATCACCGTCGAGGAGCTGGCCTCCGTGGCTGATCGCCTGTACGACGCGGTCATGCAGGAGGCGGGCAAGGTGCCCGGGCATGCGCTGCTGCTCGATCCCCAGGTCTGCCTGATACCGGGGTTCGCCGCTCGCTTCAGCGAGGCTCGCCCGGTAGAGAAAGAGGCTCTGCCCGCGGCGCTGGCGCGTCATCGCGAGCATATTCTGCAGCCACCGGACGACCTGCACCTGCTCAAGGGCCTGCCATCGGCCGCGGCAACGCAACGACAGGCACCAGCGGCCTCGCCGCCCACCCCACCCCGCCGCGCAGCGACCCCACCAACGCATATCCTGCACAATGCCCGCGCACGCCCGCTCGGCGGCAGCGATATTGTGCTGACCGACCGTTGCCGGCTCAGTCGCGAAGGCGTCGACTGCTGGGTCATCGCCGGCGATTCAGAGGTCCGCGTGAATGGCGTCGCCTACCGCGGTGCGGCTCTCGAAACAGGCGATGAAATCCGGGCCGACGGCACGTCATGGCTGCTGATCGAGGTCGGGGAACCGGCATAACGTGGCCAGGCGCAAGCGCAGCTTTACCGCATTCAACCTCAGCTTTCTGGACATCATGTCCTGCGGTTTCGGGGCGGTGGTCCTGGTTTTCCTGATCATCGACCACGCCATAGAAGAGGAAACCCGCGATCTCAACCGCGACCTGCTATCCGAGGTCAACCTGCTCGAGGAGGACATCCGAGACGGCAAGGCCGGCCTGGTCAGGTTGCGTAACGACCTGGGTGAAACTGATGCCGAGATTGTCGAAGCCCAGGGCCGGGCCACGCGCGTCACGGAGGAGCTGGATCGCTACGAAGCCCTGATCGAGGCAACACGGGACGACGGTTTTACCGATACGGAAGCCGTGGAGCGGCTGAAGGCGGAAGTGCAGTCGCTGGAGGAGGAGGTCAAGGAACTGCGCGAAGCATCGGCCTCGGAAAGTGGCAAGAGCGCACGGGATTTCACCGGTGACGGTCAACGCCAGTATCTGACCGGACTCAATCTGGGCGGCCAGCGCATCGCCATTCTGGTCGACACGTCCGCGAGCATGCTCGACGAGCGCCTGGTGAACATCATACGGCTGCGTAACATGAGCGAGCAGGTGCAGCGGGAGGCAGCAAAGTGGGTGCGGACCCTGAAGACCGTAGACTGGCTGACCGCGCAGCTCCCGGTCGGCAGCGACTATCAGCTTATTGCCTTCAACACTGAAGCACGCCCGGTCCTGCCGGACACCGAGGGACAGTGGCTGGAAGTCGCCAATCAGGAACAGCTCGATGCCGCATCCGGGGCGCTGCGCAGGATACTGCCCGGTGGGGGCACCAGCCTGCTGAATGCGTTTACCGCCCTGCAGAAGCTGTCGCCAGCGCCGGACAACATCTTCCTGATTACCGACGGCCTGCCAACCCAGGGCGCCAGCCCGCCCCGGAAGAGCACCGTCAGCGGCCCTGAACGCCAGCGTCTGTATCGCGAAGCGATACGCAGTCTGCCAGGCAATATTCCGATTAATATTATACTGTTTCCTATGGAGGGCGACCCGATGGCTGCTTCGGAATTCTGGCAACTGGCCCAGGCAACACGAGGCAGCTTCATGAGTCCTTCAAGGGATTGGCCTTGATGACAGCGTATCCCCGGTTTGCCGGGGCAACCTGAGGCGGGACCATGCGCAAACGACGCGAGTCAAGCGAGTTCTCGATGTCCTTTCTGGACGTGATCTGCTGTGGCTTCGGGGCCGTCATCCTGCTGCTCATGATTACCAAAACGGTGCAGCCGCAGATTATTGAAGCCTCCACCAAAAAGCTGGAGGGCCGGATTGCAAAACTGCAGGAGGAGCTGTTTGAGCTTCGCGGCGAGACAACCATTCTCAATCGCGATCTGAACGCCAAACGCGAGCAGCTGTCAGAGTACCAGGAGCGGATTGCGCGTCTCACGGGCGCGCTTGCGAGTGCAAAATCGCAGTATGACAGCATACAGGTGGAAGACAGCAGCAACGAGGTCATCGTTGACCGACTGGCCATTGCGCGGCAATCTCTGACCCGTGAAATGGAGCGTCTGCTGGCAGGCCAGGAGATAACGAACCAGCTGATCGGCGGCATTCCGGTCGACAGCGAGTACCTCATCTTCGTTATCGACACGTCAGGGTCCATGTTCTCCTACGCCTGGCAGCGAATGATGAACGAGATGGAATCCATTCTCAGCATCTATCCCAATGTGAAGGGTGTTCAGATACTCAACGATATGGGTAACTACATGTTCAGCCGCTACCGGGGCCAGTGGATTCCGGACACGCCGGGCCGCCGCACCGCCATCATGCAGAATCTGCGCAACTGGAATGTGTTCAGCAATTCGAGCCCGGTGGAAGGGATCACCCAGGCCATCAGCAGTTTCTCCGGAGACGGCAAGAAAATCAGCATTTACGTTTTCGGCGACGACTTCACGGGCAATTCACTCAATGAAGTGCTCAACGCCGTCGACCGGATCAACGCCAGAAACAACCGCGGTGACAGGCTGGTACGCATCCATGCTGTGGGCTTCCCCGTACTGTATCAGCAGGCCCCTGCGCAGCAGGGCTCGGTCCACCGCTTCGCGGCACTGATGCGAGAGTTGACCTACAGGAATGGAGGCACCTTTGTCGGGCTCAATGACTTCAGACCCTAGACAGCCAACAAGGCAGGCCCTCGGACGCTGGCTTCTCCTCGCCAGCCTGCTGTTACTCGGCGCCTGTGGCGCTAAGCAGGTCGTGGTTACCGGAAAGTACCCACAACCATTGATGAGCAGACAGCCGCTCACACTGGGCGTGTTCTATCCGGACGAATTCCGCGGCCACGAGTTCTTCGACGAGGCAAAGGGCCGTGCGGACTCCGACTGGCTGGTAAAAACCGGCGATGCCCAGATCCGCATGTGGAGTACGCTTTTCAACGGCATGTTTGAACAGGTGATCTTTCTCGATGAGGCACCGGTCGGGGATACCGAGGTACCCGAGGTGGACGCCGTACTGATACCCCGCGTGGACGAACTTCAGTACGCCATACCGACACATACCAACATCAAGGTGTATGAGATCTGGATGCGCTACGCGTTTGAACTCAACGCACCCGACGGAACGTCGATTGCTCAATGGACGATGACAGCCTACGGCAAGACGCCGACCGCTTTCCTGCAGACCGACGAAGCGGCGGTCAATCTGGCCGCCGTTGTTGCGCTGCGGGATGCCGGCGCTCATTTCGCCACCCTGTTCCCGAATGTGCCGGACGTCGCCAACTGGCTGCAATCGCGCAATAGAACGGTCGCTGCAGGAACCACACCATGAAAACACGGCGCTTAACTGTCGGTATGCTCGTGGCGGCCTCGGCGCTGCTAGGCGGTTGTGTTACCTCCACTGTCGATGAAATGGTGTTTAACGCGCCCACCGTGGAAAGCATGGAGGACGCGTCGGTGGTCATTCTCGGACGCCGTCACGCCAGTGACTATGAAACAGAGCCCGATTTCATAAGCTGTATCGGTGACCATATCAAGCGCGGGAACAGCGAGGTCGAGATCATCGCTGAGCTCGACTTCATGAACGCCCTTTATCCCTGGTTTGAACCCCGCACGGCGCCCCTGCGGCCAGCGGATATCGACCGCCTTCTGCTGCAGCCGCCGGTCGCCGACAAGCTCGCTGATCTGAAAACCGAATACATGATATGGATTGACGGCACCACGGTGCAGACCAACGCATCCGGCTCCATGAGCTGTGCCGTTGGCCCCGGAGGGGCCGGCTGCTTTGGCTTCGGCACCTGGGGCAATGACTCCAATTACGAAGCCACCATCTGGGATTTCACTGACAAGGCCGAGGTGGGGCGTGTCAGCACCTCCACCAGCGGCCAGTCCTACATGCCGGCGGTGGTTGTGCCGATCCCGATCATCGCGCCGGTGAAAGGCACCGCCTGTGACAGCCTGGGCGACCAGTTACTGCAGTTCCTGTCCAGCGGCTACTGACATGATAATGCGACTGATCGTCACCCTTCTCGCCGCCAACGCGTTGCTGCTGCAGGGCTGCGCCGTCAATCCGGCGACCGGCGGTGCCGATATGGTGGTGTCGAGCCAGGCCAGCGAGATCAAGCAGGGCCGCGACATGCACGAGGAAATGATGTCAAAGGGCGCCGCCTATGACGATCCGGAACTGCAGGCCTACGTCAACCGTATCGGCCAGCAGCTGGCGAAAAACAGCGACATGCCGGACCTCGAGTGGACGTTCACCGTGATAGACGCACCGGACCTGAACGCCTTTGCACTGCCGGGCGGCTTCATTTACGTCAATCGCGGCCTGCTTGCCTATCTCGATAGCGAGGCCCAGCTGGCGGGCGTCATCGGCCACGAGATTGCCCACGTCACCGCCCGGCACCATGCCCGTCGCAAATCCGCCGGCGTCACCAGCAAGGTACTTTCCACGACGGCCTATATCTTCACCGGCAGCCGCGACGTCTACGCGGCCTCAAGCATGTATGGTGCTGAAATCATGAGCGGCTTCGGTCGCGATATGGAGCTTGAGGCCGACGGCTTTGGCGCCGAATACATGCACCGCGCCGGGTATGAGCCCGAGGCATTGCTGGACGTAGTCGGTGTGCTCAAGAACCAGGAGCTGTTCCAGCGTGTCAAGGCCAAGAGCAGCGGCCAGCCGGTCGGCACTTACCATGGGGTCTACGCCACTCACCCGCGCAACGACAAGCGCCTGCAGGCCGTGATACAGGCGGCAGCAGAGCTGGATGACGGTGCCTATATCGAAAGCCCGGAAGAGCCGGGGGAATTCCGCCGCCACATGGACGGCCTGGTCTGGGGACGAAGCGCACAGGGGCA
>Ga0102928_1001475_pt1 | contig 14691 bp, 10 predicted proteins | sample SalPonR1_B_D1_MG_FD_78504 | JGI IMG/M metagenome (GOLD analysis project Ga0102928, IMG submission 78504) | Salt pond soil microbial communities from South San Francisco under conditions of wetland restoration - Salt Pond MetaG R1_B_D1_MG | ecosystem: Environmental > Aquatic > Marine > Intertidal...
AAAATCATTAGCTTATGCACGGTTAATTTTGATTTTATATAATTTCAAAGCATACTACCGGTGAATCGTAAGTCAAAAAAACTGTTTACTCGGGTATATATTTACGTTACCTTTTGTTAAAATATCCTAATCTTTAGGTTCGCCAACATCATTCTGGCAGAAAATTCTCGACTCCTTTTAATAGCAACCGGAATTTCTAAGTGTCAAATCTATAATGTCCCCAGTTCAGGACTACAAATCACTATTTAAACATTTACCGCTGCCAGCAGTAGTGATTGATGCCAAAGCATCGGACTTTACCATTATTGAGGTAAATAATTCTTTTCAGAATGTCTTCTCTAAACCGGCATCTACCGCAATCAAAAAACCATTTTTTGATACATTCCCAATGGGTATTGATGAGCCTGAGGGAAAAAAGCAATTACAATCATTCAAGAAGGTAATCAAGACCGGTGAGCCTGATAATACCGGTGTTTTGAAACTTGACGAGAGAGACATTCAAAACAAATTCAAAAACACCAGTTTCTATGAGCTTCAAAATATTCCAATTAAAAATGACAAGGATGATGTAGAGCTCATCATCCACACAATCCGGGACATTACAGAAGAGAAGCTTAAGAAAGCGCAGCTGGAAGAGAATGAAAAGCGATTTCGCTCACTTGTTGAGAATGGAAGCGATGTTTTGTTTGTACTGGGCAAAGATGGCTCACCTAAATATGTTTCTCCGAATATTGCATATGTACTGGGTTATAGTGTAGAACAGGCCATGCAGTTCAAGCCTGAAGATATTCTCCACCCACATGATATTTCGCACGTGATGAAAGAGATAGACGTAGCACTATCTAACCCGGCCATGCCTATTTCTGTTACTCCGGCCCGTATGCGTCATAAAAACGGTAGCTGGCGATGGATGGCAGGTACCATCACAAATATGATTCACGATCCCGCCATCAATGGAATTGTGGACAATTTCAGGGATATAACCGATAAAATTGAAGCAGAAAAACGACTAAAAGAATCCAATGAGAAATTTCAGTCTCTGATTCAATCTATCGACGGAATTTTTTGGGAAGCAGATGCGCAGACATTTGAATTTAACTTCATAAGCCCTCAGGTTAAAGATATCCTTGGATACACGCCTGAAGAGTGGTTAAAAGAGGATCGATTCTGGCAAAATAAAATCCACCCCGAAGAAAGGGAAAGTATTATACAATATTGCCATCATGAGACAAAAGAAGGTCGAAATCATGAGTTTGAGTATCGAATTAAAAAAGCTGACGGTTCCTATATTTGGGTAAAAGATGTTGTTTCAGTAGTTACTGAGAATGGAAAACCAAATAAACTTCGTGGTCTGATTCTCGACATTACAGAGACAAAAATTCTACAACAGAATCTTGAGGAAGCATATAAGTTATCCAATATTGGTACATGGGAGTTAGACCTTATAAATCATACGTTAACCTGGTCAAAATTTGTAAAGGAGTTGCACGAAGTTGCTCCCGATTTCGAACCTGACCTGGAAACTGCCATCAACTTCTATGAAGAGGGATATAGCCGTGAAAAAGTTACTGAAGCGGTAGGAAAAGCTGTTGAGGATAAAATTCCTTTCGATATAGAACTGACCATCATTACAGCAAAAGGAAATCGTAAATGGATTCGTGCTGTCGGGGAACCCAAAATCGTAAACGGGGAAACCATTGCAATTTTTGGCAGCACACAGGACATCACAAGCAGAAAGCAAGCAGAAATTGCAAATGATGAGGCCCGGCGGTCACTTCAAAATATACTGAATCAATCCATGGACGTGATCTGTGTGATTGACAAGAATGGCCGGTTTGAGCGAGTCAGTACCGCATCGAAACACGTATGGGGATATAAACCGGAAGAACTCGAGGGCAATGAGCATATCGAGTACGTAATTCCTGAAGACCGTGCTGTAAGTCGCCAGGTTGCTTCAGATATCATGTCGGGTGTTGATCAAACCAACTTCGAAAACCGTTACCGGCACAAAAATGGAGACATTATACCCGTTATTTGGTCAGTTCGATGGAGTGAGACAGACGAAAAAATGTACGCCATCGCCCGGGACGCCCGTGAATTGAAAGAAGCGCAGGGCAAACTTGAAGCAACAGAACAACACCTTAGAAATATAGTAGAACACAGCACTAATCTTTTCTATACTCATGACGTGGATGGAGTTCTGACGTATGTGAGTCCTCAGTCGTATGATTTCTTTGGGTGCTCTCCTGAGGAATCAAAACGGAAATGGGAAGAGTTTGTAACGGATAATCCGGATAATCGCACGGTTTACGAATATACGGATCAAGCTATTAAGACCGGTAAGCCTCAGCCTCCTTATGAGCTTCAAATACAGAAAACAGATGGCGAGAAAATTTGGGTGGAAGTGAATGAAGCACCACTTGTTCAAAATGGGGAGACCATTGCAATAGTTGGTTCTTTAACCGATATAACCGATCGAAAACATTACCAGCAAGAGCTTAAAAAGAGCCTCGAACGATATAATTACGTATCGAAAGCCTCCAGAGACGCAATTTATGACTGGAACATCATAGATAATGACCAGCATTGGGGAGCCGGGTTTAAATCTCTGTTTGGTTTCGATACTCAAAAAATGAATGAAACATCCGACTCATGGGAAAACATTCTGCACCCCGGTGATAAAGATGCAATACTGGATAAAATGCATCACACCCTTTACGAAACGGACAAGAGTGAATTTTCTGCTGAATACAGACTTGAAAAAGCTACGGGCAAATATACCTATGTTTCTGACATTGGCTACATCATAAGGAAAGAAAACGGGGAGCCCATCCGGATGATTGGGGCAATAAGAGACATCACTGAAAGTAAAGTTGGTGAAATAGAAAAAACGATCCAAAACAAACTTTCTCAAATTTTTACCAAAAACTCCAGTCTAAAAGATATTCTATCAGATTCCCTGGAATATTTAGCCGATTTCGGTGATTTTAACACATCGGAAATCTGGTTATTAAATCAGACCCAAACCCATCTTAATCTTGTCTCTTCCTTCGCAAAGGATGAAAAGGGAAAACGTTTTTATACAGAGAGCTTAAATATTGCGAAATCTCAGTATGGTGAAGGGCTGCAGGGAATGGTTTGGGAGCAGAAAGAAAATCTTTTTTGGGATAACATTTCAGAACCCGGCAAGTATCTAAGGTTTGAAGCAGCCGCAGAGGCCGGATTAAAATCTGCATACGGAGTTCTTTTAAGCCATAATGAAAACTTTGTTGGCGTTCTTCTACTATCCAGCGACCAACCGCAGATCGAACAACAGATCACAATTCAACAGCTAACCTCTTTGGGTGAGTTTTTAGGAGCTGAAATTAAGAGAAGACAACAGGAAGAAGAGCTGCAACTATTGTTTGATAGTGCACCTGAGATAATTGCCATAACTGCACAGGACGGGAAATTTGTAAGTGTCAATCCGGCTTTGTGTGAAATTACCGGCTATAGTAAAGAAGAGCTTACATCGATTCCATTTCAAGAATTTGTTCACCCCGACGATTTTGAAGAAACAAATAATGAGTTCAAAGAGACTCTTTTAGGTGAACGAAACGCTGACAATTATATCAATCGAATGCGAACCAAATCGGGTGATTATCGATGGATCTCCTGGAACTCATCTGACCTGTTCGGTGAAGATAATCTTGCATTTGCATTTGGAAGGGATGTTACCCAAACGATGAAGCTTAAAAATTTACTTCATCAAACCAGCGAGCTCGCAAAAATTGGAAGCTGGGAAATGAACCTGGCAGAAGAGCAGCCTACCTACTATTGGTCGGCAACTACTCGAGATATTATGGAGGTTGATGCAGACTATACACCGTCACTGCAGGAAAACTATAATTTCTATGTAGGAGAAAGCAGGGATGCCATTGAGAATGCAATCGAAAACGCCCTTAAATCAGGCATTCCTTTCGACCTGCAGCTAAAAATAAAAACTGCTAAAGAAAACGAAAAGTGGGTTCGATGCAAGGGAGAAACCGAGTTTGAAGATGGCCATTGTATCCGGCTATTCGGTAGTTTCCAGGATATTACCGATAAAGTACTTGCCGAACAGGAAATTTTTGAAAGTGAACAACGGTTTCGATCATTGGTACAAGACAGCGGTGACATCATTGGGATTCTGAACAGTCAGGCCTTTTTCAAATACATCACACCCAATACAGAATCTATTTTAAATATACCGCAGAAAGAAATTTTGGGGAAATCCGTAACCGGGTTTATTCATCCTGAAGATCTCCCCTATATCCGTGAGATTATTGACACAATAGACATTGGTGAACGTTTCGAAACCGAACCATTTAGATTCCAGGATGGAAACGGAGACTGGAGATGGGTTGAAACAGTGATTACAAATTCGTTGGATAAGCCCTCGGTAAATGGGTTTATAGTTAACTCACGAGACGTAACAGAAAAAATTGAGAGGGAGATTAAACTGAGAGAAAGTGTAGAACGATACGAAGTAGTATCGAAAGCTACGAGCGATACCATTTGGGATATGGACCTTGCCACAGGTAGAATGATGTACAACAATAACATCTATTCAATGTTTGGATTTGACGTGGATGAGGTTAAAAATATTTCCGAATGGTGGAAAGACCATATTCACCCGGAAGATCGTGCTTACGTCAATAAAGGTTTCCGAAAAGCGATTGCCAACCGAACTGATAGATTACAATTGGAGTATCGATTTAAAACAAAATGCGGTGACTATAAATATATTTTTGACCGGGCCTTTATCCTGAAAGACGATACCGGCGAACCTATAAGAATTATTGGGGCCATGCAGGATATCACTCAGGAAACAATTGAGCAGCAAAAATTGAAACTTCGAGAATCAGTAATTACAAATACAAATGATACCGTAGTTATTACTGAAGCAGAACCTGATGATGATAAAACCTGGAGAAAAATCATCTATGTGAATGATGCTTTTGAGAGAATTACCGGATACTCGAAAGAAGAGGTGCTGGGTAAATCGATTGAAATCCTCAATGGACCCAAGACCGACCCTAAAGAAATTCAGAAAATTCGTGATTCAGTAGACAATCTAGTGCCTTGCGAGGCTGAGATCTTGAATTATACCAAAGAAGGGAGAACATTCTGGAATAATTTCACACTGGCTCCCGTAAAAGACAAGTTTGATAATTATACGCACTGGATTATTATCGGTCGTGATGTTTCGGACTATAAGCAGAATGAGAAAGAGCTTAAAGAGTCTATCAAGGAGAAAGAAACACTGCTTGCCGAGATTCACCACCGTGTAAAAAACAATCTGGCTATAGTTTCAAGTTTAATGCAGATGCAGGCTATGAACAGTGAAAATGATGAGTTAAATCGTCAACTTCTTGAGAGTATCCTACGAATAAAATCAATGGCCGGTATTCACGAGCAGCTCTATCAGGCACAGAATTTCTCGAAACTTCAATTCTCCGACAGTTTAAAAAGTTTGTCAGAAAATATTGTGAATACACTTCAAACCGAAACGGATGTTGAGCTTAAATTGGATCTCGAAACCATTGAACTAAACATCAACCAAAGTGTCCCCTGCTCCCTGTTGATCAATGAGGTAATCACCAACATATTAAAGCATGGTTTTGAAGGTAAGGACAAAGGTACAATTCAGATTCAAACCAAAGTAGAAAATGATCTGATCACTATTCGTATCGTAGATGACGGAGTGGGATTGCCCGACGACTTTAACGAGAAAAAGCACACCTCGCTTGGACTCGAGCTGATAGATTTATTATCTAAACAGCTTGACGGTGAAAATCGATATGTTTCAAACGGTACCGGAACCACATTTGAGCTGAAATTTAAAAGAGCAGATGTGAAGGGAGCTGCCAGCGGATTCCTGGTTTGATTGCACTAGACATGAAGACCTGACAGGTTTTAGAAACCTGTCAGGTCTAAATAAGTACAAGAGGGCATAATTAAAACGACTAAATAATCATGAGAGCTATGGATAAATATAAAAATACCGGAATGATTGTACTGGGTATTTCAATCATTCTGGGCTTTACCTCCCTTGGCTATTTCATCAGCAAAGCTACTTTCGATTTTAAGAGTTTTGAACGTTCGGTAACAGTCAAAGGCTTGGCCGAACAGGAGCATCTTGCAGATATCGTCATTTGGCCGGTTCAGTTTACCGAAGCAAGTAACTCTTTGGACGGTGTATACGAATCGCTAGATGGAAGTGCAGAACGTGTAAAGGAGTTTCTTCTCAGCCGCGGTATTTCTGAAAATGAGATCTCCTTTTCCACTCCCCTTCTAACAGATCGGTCAGCCCAGCGTTATGGTGGAAATGAAAATTACCAATATCGTTACATTGCATCACAAACCGCCACCATCTACTCAGAAAATGTAGAGAGCGTGCGAAATATGATGAGCGAATTGGTTGAGCTTGGAAAACAAGGAGTTACTCTAAGCGGCAATGAGTATGAAGTCCGGCCTGAGTACATTTTTACTCGTTTAAATGAGATTAAGCCGGAAATGATTGAGCAGGCGACTATAGAAGCTCGTCAGGTTGCCGAAAAATTTGCTGAAGACTCGAATAGTCGCCTCGGTAAAATCAAAACTGCTTCGCAGGGACAGTTTAGCATTATGGATCGCGACAACAACAATCCACACATCAAAAAAGTACGTGTAGTGTCTACGATTGTATATTATTTATCGGATTGAGATTTGTGATCTTTACCAGACCTGACAGGTTTCAAAAACCTGTCAGGTCTTAACGCATTAATCAATAGATATCCCCTATCAAAATCCTGGGATCGGGATAGATTTTCAAAGCTTCCACATGCTCCTCATCTGAAACGACTCCGGGCATATCTGCCTCACCGGGGTCCTCAATACTGACCTGATAGTGAAGATGTGGTGGCCAGTTTCCGTTCTCCAGTTCGCTTCCAAGCTCTCCCACTTTCTCACCGACATCAACTTTTTGACCCGGTTTGAGGTCTAACAAACTTCCAGGCGACAAGTGGCCGTAAAGTGCAAAATAAGCAGTGCTGTCTACATGATGTTTCAAAACCAACGTGCCCCCGTAGTTTCCCTCTTGCGCATGATTGGCTACATAAGCCACTACACCTTCTAACGGAGAAAATACAGGTTCTCCGGCTTTGGCCCAGATATCAACCCCCATATGGATATTCCGACGATTCTCGTATTGAGGAGCCAGGTACATATTTTTTCGCTTTTCGCTGTATCCGCCGACGCCCCAGCCTCCACTTTTTACAAACTGAGCCATTTGATTTGGGTCGTATCCTTCAGAAAAATCGAATACTTTATAGTCATCCGGCAGGTTCATCACCGGGTGTGCTTTTGTTTTTTTCATCAACAAAAAATTGTAAGCCTTTAAGTACACTATCTAAATATTATTCTCGCTGATTTTCGCAGAATTTTGCGCAGATTTTCGCAGATTATTTCTCTGCGTGACTCAGCGATCCATTAGCGTAGCTCTGCGAGAAACAAATTCTCAATCCGCCACTCGCTTTTGAATGTAATCGGAACTCATCAATCCGAGTGCCCCCATATACTTCAGTTTAAATCGGATCTCATCACCTACTTTATATCCCTTTTCGTTTGTACCAACATCGAGAATAAGCATATCCGAACTGGCATCCAGAATTTCAATGTTTTCATTCACAGGGATTAAATAGTCGGGCTGAATATCAAGAACCCCAATGTCAATAATGGCTCTGTAAGAAGTTTTGCCAAAATCGTCCTGAGAAACTTTTGTCTGTTTCCCCTGTGGATTCATCCCCAACTCACCAGAAGGAACAACGGGTTTTTCTGATATCTCAATCACCTGCGTATAGAGTTCCATAACCTGATCACTCATACCGTCGATCAGACCGTCCGTAAAGAGATCTTTCCCAAAAAATAGTGCTTCTCCTATACGAAAGTGATTTACACCATCAGGCAGCTGATCTCTCATTAAAAGCGGAATAGTGACCGTTGTACCGCCGGATACCAATGGAATCTCTTTTTTGAACCTGAGTTCAATAATCTGTTTATAAAGAGCAAGCTGAATGAGTTTATCACCATCCGGCATCACGCCATGCATACAGTTCAGATTGGTTCCCAGACCAATCACTTCAATTCCCGGCAGTTTAAATACCTTCTCATAAAAATTGATCAGATCTTCACGCATCACTCCCTCACGTAAATCACCCATCTCAATCATAATGATCACTTTATGAGTTTTATCCTGGCGCTGAGCCTCTTCAGATAACTCGTAAAGCGTTGAAAGTTCGGTGTTCAGACTCACATCTGCATACTTCACCACATCCGGGATAATATCCTTCGGTGGTGGTTTGATGTAGATGGTCATCGTGTCCGAATCAATCTCCTTAATCCTTCTGAGATTGCTTATTCTGGAGTCGTGAACCTCACCGATCCCCAGATTGATCACCTCTTCCAGAAAATCCCGATTTCCACAGAGAAGTTTGGTTGTAATTCCCCACTTGATACCGTTCTTTTTGAAGAGAGAGTCAAGAAATTCGAAATTGTGTTGCAGCTCACTTCTATAAAGTTTTACGTATGCCATATATTACAATAGACTGTATGTCAGTCGTCAATGTTTCAGAAAAATCGTTGAAATTATCTCTGGATTACTATTTTTTTAATCTCATTTCGAGATATTTGCTGGTAAAACCAAACTTCTCATAGAGAAATTTAGCAGGATTGTCAGGTTCAACGTGAAGAGCAATGTCACCGTCAGTTTCATCAATAATCCGTTCCATCAAAGCTTTGCCTACGCCCTGACCACGGGTTTTCTCGTGTACGGCAATATACACCAATATATGTTCAGGGATATATCCACCCATATTGGTATTATTGATAATGACAACTCCCAGTATCTCATTCTCATCATGTACTACAAGAATAAAGCCTCCTTGACCCACCTTATCGCCATAAGCATAGGAAATACATTTCATTATCGCTTCGCGTTCATCCCCGTACTGATCCAGATGTTCAAACAGAAAGTCTGCAATCTCATCCCTTGAAAATTTGGGATCGCTGTCTCTGTCATTTTTTATAATGGTGTATTCGATATTCATTTTTTAAAATTTTGAATGATGAATTCGGAATGTTGGACTAGATTTCAGACAACCCAACATTCATATTTCTAAATTAATCATTTTTGTCTTCATTCGTCAGCAAACTCACCCCGATAAATGATATTGCAGACGCTGTAATTCCAAAAACATTCGGATCTAATTCGTAGGGCAGTTCGATGCCGGAATAACGCAATCCGATTGTTGTAAAACCACCTATCAGCATAGCTGTCATAGCGCCGGCAGGAGTACTTTTATTCCAAAATAGTGCTCCAATGACAGGTACAAAAAGTCCGGACACCATGAAGGAGTAAGAATCGAGCATTAAATTGAGTACGTTGGTCATTGTTCCGGCCAATAGAAGAGCCAGTGCACCGATTATTAGTGTTACTACCTGAGACAAGCGAACAAATTTTGGATTATCAGAATCGAACGGTACAAATCGGCCGATAATATCTGTCACTACATTTCCTGATGAGGCCATCAAACAGCTATCGGCAGTAGATAGTATAGCTGAAAAATAAGCCGCCATCATGATACCCAAAAGTCCAACCGGCAATACTGTTCTCAGTAACATCGGCAAGCCGGTTTCCGGATCTGTATCTGAAATATCGGCTGCACCCAGGTACTCGAACATGCCCTGGTCGGCTCCCACTTTTGCAAAAAGTCCCAGAAGAACACCCAAAAATGCCATGATTGGCCATTCAAAAACTCCGGCCAAATACCAGGCTCGTTTTGCGGTTTTTTCATCACTACAGGCATAAATTCTTTGGTAAAGCGTCATTCCCACAAACCATATCGGGATGATGGTTACAGCCCAGTAGACAATATCCTGCCAGCTAACATTGGTCAAAGTGAGCATTTCCGGTGCTACTGTCGCACGTATCGCCTCTATCCCACCTATTTCGATGTAGGCAATCGGAACGCCAATAAAAATCAGTCCAAACATTAACAATGCCCACTGAATTGTATCCGTGTAGATAACAGCTTTCAAGCCACCCAATACGGTATAGACTACTGCAACCGTCCCCATAATATAGAGCGCCATGGATTGATCCAGATCTGCGAATGTTCCGCTTGCGAGTTTGGCCCCGGCCAGCATTTGTGAACTGGTAAAACCGGCATAGCCGATTGCCGAGATTATTGCTGCAACCAACGCAACATTTGGAGAGTAGTAGTGCTCAAAAACCTGGGGAAATGTATAGGCATTGTCGAACGCCCGGTTCTGTTTTACTTTGGGAATCAGAAAAACTGCAGCAAGCCATGCCCCGATCAATCCGGTAAATAGCATCCAGGAACCTGAGAGACCCATCACAAAACCTAAAACGCCCAGCCCGATGGAGAAACCTCCTCCTACATCTGTTGCCACTACAGACAGACCTACATGATAACTTTTCATTTTTCGTCCGCCTACATAGTAATCGTCTCCGCTCTTATTTCTCTGGAAGAAGAAATAACCAAAACCAAGCAAGCCTACGATGTAGAAGATAAATATGGATAAATCAACCGGATGCATGGGACACCGCTACGATTGGCTGTTCATCGGTGTACTCAATCATGACAAATTTTTATAGTCAGTTTGAAAAATTGATCTGTTGGTTTTTGACACGCCATAAGGTAAGAGGTATGATGATGAGCTTCAAGCTCACAAATATAATGCCTCATCCGAGGCATTGATTGACTGTGTCTAATTACACTCTTAAGTGTTGATCAGATTGTATTTAACAACTAATGAATAAACTGCACCAGAGGTGCAGTACCAATCCCTTCAATGTCTTTCTGAGAACTTCGTAATTCAACCTTCAACCGGCTTAAAAATATACCTGTCATCATAATCCACGCCATAAGCCTTCAGCAGATCTATATACTCATCCCGGATAGTCTTTTCCCTATGGTGCTTTTTCTGATTTTGGATGTAATGATATACCCGATCAATATGACTATGGCTATAGGAAAACGCTCCATAACCGGTTTGCCATCGAAATTTTCCGCTTGCGTATCCCTTCTCATTAATCCACTTTGTAGACTCCCCTTTTACAACCTTAACCAGCTCTTTCATAGCCCCTTTTGATGGTTTGAACCCAATAAAGATATGAAGATGATCAGGCATGCCATTTATGGCAATCATCTTGTGTGATTTGTTCTGAATAATACCAGTAATGTATTTGTACAGATTCCTTTCCCATGAAGGATGAATTAGTGAAGCTTTATTCTTTATGACGAATACAAAGTGAATATAAAGTTGAGTATATGTATCGGCCACAGTTCCCTCCTGTATTTTTTCCTACATATACATATATAAGAGGGCGTAGAATCGAATTCCTTAAAAACTTTTTTGTACTGCTCCGCCGGGGCAAAAAAGATATGGATGAGGTCACTCACTTATAAATATATTGCTCCGACCGGAGCAATATATTTATAAAAAAAGGCTCAACTGCGTGAGCAATTGAGCCTTTGTAATAGTGGCGGGGGTAGGATTCGAACCTACGACCTTCGGGTTATGAGCCCGACGAGCTACCAGCTGCTCCACCCCGCGATGTCAATATGTGTTGTTGAGTTTTGTTTGATGACATGACCATCTCCCAACAAGACTCTAAAGATAAGGGTTAACCCCTCCCCAAGTCAAGGGCAAATTGAAATAATTTTTACGCCCTTTTTATAACACAAACTGACAGAACCTGTGCTATCAAATTAACTCTGCTTAACTTTGAATTCGCTCTCAAAATGGCTTCGATGAAACACTTTCCCATGGATCAGGAATTACAATTCTCAATTGCTTTTGTACTCGACTTCCAACTTTAAAACTTATAGACATGGTTCTCTCTCAATTTGCAAAGTAAATCGCTACCTGTCGCCCCGAATCGGCGTATTTACTATCTTTACAACAAAGAATAACTCTAAACCACTTTCTGATTATATGCTTTCCACCAAAGACGCCATTGCACTCGAAGATAAATACGGTGCCCACAACTACCATCCACTGCCGGTTGTACTTGCTAAAGGCGACGGCGTATACGTGTGGGATCCGGAAGGCAATAGATATTTCGATTTTCTTTCAGCTTATTCTGCAGTAAACCAGGGACACTGCCATCCCCACATCATTGGAGCTCTCAAAAAACAGGCGGAGACCCTTACGCTCACTTCCCGTGCATTCTATAATAATGTACTGGGCGAATATGAGCAGTTTATCACCAATATGTTCGGATTTGAAAAAGTCCTTCCAATGAATACGGGAGCCGAAGGTGTTGAAACGGCTATCAAGATCTGCCGGAAGTGGGCCTATGAGAAGAAGGAAATTCCGGAAAATGAAGCTAAAATCATTGTAGCCGAGAATAACTTTCACGGGCGGACAACAACTGTGATCTCTTTCTCTAATGATGCTGATGCAAGTAAAAACTTCGGACCTTATACCCCGGGATTTGTCAAAGTTGAATACAACAACCTGGATGACCTCGAAAAAGCACTTAAAGAGGACAATATTGCAGGATTTTTGATCGAACCTATTCAGGGTGAAGCCGGCGTAATGGTTCCGGATGAAGACTATCTGAAAAAGGCAGCCGCACTCTGTAAAAAACATAATGTCCTTTTCATAGCAGACGAAATTCAAACCGGAATTGCCCGAACCGGATCTCTCGTTGCCGTATGCGGAGATTGTACATGCCAGGGAAATTGTGAACGCCAGCCGGAGCATTACGTTAAACCGGATATTCTGATCCTTGGGAAAGCCCTGTCCGGTGGCGTCTATCCCGTATCTGCAGTCCTCGCCGATAACGAGGTCATGGACGTTATCAAACCGGGACAGCACGGCTCTACATTTGGCGGTAACCCGCTGGCTGCCCGTGTAGCAATTGCCGCACTTGAAGTGGTTCGTGATGAAAAGCTTGCACAAAACGCCCGAAAACTTGGAGAAATATTTCGGGAAGCGATGAACAAGCTAAAAGAAGAGTGCGATCTGATTACTTTGGTTCGCGGAAAAGGGTTGTTAAATGCTGTGGAAATTAACGATTCATCCGACAGCTCAACAGCATGGGATCTCTGTGTAAAACTGAAGGATAACGGCTTGCTTGCCAAACCAACACACGGCAACATTATCCGGTTTGCACCTCCTTTGGTCATGAGCGAGGAGCAGCTGCAAAAGTGCATCCAGATTATCCGGAAAACTTTCCTTGAATTTGAAGTTTAAAAGCCTCTACTTATCAACAAACAGGAGCTAAAAATAAAATCTTAAACGATACATTACATGAAAGGGATACTACCAAAAAACGTACGCTCAACACTACAAAAACATATTCTTGCAGATGGCTATGAGATGGTTCTCGACCTCAAAAAAAGTAAAGGCGCTTATCTGCACGACTCTGCCTCAGGTAAGAATTATCTGGACTTTTTTACGTTCTTCGCTTCCAATCCATTGGGTATGAATCATGATAAACTGGCCGGCGATGCTGATTTTGTTGCCAAGCTGGGTCAGGTAGCCATCAATAAGCCCTCTAACTCAGACGTATATACCGAAGAGATGGCCCATTTTGTAGATACGTTTTCCAGAGTTGGGATTCCCGATTACATGCCGTACGCGTTTTTTGTATCCGGCGGTGCACTTGCTGTAGAAAACGCCTTGAAAGTTGCTTTCGACTGGAAAGTTCAGAAAAATTTCAAGAAAGGCTATCGGACTGAAAAGGGTCATAAAGCCCTTCACCTGGACAAAGCGTTTCATGGACGAAGCGGATATACCCTTTCGCTTACCAATACCGATCCCAAAAAAGTAAAGTATTTTCCGAAGTTTGACTGGCCGCGCATTCATAATCCTGCCGTAAAATTTCCACTCAATGCCGATAATAAGAAACAAGTGGAGATGGAAGAGGCGCAGGCGCTGGCTCAGGCACGTCAATATTTCGAAACCTATAAGGATGATATCGCCTGTATTTTGCTTGAACCGATTCAGGGTGAAGGTGGCGACAACCACTTCAGAGTTGAATTTCATCAGGCGCTGCGCGATCTCTGTGATGAATTTGACGCCCTACTGATTTACGATGAAGTTCAAACCGGTGTTGGCCTGACAGGAAAATTCTGGGCTCATGAATACTATGTAAAACCGGATATTTTAGCTTTCGGAAAGAAAGCACAGGTCTGCGGAATACTGGCAAGCGACAGAATTGATGACATCGAAACCAACTGCTTCCACGTATCATCCCGAATTAATTCTACATGGGGTGGTAACCTGGTTGATATGGTCCGGTTCGATCGTATTCTCGAGATTATTGAGGAAGACAATCTGGTAGAAAACGCGGCTACTGTAGGTACGCACTTGCAAGAGCAAATTATGAATCTTTCAAATGAATTTGAGCATATCTCAAATCCACGTGGCAAAGGTCTTTTCTGTTCAATGGATCTCCCAAATGGTCATGCAAGAGACGAAGTGGTGAAAGAGTGCATGAACAACAACCTCATGATTCTTGGCTGTGGTAGCAAAACCGTACGTTTCCGTCCGCCACTGACTGTAGAAAAAGCTCAGATAGATGAAGGAATTGATATCATCAGAAAGAGTTACAAAACGGCGATTGAAAAATGCCCGGTTGTTGGCTAGTGATTT
>Ga0102928_1001487_pt1 | contig 14623 bp, 17 predicted proteins | sample SalPonR1_B_D1_MG_FD_78504 | JGI IMG/M metagenome (GOLD analysis project Ga0102928, IMG submission 78504) | Salt pond soil microbial communities from South San Francisco under conditions of wetland restoration - Salt Pond MetaG R1_B_D1_MG | ecosystem: Environmental > Aquatic > Marine > Intertidal...
ACGCCTTCGAGTGCTGGGGGCGGGTTGAGGGCGCTCGGCGGTGTTCGCGATCCTCATGCACTGACATGTGCATTGCGGTCGCTGCGTGGAGTCTGCCCCGGCCCCGTTTCGGGGCGGCCACCGGCTGGCGCGCGCTCAGTGGTCCTCAGCGCCGAATTGTGATGGTAGCCGCCTCGAATTGAGATATCCGGCGGTTTTGTATTCGATCGAGTTGAAGAAGGGATGAAATGGCAAGCGTGAAAGACAGGAAGAAGGGTTCCATGGCCGCTCGGGCCGACCGGCATGAGTACTACGAAGCCAGCGTGCAGGATACGGCGTCGGAACTGGAGTTCGTTTCCGAGACGTTCGAGGAATTGACCGGGCGAAGGCTGAAGTCGATTCGCGAGGACTTCTGCGGGACCGGCAACACGGCATGCGCCTGGGCGGCTTCTGGCCGGGATCACACCGCTGTGGGTGTTGATCTGGACGAGGCCACGCTGCAGTGGGGCCGCGAGCACCACGTTGCCGCGCTGAAAAAGAGCGCGCGCGAGCGGGTCAGCCTGATTCGCGGCGACGTGCTGGATACGCCGACCGATCCGGTCGATGCGGTGTTGGCGATGAACTTCAGCTATTACCTGTTCACGACCCGGGATCGATTACGCGATTATTTTCGTGCCGCGCTGGACGTTCTAAGGCCTGACGGGGTGCTTTTTCTGGATGCCTTCGGTGGTTACGAGGCGCACCAGGAACTCGAAGAGCGCACCGAGCACGACGATTTCACGTATGTATGGGACCAAGCCGAATTCAATCCGATCAACCAGCACATGACGTGCAGGATTCACTTCGAGTTTCCCGATGATTCGGAGATGCGTGATGCCTTCGTCTATCACTGGCGGCTTTGGACGCTGCCCGAGGTCCGCGAACTGCTGCTTGAAGCCGGCGCGGCATCGGCGACGATTTACTGGGAGGGCACCGACGAGGAAACGGGCGAGGGCGACGGGATCTACACTCCGAGCGAGCAAGGCGACGCCGACGCCGGCTGGATTGCCTATATCGTCGCCCGACCGAACCGGAACGAATGACGTTCCCGGCTTGAAGGGGACGGCTAGCAGCGTCCCAGGCGGACTGGTGCGCGAAACAACCCGTGCTGCGATAGTCCGGGGTTTCGGCTAAAGCGAGAAGATCGCGGAAAGCCAGTCTTCCAGCCCTTCGTAGTTCGCCGGATCGACGGTAACGAAGCGGTCGATATCCAGTTCGAACAGCGCGGCATGATGCGTCTCGTCTTCATGCAGCGCCGTCATCGCGTCGATCAGTGTCTCGCTGACATCCGGAGGCAGCTCGGACGAGGCCGACAGCGTCAATCCTGGAAACTCCCTGGAAGTCTCTACCGGATACAGGTTGGGATAGCGCGCGACAAGATTGTTGGGCGCAATCGCGGCATCGGCTTCGGCTGAAAACACCATTTCCACGGCATCCAGCCAAGAGGTGGCAGTCGACAGAATAAGCGGCTGCTGCAATGGATTGTCGAACCATCCTGCCAGCACCAGGTAACCCAGGCTGGGCGAAGGCAGACTTGAAATCCTGCGCCCGACGAAATCGTTCAGGCTGTCGTCGGCCAGTGCGCCGGTGGTCAGCAGCGAAAATGTTGTTGCCGAGGCCGGGGCAACCAGCGGCTGATAGTCGAAATTGACCATCCTCCAGGCCGCCATGTGCGCGTCTTCGAGGATCAGCGGTGGTACTTCATTGCGCTTGGCGTTGAGCCAATAGCGGTGGAAGTTGCGATCGACCACCAGTGTGATTTCCAGCCCGGTGGAATCGTTGAGATAGTCGACCAGCGGTTGGTAGACAAGGCGTGCCTGATCCGGTGGATATACGGGGTTTACCAACAGCTCGAGGGGCCCGGTCAGAGACTGCATCGGAACTTCCGATGCCGCGTCCGGATCGCCGTTCTGTGTTTCAGAGGGGATTTCTTCGACAGACGTCGGCACATCCTGCGCCGCTTCTTCCTGGTCGGCGGGATCCTGGGCAAAGGCCACGGCCGAAACGAGCAGTGCAAACGCCCCCCAAAGCACTATCCGGACACCCGCCGGCACATGGTTCTCGCGATCGTTCATCTTTATGGTCTACCCGATTTGTTGATCTTGTTGAATTTTTTCCCGTAAGTGCTTGATGGGAAATTCAATTATTGAATCGAATATTAGCACAAAGGTCTTTCCTCAGAATAGCGTTCCGGTCGTCGATCCGATATCGATTCTCGCGCTGTCTTCGGCTTCCGCGGCCACCACGGCAAGACCTAACACGCTTCCCGACGTGCCGGATTCGGCGACGGCATAAAGTACCTGGGCAGGCCTGCCTGCAACCTCGAACTCCCGGCCGGGCGGCGGCGGTGAATCCGCAGCCAGACGGAACCGCACCGTTCGACGTGTGATTCGGCCCCGGTAGTGGACGCGCGCGATGATTTCCTGGCCTGGGAAACAACCCTTTTTGTAACTCAGCCCGCCTAGCGCTTCCAGCCCCAGCATTTGCGGCAGGTAAGCTCGCGAGGTCTCGGGCAGTATCCAGGGCATCGCGGATTCGATATCGGCCTGCAGCCACTCATCCGATAACGGTCCCGCGCCGTCTCCTGCGTCATCACCGGGTTTGCCCGGCAGCAGCGAGCGTTGCGGGTCCAGTGCCAAGTGGAGCGCCCGTGGCTCTTGCGGGGAGGCTGCCAGAACCGGATAAGCAGCGACGTCCGGTTCGATCGCCACCTTTCGACCGATGCTGAACATGCGTGCCCGCTTGAGCATGGGGGCCGCCAGCGCTTCTGGTAGCACCAGCCAGATTCGCTCGTCGTCGACGCCAATCAGAAGCACCGCATCGACGCGCCCGTCCGGGCTGCACCACGCGGCCGGGTGAAGTCGGGGATGGGGGTGTGAATCGACGATCCCCGCGACGTCTATGGTCAGTTGCGATTGCATGAAAGAAACCGCGTCGGGTCCGGTCACCTCGATTGCGCGCAGTCGAACTGAAGGAATGTGGTCAAGTTGTGACATCCGATCACACCATGTCGGTAAAATACGAAGGCATGAATGATACCGAACCCGCTCGCAATTCGTCGAAATCCGCCCCGGCCAGCGCCGCCGAGAGCCCGCCCGACAATCAGCATCACATGCAGCTGGAAAGGCATGAAACGCCTGCGCCTAGTTGCGATGACGACCGCGCCCATCGCTCTGACGATTGCCCTGACGATCGCCCTGACGATTCCGCCAATCAGCCGCGCGAGATCGGCGGTCGCAAGGGCCCGGATCCGGTTCGCTACGGCGACTGGGAGAAAAACGGTCGCTGCATCGACTTCTGAATTCGGCCTTGAAGCGCCGGATCGCGTGTAACATCTGCTTGCGAAAGCACTGAATCGAACCATGGATTTTTTGAGAATGGAAACCAATCAACGCCCGTTATCGCCTCATCTCCAGGTCTATCGTCCGCAGTGGACTTCGGTGTTATCGATTCTGCATCGAATTTCCGGGGTGTTGCTCAGCGTGGGCACGGTACTTATGGTGGTCTGGCTGGTGGCACTTGCTCAGGGTGAACAGGCTTACCAGTCGATGGTCGGATTCATGTCCGCGCCGCTGGTGCTCGTGGCGCTCGTCGGCTGGACCCTTGCGCTGTTCTATCACTTGCTCAACGGCATCCGCCACCTGCTCTGGGATACCGGCACAATGCTGGAACTCAAGCCGGCACGCGCCAGCGGCTGGATGGTGGTATTCCTGGCGTTCGTCCTGACGGCAATCGTCTGGGGAGGCCTGATATGAAAACGCTTCGCAACCCGCTCGAAAGAGCGATCAATCACGGCTCGGCCGGCAGCGGGGTGCACCACTGGTGGGCACAGCGCTTCAGCGCCATCCTGCTGGTGCCGCTGACGCTCTGGCTGGTCTGGACGCTGGCCGTGCTGGCCGGTGCTGATTACGCCGCGGCTCGCGACTGGATCGCGTCACCCTGGAACGCTTCCATGGCGGTTCTGCTGGCCGGCTCGACGTTCTATCACGCGCGTCTCGGCATGCAGGTCGTTATCGAAGACTATGTGCACCAGCGCGCGCTGGAAGTGACGCTCCAGATACTGGTCGCCGCAGCGGCGCTGCTCGGCGCGATCGTGTCGATGATTGCAATTTTGAAAGTAGCTTTTGCCGGCTGAGATCGACTGCCGATCGCAGGCGCTTCTTCGAACCACGCGCGTCGCCGACTGAGCGCATGCAAGAGCGCAGACCTGTGCCGATCCAATCGCCTGGAATCTGAACAATAATCGCTGGAATCTGAATGTCTCACAGCTACAACATCGAAAAGCATGAATACGACGTGGTCGTCGTCGGCGCCGGCGGTGCCGGCCTGCGGGCAACCATGGGTCTTGCCGCGACCGGGCTTAATACCGCCTGCGTCACCAAGGTATTTCCGACCCGCTCGCACACCGTCGCGGCCCAGGGCGGCATGAGCGCCGCGCTCGGCAACATGGGTGAGGACGACTGGCGCTGGCATATGTACGACACCATCAAGGGGTCGGACTGGCTGGGCGACCAGGACGCTATCGAATACATGTGCCGCGAGGCCATCCCGTCGGTCATCGAACTGGAGCATTTCGGGGTGCCGTTCTCGCGCACCGAAAAGGGCAAGATCTACCAGCGTCCGTTCGGCGGCATGACCACGCACTTCGGCGAGGGTACCGCGCAGCGCACCTGTGCCGCGGCCGACAGAACCGGCCATGCGATCCTGCATACGCTTTACCAGCAGGCGCTCAAGCATGAAGCGCAGTTCTTTATCGAGTACTTCGCCATCGATCTCGTGATGGACGACGACGGCACCTGCCGCGGCGTGCTGGCCTGGGACCTGGCCACCGGCACGCTTCACCTGTTCCGCGCGCATGCGGTCATCCTGGCCACCGGCGGTTACGGTCGCGCCTACATGTCGGCGACCTCGGCGCATACCTGCACCGGCGACGGCAACGGCATGGTGCTGCGCGCCGGATTGCCGTTGCAGGATATGGAGTTCGTCCAGTTTCACCCGACCGGCGTGTTCGGCGCCGGTTGCCTGATTACCGAGGGCGTGCGGGGCGAGGGGGGCTATCTGACCAACTCCGAAGGCGAGCGTTTCATGGAACGCTATGCGCCGAACGCCAAGGACCTGGCTTCACGCGACGTCGTATCGCGGTCCATGACCATTGAAATCCGCGAAGGACGCGGCGTCGGCGACAACAAGGATCATATCCACCTGAACCTGCAGCATCTGGGTCCGGAAGTCATCAACGAACGTCTGCCGGGGATCGCCGAGACCGCGCGTATCTTTGCCGGAGTGGATGTGACAAAGGAACCCATCCCCGTGTTGCCGACCGTGCACTACAACATGGGCGGCATTCCGACCAATTATCACGGCGAGGTCGTCACGTTGAAGGATGGCGATCCGGATTCGGTCGTGCCGGGCTTGTATTCGATTGGCGAGGCCGCCTGTGTTTCGGTGCATGGTGCGAATCGACTGGGCTCGAACTCGCTGCTCGACCTGATCGTTTTCGGTCGCGCTGTCGCCAAGAAATGCGGCGCGAATCTAAAGCCCAACCAGTCTCATCCGTCGCTTCCCGAAGGCATTGTCGACGGGCTTGTCGGAGAGTTCGATCGTATCCGGAATGCGGACGGCGAGAATTCGACCGCCGAAATCCGCGATCGCATGCAGCGCGTCATGCAGGAAGACGCAGCGGTGTTCCGGACCAACGACAGTCTCAAGCAGGGCGTCGACCGCATCAACGAAGTGCGCGCCATGTTCGACGACGTCAAGGTCTCGGATCGCTCGCTGATCTGGAATTCGGACCTGGTCGAGACCCTGGAGTTGCGCAACCTGCTGGGCAACGCGGTCACCACCATGATCTCGGCTGAGAACCGCAAGGAAAGCCGCGGCGCGCATGCCCACGAGGACCACCCGGACCGCGACGACGAGAACTGGATGAAGCACTCCCTGATCTGGTTCGACGACAAGGGAAGCACAAGGAACGACTATCGTCCGGTGCACATGTACACGCTGTCCGACGATGTTGAAGTGGTGCCCGCCAAGAAGCGGACTTACTGATACGCGCGGCATTGACAACGCACGACACCCCGAAACAACGGTAGCGAAATGGCTGAATTCAGACTCCCGAAAAACTCGCGCATCACCAAGGGCAAGCATTACACGGCGCCTGATGCTGCAACCAACGTCAAGACGTTCCGCATTTATCGCTGGGACCCGGACAGCGGTCAGAATCCACGCATGGACAGCTTTGACGTCGACCTCGATGATTGCGGTCCGATGGTTCTGGATGCAATCATCAAGATCAAGAACGAGATGGATCCGACGCTGACTTTCCGGCGATCATGCCGCGAAGGGATTTGTGGTTCCTGCGCGTTCAATATCGACGGAACGAACACGTTGGCGTGCACCAAGGGTATCGACGAGATCAAGGGCGACGTCAAGCTCTATCCATTGCCGCACATGCCGGTGATCAAGGACCTGGTGCCCGACCTGACGCACTTCTACGCCCAGTATGCGTCGATTCGGCCTTGGATCCGCACCCAGAGCCCGGCGCCGCCCGACAAGGAGCGGTTGCAGACGCCGGAAGACCGTGAGTATCTCGATGGCCTCTACGAATGCATTCTGTGCGCGTGCTGCACCACGTCGTGTCCGAGTTACTGGTGGAACGGCGATCGCTACCTCGGCCCGGCAGTCTTGCTGCAGGCTTATCGCTGGCTGGTCGATTCACGCGACGAGGCGACCGGCGAACGGCTGGACGAACTCGAGGATCCGTTCAAGCTCTATCGCTGCCATACCATCATGAATTGCGCACAGACTTGTCCCAAGGGTCTGAATCCAGCCAAGGCAATTGCCGAAATCAAGAAGATGATGCTGGCGCGCCAGGGCATGTAGGCCGCTGTTTCCGATGGGATCGACATTGTCCAGTCAGGATATTGCCACCACATCGCGCCTTCGCTGGCGCTGCCGCCGCGGCATGCGGGAACTCGACACGCTGCTCGAGCGCTGGCTGGCCGAGCGCTGGCCTCAGGCCAGTGCTTCCGATCGGGCGCGGTTCGAGCACCTCCTGAGCTGCGAAGACGACCAGCTCTGGGATTGGTGCATGGGGCGGTCGACGCCCAATGACCCGGAGCTGGCGACCATTGTCGATCAGGTCATCCATCCTGCCGCAATCGGCACCAAGGACGGGTTTGGCGGCTGAATTGCGCACGCGTCGCGGTCGCATCCGACTGCTGCTGGTCGCCTTCATCGCTCTTGTTGCGGTTGTTTCCATCGTCATTTCCGGCTTGCCGATGGCCGCCAGGATTGTGCTGCCGCTGGCCGTGGTGCTGGCAGCTTATCGCAGTCTCGCCCGCGTCGCGGCGCACACCATCAAGCTCGACCGCGGCGCAAGCCCGTCGCTCGACGGGGTGCGCGGCACCCTGAGCGGAGAGGCCGTCACCGGCCTTTTCGTTGCCCTCAAGCTGGTCGCCCCCGACGGCTCGAGCCGGCGGGCTTTTCTGTTTTGCGATGAACTCCAGACCGACCACTTTCGGGCGCTGCTGGCATATCTTCGTCATGGTTGAAGCACACAAGATCCGAACATGCTGCGCCGGGTCGGGGCATGACGTTCGCGCAGGTTAGAATCGCGGCATGGAAGAAAGCAGTCGAATCGATTCGGGTAGCCGGGAGTGCGGTGTCTTCGAGCACTGGTTGCTGGCGCTTTACCCGCTATGGCAGTGGCTTGTTCTCGTTCCCGTAGCGGCCGTTGTCACTGTAGTGGGCGCACTGGTCGCCATAGCGATGTGCGCATTCGGCCTGCAGCGCCAGGCAAACCTCGGCGTGGCGGCGCGTTGGGCGCGTTGCATCGCCTACTTGACGCCGATGCGCGTCGAGATCGAAGGCGTCGAGCACATCGATCCGGACCAGAGCTACGTTGTGGTGGCCAATCACCAGAGCCAGTACGATATTCCGCTGATCTATGGTTTTTGTGGCCTGGATCTGCGCTGGGTCATGAAGTCCGAGATCGGCAAGCTTCCGTTCATTGCCCAGGGCTGTCGCGCCATCGGGCATATCTTCATCGACCGGGGCAACCCCGACCAGGCCAGAGCGGCCATCAACGAAGCAGTGGGTCGGTTGCCGTCGGGCACCGGCGTGCTGTTTTTCCCCGAGGGTACCCGCAGTCGCAGCGGCGAACTGATCAAGTTTCGCAAAGGCGCTTTCAGGGTGGCCGTCGACCGGGGCCTGCCGATACTGCCAATGACCGTGGTCGGCACTCGCGAGATGCTGCCGCCGGGATCCCTCCGCATTCGGCCGGGCTGCGTCAAGCTTGTCGTACATCCGGCGATACAGCCAGGCGTGGGGTCGATGGATGAAGCCGCCGCCGAGCTGTGCACGCGGACCCGCACCGCCATCGCCGCGCCCCTCGAGCAGCACCGGGCCGGACCCGGCGCCGACGCCTGATGCGGGTGCACGTTCCCGATCCCGAGTACACTGCCTCGCCGCGCGCCGGACGCAATTTCGTTCTTGCGCTGAAGATCGTCGTCGGCTTCCTTGCGGTGATGTGGTCGGTATTCGTGTTCGACCAGATCTCGCGCATTGGATTGATTCGTTATGGGCTGATACCGCGCGAGGGCATCGGCCTGCTGGGCTTGGTTACGACGCCGCTTTTGCATTACAACCTGGGCCACATTGCATCCAACACGCTGCCGCTGCTTATCGGCGGCACGATGATGCTGTTTCTCTATCCGAATTCGGCGCTGCGCGCTTTGCCCGCGATCTGGATCGGCTCTGGATTGCTGGCCTGGATATTCGCCCGAAGCAGCGTGCATATCGGCGCCAGCGGTGTCATCTACGGGCTGCTGGCCTTCGTGTTCATCTCGGGTGTCATTCGTCGCGACATGCGCTCGATAGGGGCCGCGCTGGTGGTCTGGTTCATGTACGGCTCGATGATCTGGGGCGTGCTGCCGGCCGGCCCCACGATGAGCTGGGAACTGCATGCAAGTGGACTGGTGTTGGGCGTTGCGATGGCGTTGCGTTATCGGCAATGGGATCAGCCGCCGATGAAGCGTTATGAGTGGGAGGACGAGGAACCGGTCGAAGACGATCCCGGCGAACCGTGGCGGAAGGCCGGCGACCCGTGGCAGTGACGCTGCACATTGTCGGTTGCGGACGGGTCGGGCGAAGCCTGGCGCGGCTATGGGCGGATGCCGGCACGCTCTCGATCGGCCAGGTAGTCAACAGCAGCATCGAAAACGCGGTGTCTGCAGTTGAATTCATAGGCCAGGGCCGTGCGGTCGAAACCCTCGAGGGCATCGCCGCTGAGGACTGGCTGATGCTGGCCGTGCCGGACAGCCGGCTGGCGGCCGTTGCCCAAAAAACTGCTGAGACGATCGGCGTAAAGACCGGCGAATCGCAAGCGGGTCCCGCGCTGGTGTTCCACGTCTCCGGAGCAGAGCCGGCCGAAGTCCTGCGGCCGATCGACTGCCCCGTCGCTTCGGTTCATCCGGTATCCCCTTTCAGCGACCCTGTGCGAGCCATAGAGACCTTCCCAGGCAGCTATGCATTGGGGGAGGGAGACGACGAGGCGCTGGATCCGGTGCTGCTGGCCTTTGCCGGAATCGGCGCGGAAACCCTGCGTTTCAGTCCGGTCGACAAACGCCGCTACCATGCAGCCACGATTGCGGCCAGCAACTTCCTCACCGTACTCGATGATATGGCGCTGGGGCTTGCCGAATCGGCAGGACTCGCGACCGGGCAGGCGCTCAAGGTGATCGTGGCGTTGCAGCGTGCCGGTCTTGTCAACATCGAACAAGCCGGGCCGGTGCAGGCACTGACCGGGCCCATCGAGCGCGGCGACCGGGCCGTCTGTGAACGACTGGTGTCTACTCCGGGCGTGGCTGGAAACGATCTGTTCATGGCGCTGGGGCGCGCCGCAGTCGATCTGGCCCGGCGCAAGCACGATCGAGGGGCGGGCGGGTCGTCCGATCCGCTTCGCGACCTGTTCGCCGAGCCGGGCATTGTTCGCTCGGGAGGGGCCGATGGCAGCGTTTGAATATCAGGCCATGGACAACGGCCGCCAGGTGGGCGGCGTGGTGCAGGCCGACACCGCGCGCATGGCGCGCCAGAATCTGCGCGAGCGCGGCCTTGTACCGCTCGAAATTCACCCGGTTGCCCGGGCTGCGGCTGCGGGTCTCGGCGGTGCACGCATGGGTCGCGAGCGCGCGTTGATCCTGCGCCAGATGGCGGCGCTGCTCAAGGCCGGCCTGCCCCTGGACGAAGTGTTGTCCTTGGCGGCAGATCAATCCGATTCAAGGCGCGTCAATCGTCCCCTGGCATCGATCCGGGCGCGGGTGCTGGAAGGTCAGTCGCTATCGGACGCCATGGCCGAGCAACCGGCGCTGTTTCCGGCGATGTACACGCGTTCGATCGCCGCTGCCGAGCAGGCCGGCAAGCTCGATTTCGTGATGGCTCGGCTGGCGCGGCATGCCGAACGCCGCCTGGCGCTGTCTCGCAGCGTTTCGGTGGCGCTCGTCTATCCGCTGCTGTTGGCACTGATTTCGCTGGGTGTGGTCTGGGGGCTGCTGGGTTTTGTCGTGCCGCGCGTGGTCAGCGTGTTCGAGTATTCCGATCAGCAACTGCCGCTGATGACCCGCAGTCTGCTCGAAATCTCCTCGTTCGTGTCCAGCTATGGTTTGCTGGTGCTGCTGCTGCTGGTCGCGCTGGTCTTTGCCGGCGTCGCGCTGCTTCGTCTGCCGGGACCGCGAATGCGGATCGACCGAGCGATGTTGAAGCTGCCGCTGGCGGGTGGACTGGTGCGGGCCCAGGCCGCAGCCCTGTTCGCGCGCACCCTGGCCATACTCGTCAGCAGTTCGGTGCCGGCCGTGGAAGCGCTGAAGGCAGCATCGGAAGTCGTTTCCAATCGCAAGGTTCGTGCCGACCTCGAAGCAGCCGCGGCCCGCGTTCGCGAAGGGGCATCGATATCGGCCGCCATGCAGCCCATCGAATGGCTGCCGCCGCTCACCCGTCGGCTGATCCACGGTGGCGAGCAGGCCGGCGAACTCGGCGACATGCTCGAGCACGCCGCCGAGCTGCAGGAGTCTGATCTGCAGGACGCCGGGCAGGTGCTTATGGCGGTGCTTCAGCCGGCGCTCATTCTGCTGGTGGGCTTGGTCGTGCTCTATATCGTGCTGGCGATTTTGCTGCCGATAATGAATATGAGCCAGTTGTTGTCATGACGTTCCGGAGAGCCGTTCAGTGATCAGGTTCGAACACGTGGCCAAGCGCTATCCGGGCGGTGTGCAGGCGCTGTCTGACGTCAATTTCGAGCTGGAGCGCGGCGAGATGGCGTTTCTCACCGGCCATTCCGGCGCCGGCAAGAGCACGTTGCTGCGGCTGATCGCGGTGCTGGAGCGCCCCAGCCGTGGTCAGGTGCTGTTCGACGGCAAGAACGTCGGGCGGGTCTCGTCAGGCCAGATTCCGAAACTGCGGCGCAAGGTCGGCGTGATCTTTCAGGACCACAAGCTTCTGACCGATCGAAAGGTGCTCGACAACGTCGCGCTGCCGCTATTGATCGCGGGCTATTCCTGGAGCGAGATTCGACGCCGGGTGCGCGCCGCGCTCGATCTGGTGGGCCTGCTGGAGAAGGAAAACACGCTGATCCCGGCGCTTTCCGGGGGCCAGCAGCAGCGCGTCGGCATCGCGCGCGCAATGATCGCCAAGCCGCCCGTACTGCTGGCCGACGAGCCGACCGGCAATCTCGATCCAGAGCTTTCCGAAGAGTTGATGCGCTTGTTCTGTACCCTGAACGAACTCGGCACCACGGTACTCATCGCCACGCATGACCTGGACCTGGTCGAGCGCCTGGGCCGCCGCACCCTGGTACTCAAGTCCGGCAGCATGGTCGACGACCGCATCTCGAACCGAAGCTGGCGGGGCGACGGCGGAGCGGTCGCATGAGCAGGGCGGGCAGGTGAGCAGGAAAGACCACGGTGGTCGCGGCGATCTGCGGGCGTGGGCGCGGCGCCATGCCTACGGCCTGCTATCGTCGGTGGGCACGCTGGTGCGCAATCCGCTGACCAGCGCGCTGACGATTGTAGTGCTGGCAATCGCGCTGACGCTGCCGCTGGGCCTGAACACCGCGCTGGTCAACCTCGAGGCCGTTCACGACAACCTCGACCGGCTCGACAGCATCAGCGTTTTCCTCGAGCTCGAGGCCGACGAAGAAGGCGCGCGCCGGGTGGCCTCGAAGCTTTCCAGCTGGCGCAACATACTGGCGGTCGATCCGGTGAGCCCGGATGCAGGCATCCGCGAGCTGGCAGGTGCTTCCGGACTGGACCGTTTCGACGTCGGCGACGTCCCATTGCCCTGGGTGCTGGAGGTGACGCCGAACTCGACCGTCGATATCGCCGAGCTGGCACAGCGGCTGCGTCGGGCCGACCGGGTGGACACCGTGGTCGTGGACATGGATTGGGTACGCAGGCTGGACGCGATTCTGCACGTGTTTTCGCGCCTGATCGTCCTGCTGGCGGTGCTTTTTGCCGCGAGCGTGCTGTTTGTGATCTCGAACAACATTCGTACCGAAATTGAGCGCAGGCGCGAGGAAATCGAGATTCTTGCGCTGGTGGGTGCAACACCGGGATACATCCGCCGACCATTCCTGTATTCCGGGCTGTGGATGGGGCTGGGCGGTGCGCTTCTGGCGTGGTTGACCGTGTACGCCGGACTGTGGATGCTCAGCGCGCCGGTCGAGGCGCTTGCGGCCACCTACGGCACATCAGCGGAGATGATCGCGCCGTCTGTCCAGGCACTTGGGCTGATGCTGGCCGGAAGCGGCGCGCTCGGCATTATCGGCGCCTGGATCGCGGTTTCCCGCCAGCTGGCTCGCATCAACCCTTGAGTCCGGGCCGGGAACTATTCCGCGGTGGTCGCTTTCAAAGCGTACATAAGCAATACAGGACGAAATCGATCCTGATTTGAGAAAATCAACCAATCTTGATATACTCAGGAGATGGATTCACAGGAGTACCGAATGTCGAAGGATCTTGTACCAAGTCATCTGTTGGCCCCGGCCGGCACCGGTTCCCTGGATGCGTACATGCAGGAAGTCAACCGGATCCCGGTGCTGACCCTCGAAGAGGAGCAGAGTCTTGCCCGCCGCTTCCATGGCGAAGAAGATCTGGATGCGGCGCGCATGCTCGTCATGTCGCACCTGCGTTTCGTGGCGCACGTTGCACGCGGCTATTCAGGTTACGGGCTGGCCCTGGGCGATCTCATTCAGGAGGGCAATATCGGCCTGATGAAGGCCGTCAAACGCTTCGATCCCGATCAGGGCGTGCGACTGGTCTCGTTTGCCGTACACTGGATTCGAGCCGAGATTCATGAGTTTGTCCTGCGCAACTGGCGGATTGTCAAGGTTGCGACTACCAAGGCCCAGCGCAAGCTGTTTTTCAACCTGCGCAAATCGAAGAAGCGTCTCGGCTGGTTGAATCAGGAAGAGGTCAACAGAGTTGCCGACGATCTCAACGTCAAGCCCGAAGTGGTCATGGAAATGGAATCCCGACTCTCCGGCCAGGATGTCGGTTTCGACCTGACTTCCGACGACGATGACGACAAGCCGTACCTGGCGCCGGCCGGGTTTCTCCAAAGCCACTCCGATTCACCGGATCTGGCGGCCGAGAGCGACGACCTTGAAGATCACTATCACGAAGTGTTGTTCGAAGGCATGGATCAGCTTGACGATCGTTCCAAGGACATCATCCAGTCACGCTGGCTGATTGATCCGAAGATCACCCTGCAGGAGCTCGCCGACAAGTACGGCGTCTCGGCCGAGCGGATACGTCAGCTCGAAGCCGTGGCGATGAAGAAGCTCAAAGCACATTTTGCTGCGTAGATTCGGGCACATGAGCAACAAAAAGCCCCCGCATGTCGGGGGCTTTTTCATATGCGCCATCCGGCACCTGTAATTGTGATCGCGTCAAGCGCAAGTTGACACCACTTTGTCCTCGAATCGACTTGAAGGGGGCGCATTCGGGCACCATAAAAGACAGACCCAATTGGCCGCCTGACGGAGCCTTGCAATGACTACGCCACTCGCCCGCGATTCCGCTATTCTCGCCATTGCGCTGCACGCGGCGTTCTCCGACGGCGGCAAGCATGAGGCCGAACGCGACGAGTTCCGCAGGATCGCCGAGATGCTCGCAGCCGACGGCGACGGGCCGGATGCGCGCCGGGTCTACCAGGATGTGCTGCTCAAGCGCGTGTCGCTGGAAGATGCCGCCGCCGCGCTGAGCGAGCACGGTGAGAAGCACCTGGCCTACGAACTTGCGGTGGGCGTTTGCGATGCCGACGGCAGGACTGTGGATGCCGAGCGTGAGTTCCTGGACCGGCTGCGCGGACTGCTGGCCCTTGATCGGGCCGAGGCCGACGAGGTCGAGCGCGAGGCCGAACAGATCGTCGAAATGACCGAGGCGGCCGCGCCCGCGACGGTTCCCGCCACCGCATCGATGCCGCAAGTGCCGGCCGCGGTGGACGAGGCGGCGATCGACAAGTCCGTGCTGAACTATTCGATTCTCAACGGCGCGCTGGAAATACTGCCGCAGTCCTGGGCGTCGATGGCGGTCATTCCGCTGCAGATCAA